>Ga0208298_1000989_pt1 | contig 10965 bp, 12 predicted proteins | sample 14BtaG_FD_184088 | JGI IMG/M metagenome (GOLD analysis project Ga0208298, IMG submission 184088) | Marine viral communities from the Subarctic Pacific Ocean - 14B_ETSP_OMZ_AT15311_CsCl metaG (SPAdes) (version 2) | ecosystem: Environmental > Aquatic > Marine > Oceanic | place: Pacific Ocean... | reverse complement strand
GGGTCAGGAATTTGATCAGGGTTTCCAATCTCGTGTAACTAATGCAGCAAGAGTTGCAGACATTGCAGATAAGAACTTTACTGCACAGCAACAGGTACAGCTAGAGAATAGTAATATTGTAAACACAATGAACCTAAGTAACTTAAGTAATAAACAAGCTGTACAGATGGCAGAGATTGCATCACTAGCACAGCTAGATATAGCAAATCTTAATAACAGACAACAGGCAGCTGTACAGGAAGCACAGGCATTCTTGCAGAAAGACATGACTGATGTAAGTAACGCACAACAGACTACACTATTTAATGCACAGCAACGTATACAATCTCTGTTCACTGACAGTGCAGCAGACAATGCACGTAAGCAGTTTAATGCTTCATCTGATAATCAGTCAAATCAGTTTTTTGCTAACTTAGCTACACAGACTAGCCAGTTTAATGATGCACAAAAGAATGCTATAGCACAGTTTAATGCAGGGCAGGAGGGTACAGTCAGTAGATTTAACAAGGAGATAGAGAACCAACGTGATCAGTTCAATGCACAGAATAGACTAGTCATTGATCAGGCAAATGCGGTATGGCGTAGGCAGATAGCTACAGCAGATACAGCTGCACAGAATCGTACTAACGAATTAAATGCTTCAGCTTTGCTAGACATATCTGATACAGCTTACAGTGATCTATGGCAACAGTACTCAGATATGATTGAGTATGCGTATACCTCTGCTGAAAGTCAATTAGAAAGATTAAATAACTTAGCAGTAGCTAATATATCTGCTGATGCACGTAAAGATGCAGCAGAGGCAGAAAGTAGTTCAGCAGCTGGTACTGCTATAGGTAGTTTAATTGGTACTATAGGTGCTGCTATTATAAGTAGTTGATAAAGGAATAAGCAGATGATTAATAACTATACAAAAGATGTATATAATAAGTTAATGAAAAGTAAAGAGACAACAGAACCCGAACCTAAAAAAACAGGATTGCTTACACGTATGTCTAAGCAAGATAGTACTACAGTAACAGATCTAGATCTTGTGCTTAATTATGTTGATGCAATACAAAGTGAAAGAGGGAGACTTGCAGATGGTTGATGCACCAAATTTTGATGCACCTATTCCGGGTATGTCATTAACTACAGAGGTAGGCAATAGACCTTGGCAACAGCCTCCACGTTTTGTTGATACTAAAGATGTAGCAGATTATTATGTAGAGAAACTATCAGGAGAGGACTTTACAGATAAGTTGGTAGAGGTAGCTGATACAGGCATACCCCTAACTACGATAGCAAATACCATTCAAATGAGTGGTGTAATGGAGGGCATACACAGTGTAGATTCAGGTATACTTGCGTTGCCTATTATAATGGAGATGCTACTTATTACAGTAGAGGCTGCTGGTGTAGATTATGATAGTGGTTTAGAGAAAGATACATTAAAGCAACCTATGGAAAAGTATTCTATGTTAAATAAAATGAAACAGTTTAAAGAGGAAGAACCTGTAGAAATGTCTACAGAAGAACCTGATATTGCTATGCCAGATGATATAGAACCTTCTGGTGGTTTAATGAGTAGGAGACAATAATGGTTGCTATTAATAAAGATTTTTTTAAGGGTCTTGCAGGTGGGATAGCTACAGGTGCAAATAAAGTTATACAAGCTGATCTAGCAACTAATAAAGCAAAGGTTTCAAAGATGGCTGCATTTGCTGCTGAAAGAGCTTTAAAGAAACGAGATAAATATAACGAAGAACTAAGAGAGTTTGAACAAGGGGTAAAGGAATTAGCTGGTAAGTTAGGTGAAAACGGTATGGATACTGCTCAATTTTTAGTATCAGAGTATGGAACAGTTGAAGCAGCAAAGGCTGCCTCTGTAGATTTAATAGCAAATGCAAAAACATTAGGTACTTCTGTTTACCAACAGTTACAGTTACAAGGTGATTTAGAAAATCGTGTTACTCCTACAGGTAGACAACTAGCATTAACATATGTGCCTAAACCTATTGAAGATGATGGTAAAATTAAAATACGTAATACTGGTTGGGCTAGTATACTTCAAGGAGAAGATCCTTCTGATAGAGTTAAAAGAGAAAAAGACGAGTACCTATCAGCAGCAGGAGTAAGTAAAATACCTCAACTAGAAGGTGATGTAGCACCTGTTTTACAGGGCATACCCTCTGCCTCTATTCCTAAAGTGTCTAAAGATTTAAAAGAAGATTTAAATAAATCTAATATGAGACTATTAAGATTTAATAAACGATTAGAAGAGTTACAAAAAAATCCTACTGCAAATAAAGAACAGATTAAAGAGATAACAGATTTAGCTAATATAGAAAAAAGAAATGTAAAAAAGATTAAAGATATAGTTGAATTATCGGCAGTGCCTGATTTAGATAAAGAATTTGATAAGGTTACAACTGAGTTATTTCCATACTTTGACATGCAAGAAAGGGATTTACCTTTTACTACTATTCAACGACAAGACTTTGATAGTTTAATAAATAAGCAAAAAAATATTGCAACAGCTATAAAAATGAAAGCAGGTGCTAAAAGCACAACTCGTACACCGGGAAGTAGCTTTACTTTTAATAATGCAATTAAGTGGGTAGATACTGCTAAAAAAGATTTTAATCAAAGTATAGGTTGGAAAACTAATATTGGACCTATGGAATGGCTTACACAGATGCGTACTAAAATTGATAGCGGCACTATAGATAGAAAAGAGTTACCTATTGCTTTACAATCATTAGTAGATGAAAACGAAAAAGCAGATGCTCAAATGGTGATGGATTGGCATAAATCAAATATGAATAGATTAGAAATGCAAGTATACACAGACGCAAATTCTTTAAGTTTAGATCCAGCAGCAGAAAGGTATCTTAAATCTTTAGATGGGGTAAAAACTCTATCAGAAAAAGGTGAGCCATCAAATATGTTAATAGAAGGAGTTGGGGAAGAAGGTTCTTTAACTAGCGTGTTTGATAAACAACCAGAGGAAACTTCTATGAGATCTGTAGATAATATGCCTAGAAATGATAGGTACAATCCTCCTAGAACAGACACAAGTAATAATTACATAGTAAATCCTGTTGATAGAATTTCTAAAGAACTATTAAATAATGATAGTATTATGAAACTACTACAAAGAAGAGAGGGTAGTTTAGCAGGGCAGAATAAAGATTATTTTGTTAATAAAATAATGGAACGATATAAAGTACCAATGCGTACTGCTACTGAAGTTCTTGATAAAGTGCTTAGAGATATGAAAAATAATTAATAATGGTTGATACGTATAAAGATACCGATCTAACTTCTGAAGAGAAAGCTATTATAGAAAATAGTTTATCTTTAACAGAGGAGCCAGAGATACCTGATTCTCAAACTGATAGCTTATCAGAGGAAGAAAAATTTGTTATTGAAAATGCTCTTTCTAGGGATGCTGAAGTTGAAGAAACAGGCACAGGCAGTGAGGTTGTAGAGGAACCCTTACCAGTATCTAGAGCAAGTAGAGATTTACCTCCTCAAGCTATTGCACCTAAACGCCGTAGTTTAATGAGTGGTTTAATAGAGGTAGAAAAAGAACCTGAAGTAGAAAAGATACCTCTGCAAGCATATGCAGATAGTCCTGAATTTATAGCCAAAGTAAATACTTTTATGTCTAGTGCTTTTGGCGAGAATGGAAAACAAAAAGAAAATGAATCTAACAGAGATTATCTAGAACGATGGCTTACTGAGAAACGCAAGTTTGAAAGTAACTCATTATACATGGTTCCACAAATAGATTGGTTGCGTACTGCTAGTCAAGAAGAACGTGAAAACTTTGCAGAAATATGGGCAGAAACTACAATTAATATGGCTGATTTTACTGATGAAGGTGGTGGAAACACTGCTTCAGCTATTTTTGATTATCTGTTCTACAATATAGCTGATCCTTTAATACTTCTAAGTCCATTAGTTTCTAAGTTAGCTGTACGTGGTGGTATGGAAGCAATTAAACAAACATTAAAAGTTAGTGGTAGAAAAGCAGCATTGAAACTGGCTAAAGAATTAGCTAAGAAAAGTGCAGCTAAAGAAGGTGTAGCAACAGGTGTACTTGTAGGTGCTGAGTTAGGTGCAAAAGATTTAGGTGCACAAAGAATAGCACAAGCAGATAGACAAGGTGACGAGGTTGAGTATGATTATGAACGTGCTGCACAGATGGCAGCATTAGGTTTTGGATTAGGTGGAGGGGCAGGAGCAGTCTCTGGTTACTTTGGTAGTAAGGCAATATCAAAGACAGTTATAGGTGTTGATGATATGGCTAAAAAAGCTGCTGCTGAACGATTAAAGAAAGCACAAGAGTCCTTAGTAAAGAAAGAAAGTAAAGATGGTGTGCCTGAAGATGCACCCACTTTTGATCCTATAGAGGGTGAGCATTTAATAAGTGAATTAGCAAAGGTTAAACATCCTGATTTACTAGAAGGATCTTTAAAAACAGATCTTCATAAAAGAATGAACTCTATTGCATTAGAGATAGTAGAACAGCAACAGCTATTAGGAAAACCATTAGATATAGAACTTGGTAAAAAAGCTAGTGATGTTGTTCGTAATATACTATTAACTACCCGATTAGGTAGAGATTCTTTTGGAAGGCAGACAGGGCAGGTAATGATAGATAGTGATGTGCTTGAAAGAGCAGTTGCTAATGCAGGATTAACTGAACAGCAGTTTATAAACATAGCAGGTAAAAGCCTATCTGATTCAGGTGCTGACCTAGCTGCTTATAGCCAGTTTGGTAAATGGCTTATAAAAAATAGAAAAGTAGATCCTGATTTAGATGCTAGATTAAAAGCATTAAACAGTACAAAGAACAAAAAAGTTATAGGATACTTAGGTAAGATATATGATGTATACAGAAGGGCTGATAGAGAACGTAGAGCTGCTGGTGTTGTAGCACCATCTACTACATGGGGTAACATTGTTACTGCAATGTTAACTGCACCAATACGTGCAGCTACTAACACAGTAGAGTCTGCACTATATCATGGAGGAAAAGCACTCTATAATCCATTTAAAGGTGAATTTGACTCTGGAGCTGGTGCAACTGGTTTAAAAGAATTTGCTAAAGATTCGTTAGGATTATTGTATAGGTTAGCTAGGCCAATAGAATCTGCTGAAATATCACAAAGAGTATTATCTATGAATAAGTCCTTACTATATCAAATAGAAAGAGCTATAGCTGATGCTAGTGGTGATCAGGCTGAAACCTTAAGTGCTGGTGTAAGATACTTAAACTCCTTAAATATGATTCAGGATGTATATGTAAGAAGGGCTGTGTTTTCCTATTCATTAGATAAACAACTAAGAAGACAGGGTAAAAAATTAGATGATGTATTAGTAGGTAATGAGGGTGTTCCTGTTGCTATGTTAAAGAATGCTGTAGATGACTCTATGAAAGCAACCTTTTCTTACATGCCTAAATTTGGAGAAAGTCAGTCTCTAGCTGGCGTAGGTAACTCAGCAGGATATGCTTTAATTAAAATAGCAGAAGCTGTAGGTCCAGCAGTTCCTGTTATTGGTACTGCTGATAATGCCTATCCTAGATTCTTTATAAATGCATTAGCTTTTAATTTAGCACACTCTCCTATAAGTGTAGTTGATGGTGCTACAAATTTAGTTAGAGGCATAACTAAAAATCATGCAGCTAATGTCATAAAGGCACAGCAAAGATTAGATAGATTATCAGGATTAAAAAAAGGAAAAAAACCCACTGTTAATCAGGAAGAAATCGAAGCAACTTTATTACTTAATGATGCAAGGGATAAAATCTCTAAAGCTGTAATAGGAACTGCTTTATTAGCAGCGTCATATAAATACAGGTTAGAAAACCAAGACATCCCACCTCACATGATAAGAAATAATAGTGGTCGTTTATCTGATCTACGTAAATTCGTACCAATAGTTCCTTATATGGCTGTAGGAGATGTAATAGTTAAATATGAACTAGGAACCCTTGATAAATTTGATCTTAGAGATTTCATTACAGATTTTTCTGGTACTAGATTAAGAAACCCAATTAGTTTTGCTGCATTTGATGACCTGTTAGAAGTTATAGAAGCAGATGGATCAGAAGGAAAAACTTTAACAGGAGAACGTGTAGGAGAGATGGTAGCAGAATGGATGGTACGTGTATTTAATTTACCACTTGCACCAGCTAGATTTTTAAGTGATATGTGGTCGCAAATAGATCAGGATGAAGCACTTGCAAGAAACAGAAAAGAATTAGAAGGGGTAGGAGGTCTAGAAAGATTTGGAGAAAGATTCCAAAAAGGTATTATGTACACTCTACCATTGTTTAAACAACTTTTACCTGAAGCAGAAGATCCTACTAGAGAAGCAACTAGAATTAAACAGGCTCCTCTGTATCGTGCTTTGTTTGGTATGAGTACACAAGAAAGAACTAGTGCATTAGAGAAAGAACTAGTACGACTAGGTATAAAAAGCTATGAACTTGTGCCTAGAATGAAAGATGAGAGAGCAAAATCACTTGTTAAAAGATACATGGGTATATTTATGGAAGGTGAATTTACTAATCATATTGAAACTGACTACTATAAATCCTTAAAAGATAATGAAAAAGAACTCTCCTTTATGAACAAGCTAAAAGCAATGAGAAAAATAGCAAAGCAATTTGCTGAAATACAAGGTTCAATTGTAACAAAACTTCCTAATCGTAAACCTGACCCTTTTAATAGGGAACGATACATAAACTTACCTAAGAAGATACGCATGGGTATAGATCAGTTATTTGCTTTAGAGCATAAAGGTAAAACTGTGTTAGATGTACAGGCAGAAAATAGAAATAAGGATATATTTAAAGAGGCATTAAAGTTTGAAGAATCAGTAAGTGAATTATATAAATCTTTCTAATAAACTACCTCTTATCTCCGCTACCCTGTATCGTACCTTTCTTTAACCTAGCTTCTAGCTTATCCTTATTCTGTTTAGCTATAACACTCAACGACATGTCAAGATCAGATGCCAGTGCTGCACAGTACCACAGTACATCACCTATCTCTGATGCTAGTTGTTCCTTCCAATCGTGAGGCATGGTATCTTCACCATCCCTAATAAGTTTCTTTACCTTATTGGCTACCTCACCTGCTTCCCCAACCAAACCTAAAGCTGGATACGTAATCCTATATTCTCGTGGATATATAGCTGTTGTCTGTGCGATCTTTTGGTAATCATTAAAATCTAACATTGCATATCTCTCCTTTAACCAGTTAAGTGCTGACTGTTCTAAGTTGCTCTTCATGCTTTACCTTTCGTAGTGTCTCAAAGTAGGCTTTGTTATAACCACGTTCCCACTCTCTAGATTGCATAGAGTTCTCTTTGTATGGATTAGTATACTTTGCTCCCCTATAGAAAGCATCATAACCTCTACGCCATTGTATCTTTAATGGTGCATCATTTTTGTTTAGTCCTCTACGCATAATATGTACTCCCTTAATTAGTTAAATCAACAACTTCACATACACCTGCTGAACAGGCTAGTTCTCTACCACCTGATGTGCCATCTTCCTTTTCATAGTCAGATAGCTTACTCCAATCTATTCTGCTTGGCATACGCTTAACCATCTCCATGCATGTAGCTTTGTCTACCTCTTGGTAGGGAGCTTGTGGATATACATGATCACTATAAGGTAAGAAACTAATACCAGATACGTCATCAAAGTTTTTATACACCCAAGCTCCTACCTCCATCCATTCACTATCACGCACTGATATTGTAACAGATGGTTTGTGTTCACACCAGTGTGTTTGATAGGTTAGCCATAAATCTAATTGTTCTATAGCTGTCATATCATTACGTGTTACAGCACCTGTTGGTGATATAGTAGGAAAACTAAACACTGTAGTGTCTAATGGTTTATCTTTTTCTGGTTCGTTAGGTATACCATGATCAATCATAAACTGTGTCATAGGATCTTTATTATCAGCACGTACTGTCCTTATGTAGTATGGACTATGCCTTGCATGAATGCCACTGGCACTGTCTACTAATTGTGACACAGTACCTGATGGCTTAACACATGTAATAGCTACTGACATGTTAATACCTATTGCTTCTGCAATCTCTTTGTTAGTATCTACAGCTACTTGCTTTAGTTCCTCTAGTACTCTAGGAAGACTAATACTCTGTTGCTTACCATTTAATATTGGGCAGTCCATGATACCTGTAAGAGATACACCTAACAGTCTCTCTTCTTCTGTGTTAGTCTTCCATATCTTTCGTAGATATTTAAAATCTGTAAGTGTAGATTGTAATGTACCTAGTATAGTAGCTAACTTTACTTTTTCCTTAAGTGTTTTAACTGTGTCAGTATTACGTGCCACTACTTCTGACAGATTACAGAACTGAAATGGTCTTAGTATAATTTCAGAACATGGGTTACAACCAAAAGCATGATCACCATCCCTTCTACCATTTTTAGCTACCTGTTTACTAGCAGATTGTCTGTTAAATATACCACGCTCTCCAGAATAACTTTCGTACAATGATGTCCACTCCCTAATAAAAGTTCCTATGTTGGGCTTGCGCTCATAGGCTACGCTATTGTTGGCTAGTGTTCTTTGTGGATTATGAATATACCACTCTCCTGATTTAGCATGACGCATATCACCATCATCAATGTCTGACAGGCTTATCAGTGCACTACGTCTTACACCACCTACTACTACTACGTCACCTACCTTACACATAATATCGTGGCATTCTAGTGGTGTTAACTTACGACCTACTGCACCTTTAAACGTCTCAATGCAGAAGTTAAATAGTTTTTCTAGTGGCCCTGCTCCAGATGCCCTACCACCAAATGTCTTTAATCTAGCACCAGCAGGACGTACCTCACTGACATCCCATGTAGGTATCTGACCAGAGTATAACATAGCAATTAGTTCTTTGAGAGACTTAGCCCACCCGATACGAGAGTCTCTTACCTTAATTACCGTGTCAGAATTAAATAGTTGTTCGTTAACAGTGGGCAGTTTCTCTACGTAATCTTTTTCAACAGAGAAGCCAACACCTGTACCACACATAAGTACATACATGCATTCATCAAATGCTCTTGGTGTATCTACTGTTAGGTATGAACAGTTATAGCTAGGCACATGACACACATCGAGTGGTGCACCTGCTGTCATCAACGCTCTCATACTTGGCATGACATTTAAGTCCTGTACTGCACTAGCTAATTTCTTGTGTGTATCGTCAGGCATGATGTAACCATACTTATCTTTTACATAATTCTCAAGATAGTTAAAGTATCTCTCCACTGTCTCAAGCCAACCTTCACGCCTTTGCTCATCTTCTTTCCATCTGGCATAACGTGATAGTGCAATAAAATTTTGGTAGTCAGAACTTAAATAGTTATTTGTGTGCATGTCTATCTCTCCATAGTAATTTTTAATGATGATACCTCTAAGCCTCCTACATCATGGATGTATTCACGTAAGCCATCACCTATTTCAGATGCGACATCTCCATCAGAGGGCATAGGATACTCTTCTTTGTCAATGTCTAAGGTTAAAAATACTTTTACTTTCATGTAAATGATTTCGCTAAAGCATTTACTTCATTCTTCTCAGTCTCTTCTATCAGCTTATTAAGATACCACTGTGCTTTCTTAAGATCCTCAACTGGTTTGTTCTTGTACTCATATCTCCATAGATACTTGATTACTGTGCCTTGCAGGTAATACTTGTACCCTGCATCAGTAGCTGCACCTATAGCATCTATACATTCTATACCACTTTTATTATAGTGTGGTGGACTATTTACCATATCAGCAAAAGGTAGTTCAGGTTCTGATATAGTAAACGTGTTATCTCCCATTGTAAGTGTATGCATTATGCTGATCCTTTCGTTCTAGTATTAAAGGTTAAATGTATTACATTACCATCTACACCAGTTACCTCTGCCTGAACAGGCTCAGTTAGTGGTGATTTTGGTAACGTATCATTCTCATAATCTGTTACATAATTACTTATGTCATTACGTAGTACTTCATCATATTCCATAATAGGTACAGACGCACATATCATTTTAGTCAAATGCATTAGCTTTGTAAAGTCTTCTCCTGTAAGATTATGCTTATCATCCCACATAATACATATATCCACATCACCATTCCACTGACCTTCTACCATATGAGGACGCAATCGTATTGCAAAGTCATTAGGATTAAACTCTGGAGTTATTTCTAGTGTCATATCTTTCTCCTTTTATTTCCAGTAAATGCTATAAACTTTCCATGTTTGTTCTTGCCTTTTTCTTTTATCCATTCTTCAGGTATAACCCTGCTTGTATACAGAAAGCCATACTTATAACACCACTCTCCATACGTACTCTTTGCTCCTTTGCGTAACTTCCTCCTGCTATTTTCAAAAACAAATCTTATATCTAGTTTAGGATGCTGTCTCTTTATTGCAATATGCTTACGTCTATCCATAGCTGTGAACATACCTTTAGACTCTATTATTATACCATTGTCAAGTATAAAGTCAGGAGTATAGGTACGGTAGGCTAGATCTTCCCACTCTATCTTAAGACTTTCATAAGAAAAATTTACATTTAAAGCCTTAAGTTCATCAGAGAGTTTCTTTTCTAAGCCTGACCTGTACCCATACTTCCTTGCATGAGAGAACTTTGTATAGTTCATCACGTATTATGAAGCTCTACCATGCCAGAATGAAAATGCACCAGAGCCTAGCTGATTTACACCATAGCCTAGTGTCTTTAGCTCCTCACGTATTGTAGAGTCTATGTCTTTCCTAGCCTCTAATGCAGCACGTAAGGAAGCTGTACGCTTCTCTTTGTACTCACGTTTCATTTCAGATAGCTGTGCTTCAGCTTCTCTAATTGCACTTTCTAATTCTGCTAAGTCTTCACCCATTCTTCTAACCCCTTTCTGTTTTCATTTTTACCAT
>Ga0208298_1000987_pt1 | contig 10974 bp, 13 predicted proteins | sample 14BtaG_FD_184088 | JGI IMG/M metagenome (GOLD analysis project Ga0208298, IMG submission 184088) | Marine viral communities from the Subarctic Pacific Ocean - 14B_ETSP_OMZ_AT15311_CsCl metaG (SPAdes) (version 2) | ecosystem: Environmental > Aquatic > Marine > Oceanic | place: Pacific Ocean... | reverse complement strand
TTACAATTGTTATTTTGTTTACAGATGTAACCCTTCACCTGTGTACCTACAAAAGTGTGACATTAGGTACATAATGATTTAATAGTAGTTAGCTATTGTCACTGTTTTCGATTAACTTAATTCTTTCAATTACAGTATTTCGAACATTACTTGGCATGTCAGTTGACTGAGACCAATAACCTCTCTTAATCCAACATGGTAAGATGTTTAGTTTAGGTAACATTACTTTTAATACCTCATCGTGATTGTAGGTGATTTGTTCATGTTTGTTATTGATGAAAGTTATGATTTGGTTTCTACCTAACCAACTCTTTCTTACTACAAAGTTGTTTCTGTGAATCGGTGGGAAAACCTCACTTAGTTGTTCTTTACTCATTGTCTTAGTTAATTCATTTAATTTACTCATGTTATATATATTTAGTTATTATTAGTTACTTACTTACACTTATATTATCCAGTTAACATCGTGTTTACATTGTAAAAGGCAAAAACTTATAAGGAAATATTGTAAATGGAGGGGGGGTGGGGTAAATGATATGACTTTTATTGTAGGGTGTACAAAGGAAATACGGTGGTGTAATACATTACTTCCCTGTGCGACATTAGCCTGTAAAGGTATATAAGTAGCTACCTAACGTCACTGATTAACAATTAGGTATAATAAGTAATAATAAGAGTATGGCACAGAAACTATCAATTAAAGCCCGATTAGCAAAAGCAAAGCGAGACAAGAAGTATGCGATGAGCGAGTGGGGTAAATATAAAAAGAGAACAGCACAAGCTAAGAAGTGTAAGAAAGGTTTTGATTTCGACCACAGATTAGGTAAATGTATAAAAGCATCTAAGAACAGAGCCGGTGGCAAAGGCGGTACTAAAAACGAAAAGACCCAAAAGAGATACGGGTATTAAAATATAACTATGGCTAGAATATCAACATACGGTAACGACTCCTCTATACAGGATCAAGATCTATTAACGGGATCTAATTTTGTAACACCGGGTAATTATACTACAAAAAACTTCAAGTTAGTAGACTTAGCTGAGTACTTCGGTAACTTTGTAACATTCGACGGCACTGCTTTCAACCTATCTACGATAGCACAAACATTGGAAACTAACACAACGGATATAGCAGCCAATGCAGCTTACGGTGTTAAGTTAGCCACCACGTTTGGTACATTTGATGATTTAGGTAATATAATTACATTATCACAATCTTTTGCCAATGATATTATAACAACTACAAGTAACGCTAGATTTGCGGAATCATCATATATAACAGCATTACAAAGTAACTTTGGTACATTTGACGGCAGTGGATCTTTAACTAGTGTATCGGAAGCGTTCGCCAACAGTATTATAACAACGACATCGTCAAGTAAGTTTGCGACATCTACAGCTCTTACATCTTTAGATACTACAGTTACGGCACAAGGCGTGAGTATCGGCGGGCTGAGCACATCTCTAGCATCGGCTAATCAAAGTATATCAACTAACTCTACCGCTATAGAATCCAATTCAACAGCTACAACAAATTTAACTGCTGTAGTAGAATTAAAGCCTTTAACGTTTAGACAAGACAATCCGCCTGCTTTAACAGAGCCAGTGGGATCAATATGGTTCGATACAAACGATAGTAATAAAATATACATACTAGTTGACGGCACTCCTAACGTGTGGACACCTACATTTGATGGCAGAATAGCTGTTAACACAACTTCTATAAGTAATGCTAATCAAACCATATCAGCAAACACAACGGCCAACGAAGCTAACGCAAGTTCTATACTAAGCTTATCTTCTACGGTAACTGCAAATAAAGCTGATCAAGACAATCTTCCTGGTATATTCAGACAAGATGACGAACCCCCAACTACACATCCATTAAATTCATTATGGTACGATACAAATGATGGAAACAAGTTGTATGTAATGATTACAACAGCAGGAACAAAAAGTTGGGCGCCAACACAAGATTTAGGGCTTAACAGTCTGATATCAGGTAATGCAACAAACATAAGCGGCAATGCAACAGGTATTTCTAATAATTCTACGGCTATATCAAATAATTTAGCCTCTATAGGTTTAACACCGAAAGTATTTAGACAAAACGCAGCTCCATCGGTAACTGAACCTGTTAGTTCAATATGGTACGATGCAAACGATAATAATAAGCCCTATGTTTTAGTAGCTGGTTCGCCTAATGTATGGACGTCTACTGTTGATCCTAGAATAGGAAATACTGTCCAAGGGCTAGCCAATGCGGTTTCCGACATAAACACAAATTCAAATACAATTTCGGCCAACGCAGCAAAGAGAGAGGAGTTAGAAGCTGTATTTTCTTTTGATAGCAGCAGTCCAGCACAAGTAACAGGGGTGGCTGGTGCTTTAAATACATCTATAAATAATGCTGCATCAAGCGCTGTCCAAGCCACGGCAAACTCTTTAGATAAATTAGAAGCTGTTTTTAATTTTGATAGTTCCGGAGATGTTGATGGAATACAAGGTGCTTTGTCTACCGCGGTAACAAGCAACGCAAATAGTGCTATAACAAATGCCAGTTTAGCAGCAGCAGCAGATGTTACGGAATTACAAACACAATTTTCTTTTAATGGGAGTGGTAATATAACAGGTGTTGCGGATACTTTGAATACAGTTATAAATACAGCACAATCGGATGCGGAATCTGCTAGTGCTACTAAAATAGACAGCTTAGCCTCAAACTTTTTTACAGGGTACGACAATGCTGATGGCACCTTCACCGCCGTTAACGTAAGTGAAGCCTTTGCTAATGATGTTTTTACTACAACAACAAATGCGGATTTTGCTTCTACATCTTCAGTATCCACGCTAAGTGCTTTAGTAGGAAACAGTGATAGTGAAGGCTTAAGAGCTGATATAATAACCAATACAAGCACAATAGCTGCGGTAGAGGGTTATGCTGAATCAAGGTACAGCTTAAAAGTTAGTGCGGGTAATATTGTAACAGGAATGTCAATATTGTCAGCTGACGGTGAACCAGATGATGGTATTTCACAAGTTAAGTTCCAAGCTGATAAATTTATAATAAGCACAGCCACAACCAATTTAACTCCTTTTAGTATATCAGGTGGTGTTATACAAATAAACGGTAACCTTAATGTATCTGGTACAGCCGAAATAAAAGGCTCATCAAACACAGGGCAGTTTATAGCTTGTGATTTTAAAAATACAGGTTCATCAGGATTATCTAGTATAAGAATATTAAATAGCAATAACTATTACGGTATATTTAGATTAAATACAACTGTGGAGAATGACATTGCCTATTATGGTATTGATTTAGTTATTGGCCCAGGAACTGGGGGTGGAGAGAAAAAACTTGTTAATTTTAATGGCGGTGGAATATCAGTAGGAGAATCCGGTAGTAAAATATTTTTCTTTGATGATTTTACGGGTAATGCCACAGATACAAAGACTGGGGCTATAGGTGTTAGAGGGTCAAGTGATGGGCAGGCTACACAAGCCATGTTTGTTACCGTGCCAACTAATCAAGCATCATCAACACCTGCGTTTGCAATTGAAAATAACAGCTCAAGTAGTTTGTTTAAAGTGTTTAAAACAGGACATGTTGAAACAGCCAGCATACAAACAAGTGGGGCTATATCGGGTGCTAGCCTTGCTTCTAGCGGAACAATCACGGCAACAGGGGCAATAACATCAAATAGCACAGTCACTGGAACTAGGTTTACAGATAAAAATGATGCTGCTTATTATTTAGACCCAAACAGCACTTCTAACCTTAATGCAGCAACCTTCGCTGGGAATGTGATAGCGCCTATATATTATGACCTTTCAGATAACGCATATTATTTAGATCCCGCAGGTACTTCTAATCTTAATGCTGCGACATTCGCAGGGAATGTAATAGCCCCTAAGTATTACGACACAGACACAACTTATTATTTAAATCCCGCGGGCGCTTCTAACCTTAATTCAGCGGAATTCGCTGGCACTATACTTTCAGATTCAACGGTTACAGGAACTAAGTTTTTAGACAAAAACGATACAAGTTATTACTTAGATCCTGCGAGTACGTCTAATCTTAACGCTGCTAATTTCGCTGGTAATATAGCTTCAGACGGAACAGTAAAAGGAACACAGTTTATAGATAGAAATGATGACACCTATTATTTAGATCCTCATGCAACTTCAAATTTAAATGCAGCTACACTTGCAGGTACTTTTAGTGGGGTGAATGGTTATTTTAGTAGCAGTTTAGGTGTAGGTTTTAATTCTGGTAATATCGGGGGCAAACTTGATCTAAGAAGAAGTTCTGCTGGTATTAGTATTAAAAGTGATTTAGGATCAGCTCTGAATAATAACACAATTGGGTTATTATCATATACGTCTGCTTCTATGATTACTGCTGGTTATCATTTAGTATTCCAAGCTGCACCAATATCTGGAACTGATACGAATATGTTATTATGTAACATAAATGGTAACTTGAGAAATAGAAATAATTCATATGGGCAATACTCGGATAGAAATATAAAAGAAAATATTATAGATGCAACGCCAAAACTAGAGGATGTTAAAAAATTAAAAGTAAAAAACTTTAATTTTATAGGAGATGATTTAAAACAAATAGGTTTAATAGCGCAAGAAACAGAGTTGGTATTTCCTGGAATAGTAGAAGATGATTTAAATCCGCAGGGTCAACAAGTTAAATCATTAAAATATTCAGTGCTTGTTCCTATACTTATAAAAGCAATACAAGAATTAGAAGCCAGAGTAACAGAACTTGAAACACCTTAAAATACCTAACAACCACGTGATTATAGTAACATAAGACCAAAACCATGACTTATTTTTACAAAACCTATTCCTGGGGGAACAACAGTACCCAAGGAATATCCGAAGAAACCAGAACTCTTTGGGAGCACATCGCTAAGAAAGAAAACTGGCGTATTGTTCAACTACCTAATGGATTTTTTCAAGCCGAATACAAAGATCTAAACGATGAAGAAAAATGGATCGATGTAACAAGGCGTGAAACTTTAGAAAGCTGTGAGGCGGCGATTGATGGAAGCATTAATCATTACTCCAAAAAGCTTGAGTTTTTAAAAGGACCTAAAGTTGTGAAAACATTCAAATAACCACTTACAATAAATTTAATTAAATGGAATATAATAACCCAAGTGAGATAGTAAAAGATTTATCCTTCGGGATAGATGCGAGAACAAAAATAATGACAGGTGTTGAAAAATTAACTCAAGCAGTTAAATCAACCCTTGGTGCTTCTGGTAAATGTGTAATTTACGAGGATGCTCTCGGAAGGCCGGTGATAACAAAAGACGGTGTAACCGTTGCGGAAAGCGTAGTCTTAATCGATCCGGTCGAAAATATGGGAGCAACCTTAATAAAGGAAGCAGCTAAAAACACAGTGAAAGAAGCAGGTGACGGTACCACTACAGCTACCGTCCTTGCTCATTCATTATTGAATTTAGCAACAACAAAAGAAGATTTTACAAATAATATAAGAAGCATAAAACAAGGTATTGAAAATGGTTTACAAAAAGTAAATCATTACTTAGATGAAGCTGCGGTTGAAGTCGAAGGTGATATGTTAGAGAATGTAAGTAGTATTAGCTGTAACAACGATAAAGAACTCGGCAAGATAATATCGCAAGCCTATTCGAAAGTGGGTAAAGACGGCGTCGTCTTAATGGAAGAGTCTGAGACCGAAAAAACAAATGTTGAATTTGTTGAAGGCACACAGATAGAGTGCGGGCTCAAATCGCCATACTTTGTAACAGACAAGGATAAAGGAAAAGCAGAACTAGAAAGACCGTACGTAATGATAGTTTCTTCTCCAATCCCGAACATTCGTAAGATTCAGAATGTATTAGAGTTTGTTATAAAAGAAAAAAGAAGTTTGCTTATCGTAGCGACCGTAGAACAGCAGCCATTAGCAGCATTGCTAGCAAACAAAGTTAAAGGCAATATAAAAGTCAATGTAATTGATCTCCCTGGATTCGGACCTACTAGGCAAGACACAATTGAAGATCTTGCGATACTTACCGGTGCTAAAGTTATAAATGAAGAACTAGGCGATGATTTAGATTTAATCGAACCTAATATATTAGGTGAAGCGATTAAGGCTGTTACGGATGATAAAAACACCGTACTAACAATCAAAGATCAAGGTCCTGTATTAAATGAAAGAATAGAGTTAGTTGAAGCTAAAGTTAAAGATGAAAAAAATCCATTCTTTAAGAAAAGGCTACAACAAAGACTAGCGATGTTAAATGGATATGTAGCTATTATAAAAGTAGGTGCTAATTCAAAAGTTGAATTAAAAGAGAAGAAAGATAGGGTTGAAGACGCTATATACGCGACTAAAGCAGCATTACAAGAAGGTATTGTTCCAGGTGGAGGAGTAGCTTTACTTGATGCATCTTATAGTATAATCCCTGCCGATGACGGTGAGTCAATTCTTCTTGAAGCAATAAAATCACCTTACACTACAATACTTGAGAATGCAAACTTAGAATACAAAGAGTCTGGCAAATCAGGTAAAGGAATAAATGTAATCAACGGTAAAACTGTTGATATGATTAAAGAAGGTGTTATAGATCCAGTGCTAGTTACTAAAACAGCCCTAAAGAATGCAGTTAGTGTTGTTAATACTATTTTCTCTGCAGATTGTGTAATTAATAATGTTAGGATACATGAAAGCAATTAATTACTACGTAGTCATAGAGAAGATAAAAGAAGCACCAAAAAAAGTTGGTGGTTTAGAGCTAACTGAAGATCAAAACAAAGACGTTAGGTATTTAAAAGGCAAAGTAATATCTGTTGGTAATTTAGCAGAAGGCCTTAATAAAGATGATATAGTTCATTACGACAAAGTAGCCGGTCACGGTATTGAATGGAAAGATAAACTGTATTACGTATTGAAACTTGGTGACATAGTACTTGTGGAATGAGAATAAGTACAGATGACATAAAGAATTTAAATTTATTAAAATATTACAGGCTCATTCGTAAATGGGCCTGTAAAACTTATAATATAAAGGATGCTGATCTTGAATTACTGATCTATTTAGATTGCAAAGATCGATTTACACGTAATGAATTTATTGATGGCGTGTATACCTATAGTTGGGATAAAGACAGATGGGAAAGGCTAAGAAGAGACGGCTGGATCGATGTTTGGAGAGAACGAAGAGGTAAGCTACAAAAATACACAATATATAAGACAAGTTTTAAATGTAAGCAATTAATTAAACGAGTATATCGTATAATGCTTGCAGAAGAAGATTTGCCAACGGGAACAAGAAGTAAATTTTTTAATAACCGATCATATACAGATAAAGTTTATAATAAAGCTATAGATGATATGATCAAAGACAAAAACAGATAATTATGCCAGGAAAAAGTAAAAAAGGTGGTGGACTTAAAACTAAAAAGTCATACATGAAAAAACCGAAGAAAAAATCATCTTACAAAAAATGAAAAAAAAATTAACTGCTAATCAACTTAGAATAGCTAAGATGGCGCCACCGTTTAATAAAATTACTGGGGCTGACTTTGCTAAATTAAGAAAGAAAAAGAAAAAATAGGTATGCCTAGCAAAAACGCACCCTCAAGAAAAAAATCTAAAGGCTATTACACTAAAGTTAATAAGAAAGGCGGCACCGGAGCAAAAGCTGGTGGTGGTATGTCTAAAAAAGGTGTGGCTAAATATAGAAGAGATAACCCGGGTAGTAAACTCAAAACCGCAGTAACAACACCCCCATCTAAATTAAAGAAAGGGAGTAAAGCTGCAAAAAGACGTAAATCATTTTGTGCAAGATCAAAAGGTTGGACATCTGAAAGAGGTAGGGCTGCTAGAAGAAAATGGAATTGTTAATATGGAAAGTAGAGGTTTAGGCGATTCAATTGCAAAATTTACAAAAGCTACTGGAATTAAAAGAGTAGTAGACAAAGTTTCGTCTGGCTTAAACATACCCTGTGGTTGTGAAGCTAGACAAAATGCATTGAATAAAATTGTTCCATATAAAATGAAAAAAAGATGAGCAAACCAAAAAAGAAATTTGCAGAAACTACAGTAGGTAAACTATTGTTTGGTGCAGCTTCACTAGTTAATCCTACATTAGGTAATTTAATCAGTGGTGTATCAACACCAGCAGAAGCAATAGCGGCAATAGGCAAATCTGACGTAAGTAGTGACGAAAAAATAAAATTACAACAACTTATATTTGAACAACAAAATAAAGAGATGGAAGCTGTCACTTCAAGGTGGCAAGCTGATTCAATATCAGATTCATGGCTTTCGAAAAATGTACGGCCATTAGTTTTAGTGTGGTGTATTGTTATATTCTCTTTAGCGGGAATACTTGATAGTGTTGAATCGATACCATTTCATATAGGAGTTACATGGAACGATACATTTGAAAAAGTTATGATGGCAGTCGTATTAGCTTATTTCGGTGGACGGAGCAGTGAAAAAGTTACAAGTATATTTAAAAAATAATACATGGCTAGGATCAATACATATGGACTAGATACAACGCCTAGCAAGAACGATAAGGTTATTGGTTCTGATTCTGGAGGGGGAACGAAGAATTTTTCATTTGAAAAAATATCAGAGTTTTTTAATACATCGGGGTTAATTAATCTTAATGGTATTGTAAATAAATTTATTCCTGAAAATTCTAATTTAGCTTCAGGTTTTTTTAAATTACCTAACGGCGGAACGGGTATTGCTTTTAGCTCAATAACTTCATTAAAGGTCTCAATAAATAATTTAGATAATTTAAATATAACAGAATTTTATAATCACCTTGTAGATCAAGGTTTAAAAATATCTAATGTAGATAATATAAGTGAGTTTGGACATTATGCTTTTTTAAGCGCTGTTCAAGCGGATCCTGCTGATAATTTTTTAACTTTTAATTTAAGTTATTTAAGTGGCAATGGTACTCTTAGAGATAATAAATATTATATATTTAATTTAGATAATTCTGGTAGAACAGATAAAAACTTTACATCTCCAAATATAAATTTTTCAGCTGGCGTTGCTAAAACAATAACACACAGTTTAGGAAAATTTCCTTCAGTAACAACAGTTGATTCTGCGGGTTCTCATGTTGTTGGTGACATCCAGCATATAGACAATAACAATTTCACAATAACATTTAAAGCCTCATTTCAAGGTAAGGTATACGTAAACTAATAAACTATGGCACTTTCATATTTAACAGACATTAATTTAAACAAAAACGAATTACAGAATGCAGTAATTCAGAAAGTAGGTACGGATCCTTCCTCAGGATTAACCGAAGGATATATAATATATAACACAGCGGCACATCAGCTAAAAGTATATAGTGAAAAACAAATAAGTGGTAGCGATGAGGGTTGGATAAATGTTGGCGGTGATATTACTGGAGTTAATATAACCGCTGGAACTGGATTAACAGGAACAGTAAATACAACATCTGGCCAACATACCCAAACTTTAACATTAGCAGACACAACTGTAACTGCGGCATCATACGGCTCTGCAACAGCAATACCAACATTTACAGTCGATGCGCAAGGTAGATTAACAGCAGCCGGAACAGTTGCTATTAGTACTGATTTAACAATAGCTGCCGATAGCGGTAGTGATGATGTTGTTTCGGTTGGAACTGACACTTTAACATTTACTGGAACTGCAAACGAAATTGATACTGCAGTAAGTAATAATGAAATAACAATTGGATTAGTTGCAAACCCGACGGTTTCTGGTAACTTGATAGTTTCTGGAAATTTAACGGTATCGGGAACGACGACTACTGTTAATACAGAAACAATAAATCTTGCTGATAATATAATTACTTTAAATAGTAATGAAACAGGAACACCAAGTGAGAACGCTGGTATAGAGGTTGAAAGAGGAACTGCTACTAATGTAGCATTAAGATGGAATGAGGGTTCTGATATATGGGAACTTACTAAAGACGGTAGTAATTACAAAACAATACAAAACGTAGAAGAAAGTACATTCTCGGCTTCTATCGGTGATGGCTCTGCGACTTCTATAGCAGTAACACACAACTTAGGAACACAAGACGTGATTGTGCAGCTTTATGATACAAGCTCTTTAGACACGGTTTATGCCGATGTTGTAAGGACAAATACTAATACAGTCACTATAGATTTCGGGTCAGCTCCTTCATCGGGAGACATAAAAGTACTTATTAGTAAAATAGGTTAATATAATTTAATATGGCAAATCGCTTTCTTAGTAATATAAGAATTAACGACGCGTACACTTTTCCAGCGTCAGACGGAACTAATGGACAAGTTATTAAAACAGATGGTTCTGGTAACTTAACATTTGGGCAACTGTCAGCTGATTCTGCTTCTGTAATGTACAAGGACACGTTTACAGGTGACGGTAGCACAACTGGTTTTACGCTGTCTAACGCGTTAAATGATGAAGTTCAATCTAATATATACATAGATGGTGTTTATCAATCTAAGAGCACTTATTCAGTCTCTGGTACAGCCATAACATTTTCCACTGCACCTCTAAGTGGTCACGAGATAGAGGTTATATCTACAACAGGTATAAACAGTGGTCCAACAGCAATATTCACAGATACATTCACAGCTAACGGATCAACAACAGCATTCACATTAGGACAAACCGTTCACAGCGAGAATCAAACTATAGTATTTTTAAATGGTGTATACCAATTTAAAGGTACTTATACTTTAAGTGGCACTACATTAACTTTAGATACTGCACCTGCAAATGGTGTATCTATAGAGGTTATGAGTATAGGTTCTGCATATTCTGGTGGTGATATATTATACGATCATGATTTCACATCTGCTGGTTTAATGACAAGCAATGGATCAGGTGTGTATAGCATAACTGCAAATAACTCTGCAAACTGGAATACAGCTTACGGATGGGGAGATCATTCTACA
>Ga0208298_1000981_pt1 | contig 11002 bp, 14 predicted proteins | sample 14BtaG_FD_184088 | JGI IMG/M metagenome (GOLD analysis project Ga0208298, IMG submission 184088) | Marine viral communities from the Subarctic Pacific Ocean - 14B_ETSP_OMZ_AT15311_CsCl metaG (SPAdes) (version 2) | ecosystem: Environmental > Aquatic > Marine > Oceanic | place: Pacific Ocean... | reverse complement strand
GTACAACTTCAAGGATCAGCCAGACGGCTGCAATCAAGAGGAATTTCTGAACGTACCTGTGAACTATTCAAAACCTACAAAGATGGAGAGATCCTACGCCACTATTATTTCGACAGTTCTGGAAAGGTTGTCGGGGCGAAGGTAAGGACTAAAGACAAGACATTTCGATGTGAAGGAGAAGTCAATTCTCTATTTGGAATGCAGAACTTTAGACATAAAACAGCTAAGGATCAAAAGCTAATTATTGTTGAAGGCGAAATGGACGCAATGAGCGTCTATGAATGTCAACCTTGGCCTGTTGTCTCCATTCCCAATGGCGCAGCTGCTGCTAAGAAAGCCATTCAGAATAACTACGAATGGATCAACCATTACGACAAGATAGTAATATTCTTTGATAACGATGAAGCCGGTCAGAAGGCTGCTAAAGAAGCCGCTAGTGTATTACCACCTAGCAAGACTTTCATAGGCTTTCTAGACGATTACAAGGACGCCTCAGACGCATTACAAGCAGGTAATACTGAAGCAGTAAGAGCTGTATGTAATTACAACCATACACAATATCAACCGGACGGCATTGTTGATGCCAAAACTCTTTTAGATCTAGTAACTACACCCTCACCACCATCTGATCATGACTACCCATTTAACGGACTCAATAAGTTACTACACGGGATCAGATATGGAGAGCTTGTCACGGTTACTGCAGGTTCTGGGGTTGGAAAAAGCTCCATTCTCAGAGAGATATGTGCTTACCTTCTCAGCAAAGGAGAGCGGTGCGGTTACCTGGCGCTTGAGGAGTCAAACAGGCGAACTGCACTCGGACTTATGTCAGTCGCCGCTAGAAAGTCTTTACACCTCGGCGAGCAACAACGAAGCGAGCTAACAGAGATCTTTGACGAGACAATTGCTAATTGGAACCTCCATTTATTTGATGGTTTCGGTAGCTATGACCCTGATCATATTTACAACCGCATTGAATATATGGCGGCTGGCTTAGATACAAAGGTCATCTTTCTTGATCACCTATCCATTCTTTTGAGTGGACTTGAAGGTGATGAACGCCGGATGATAGACACAACAATGACAAAACTAAGGTCATTAGTTGAACGTACTGGTATCGCTTTATTCCTTGTATGTCATACAACAACACCCCCTAATGGACAATCACATGAAGAAGGCGGCAGGGTGCAACTCCGCAGCCTACGAGGCAGTAGAAGCATCGGTCAGCTTAGTGATGCAGTTATTGCACTCGAACGCGATCAGCAAGGTGGATCTGAACGAGATGCTACGACAGTGCGAGTCCTTAAAAATCGCTATTCAGGCGAAGTTGGCGAAGCATGTCAACTGAAATACGACTTAGAAACTTGTAAATTTAATGAAACAGCAGCAACAGCAGAGTTTAACGCCCAAACAGATTTCTGAATACCAAGCAATGAACGAAGAGTTCATTAAAGAAGGTACTGAATTTCGTATAGACCTGCCACTTCAAAGACCAAATCCACCTACAGCTAAAGCAATAGAAAAGGCTCAGTTTGTAGACAAAACATATCAATGGACTAATGCTCGTATTCGATCTGGAGACTGACGGATTACTTAATGATGTTACCAAAATCCACTGCCTTGTTATTTATGACAGCGAGGCTGACAGCACCATTATCTACAACGACAAAGGTAATCAAGAACCGATCAGTAGAGGTATTCAAAGATTGGAAGACGCTGATGTCCTAGTAGGTCACAACATTATTGGTTACGACTTACCAGTAATCAAGAAACTATATCCGTGGTTTGAACCAACAGCTTTTGTATTAGACACACTTCTACTTTCACGTCTTTATCACACAGACATGATGGAAGTAGACAAGAAGTTAAACAAGTCAAACATGCCTTTACAGCTACGCGGACGCCATTCATTGGAGTCATACGGCTACAGGCTAGGTGAATACAAAGGAGAGTTTGGTAAAAGCTCGGACTGGCAGGAATGGTCACCAGAGATGGAAGCTTACTGCGCCCAAGATGTAAACGTCACAGTCAAACTATGCGACCACTTCCACAAATACCTGAGTGGGTCAAACTAGAGCACCAAGTTGCTCAAATATTAACGAATCAAGAATTACATGGATGGTATTTTGATGAACGCGCTGCATGGAAACTTGCATCGTCTCTCAGAAAAGAACTTGAAGAAACTCATCAGTTACTACGTAACCGGTATCCTTTCGTTGCCGGATCAGTATTTACTCCTAAACGAAATAATCGGACCCAAGGCTATGTCGAAGGTGCTCCATTTACACGCCTCAAAGAACTAAATCCTACATCCCGCGATCATATTTCATGGATATTAAAGACGCATCATGGTTGGAAGCCAACCCAGATGACAACTACTGGGAAGCCGATTATAGACGAGACTGTATTGAAGGAGATGGTTGCCTCAGGTGGACCGTCGATTGCTTTGGAGTTTCTGAAATGTCTCGATATTACGAAGAGCTTGGGGATGATCTCCGAAGGCACCAACGCATGGCTCAAGCTATGTACGACTGCTAATCGTATACATCACCATTGTTCTGTTGCCACAGTTACGCATAGATGTGCCCACCGAAATCCAAACTTAGCGCAGTGTAAAAGTGATGACGAATTTAGGAAGTTATTTAAAGCATCCCCAGGTCAAGTTATGGTTGGGGCTGATCTTAGTGGCATCGAACTTAGGATGCTCGCGCATTACCTCGGAAGATGGAGTAACAACTTTAGAGATACCTTACTCAATGGAGACATTCATCAAGTCAACGCAGATAAGGTCGGAGTATCTAGACGACAAATCAAAACCATTAGCTATGCTTTTATCTATGGAGCAGGAAATCAAAAAATTGGTATGTCCTATGACCCTCTATTAAATGAGACACAAGCTAAGAAGAAAGGTAAAGAGATTAGAGAAGCATTTGTTTCTGCAATTGATGGACTTTCAGAATTACTTGAAGCAATTAAAGAGGCGAGTAAGAAAGGTTATATCAAATCAATAGACGGGCGTCACATCATTGTTGACAGCCCACACAAGGCATTAAACATGCTCTTGCAATCATCCGCAGCTGTAATAGCAAAACGGTGGATGGTTATCACAAACGAAACTATTAAACAAACTGGGTTGTGTGCATCACAACTCGCCTTCATACATGACGAATTACAATACGAGTGTCCCAATGAACAGGCAGCTGACTTATCAACATCCTTGGTACTTAGCAGTCTCTCAGCTGGAGAATACTACAACTTACGTATCCCCATCGAAGCGGAAGCAAAACAAGGAGGAGACTGGTCAGAGGTCCATTAATGAAACTACTCATTGATGCAGACTACATAGTCTACAAAGCCTGTGCAGGAGCAGAAGAAGATATTGATTGGGGTGATGATGTAATCACTGTAGTCAGTAGGTTCTCTGAAGCATTAAAGAATGTAGAGCGTGACCTTTCAAAGATCAAGAATGAGTTTGTATGGGACGTACCACAACTGATTCTATTTTTCAGTGACTCTAAGAATTTTAGGAAGAAAATTTATCCCGATTACAAGGGTCATCGGAATCGTAAGAAGCCTTGTGGCTACCGAAAAGTTATCACACAGCTAGCAGAACGCTATGAAGTCATCAAACTACCAACACTGGAAGCAGATGATGCTATGGGTATTTATGCAACAGCTCACGTTGATAATATTATTTGTAGTCCTGACAAAGATATGCGTCAGATACCTGGCAAACTATTTGATATGAAAGAGTTGACCACCATTGATCCTATTGAAGGAGCTAAGTGGCATCTCATTCAGACACTTGCTGGTGACCAAACAGATGGCTACAGCGGTGTCCCTGGTATTGGAATCAAACGTGCAGTGGCTTTGTTTGAAGAACACGGATACACGTGGAAGACAGTGGTCAAAGCTTTTGAAGACAAAGATCTTACAGAGGATGATGCACTAATGAATGCACGACTAGCACGAATCCTTACTTGTACAGACTATGACCCAATCGAACATACCGTCATTCCTTGGACCCCCGCCCCCGATTATCGAGCCGACAGTTGAGCAGTCATTCAAACTGCGAAGACTAGAAGACCTGTTACCGAAGGCAGATAAGGAAGACATCATTACTTTATTCATGGCGTTACAACGTCAGAACTTTGCCTTAGCAAACACAGTATCCAACCTAGTTAAACAATGGCCGACTCACCTGCCTACTACACCCGAGGCTCCATCGAATGCTGGGACTTCATCAGAGACCAACAACTAAACTATCATCTTGGGTGTGCTATTAAGTACATCTGCCGTGCTGGTCATAAAGACAGCAAGGTAAAAGATTTAAAAAAAGCAATCCACTATTTAGAGAATGAACTATACAACACATCAGACATTGATGGATCAAGCGGAGGACTTCCGGTCAGCATATTCATTGACGACAGGGAAGAATCAGAGGGGGTGTCAGAAGTCCCTAATTGATGAGGAGTGGAGTGAGTTCCATGAAGCATTCCACCTAAAGGATGAGTGTGAACAACTTAAGGAATTAGCAGACCTTGTATATGTCTGCTTTCAAATGGCTGCATCCCAAGAGTGGGATCTAGATGAAGCCATGCGAAGAGTACACAGATCAAACATGTCCAAGCTGGATGAAGACGGTAAGCCGATCTACAGAGCTGACGGCAAAGTATTAAAAGGAGAAAACTACGCTCCACCAATTTTAGACGACTTAATTTAATGACTAATTTAATTTCCCGTACAGGACGGGTTCAATCCTGGATTGATAATCCTAAAGGACGCCTACCAGTCAGCTGCACAGTATTTGTAGTTGAAAATGAAATGGAAGGTAGCAACGGAATTGAGGCTAGCTGGAAATTTGCTAGTCACGCTCTACGTTTTGGCGCAGGGTGTGCAATCCATCTATCTAAACTAGATCCCAAGGGATATGAACGACCATCCGGCGTGATGGCTAGTGGACCTGTAAGTTTCGGTAAAATTTATTCTTCACTAAATGAGATTCTACGTAGAGGTGGTCATTACAAAAATGGTGCGATTGTTTTGCATCTTGATTTATCCCACCCAGATGCTATTGACTTTATTACTGCTAGTAGATCCGAGCTACCTTGGGTCAAACGATGCATCAATATCACTGAAGAGTGGTGGCAGGATTGTACGTTCAAGGAAGAACTACTTTATGGAATCAAGTCCGGTGACATCTGGCTAAACAAAGTTAAGTATGACAATGAAGGAAACAGAATCAGAGGGAACGTATGCTTGGAAGTATATTTGCCCTCACGTGGAACATGCTTGTTGCAGCATGTCAATCTATCTGCCTGTGAGTTCGGGAATATCTCGCGAGCTTTTGTTGAAGGTATGTCGGGATTGTGTGCCCTCCACTCAGCAACTGGCATCGGTGATAGTGGGGAGTATCTTAAGCCAGAAGTCGACAGACAAGTCGGACTGGGAATGCTCGGACTTGCCAACTTGCTACGAAGGTACGGCATAACGTACCGGCAGTTTGGTAATGCATTGTCTCAATACAATCGTGGAGAGAGTGTACGCACACCAGCCTTTGAGTTGGTGTCAGAGATTGCTTCAGGCATTGACCAAGCAGCACAGATAGCAAGAGAATATAAAATGGTACGTGCATTTGCTATTGCACCTACCGCTTCGTGTAGCTACAGGTCTAAAGATCTAGATGGCTTCACTGCAACACCAGAGATTGCGCCACCGATCAGCAGAACAGTTGATCGTGACAGTGGAACATTTGGTGTACAAACATATAACTATGGCGATGTAGAGATTGCTTCAGAAGTTGGTTGGGATGCTTATAAGCAAGTCGCTGACGGAATGATGACATTACTTGATCGCACAGGACTTCTTCATGGATACAGTTTTAACTCTTGGAGTGATTCAGTAACCTACGATAATGAATTCGTGGAAGAGTGGCTTCGGTCTCCGCAAACAAGCCTCTATTACTCACTCCAAGTGATGAGTGATACACAAGATAAGACTGATGCATATGCTGCACTAGATGCAGAAGATGTAGAAAATTATTTGGAGGACATTTTAAATGAAGAACTTACATGTGACTGTCAAGAATGAACCCTTACGAGAAACTACTAAACAGAAAAAGAAAATGGACACCAGTCCAGACAACTGCCGGATTATGCAAGGCAGGGGCGGAAGAGACGGTACACCGTGCTCTTGCGCTGCGACATATGGAACTACCTGTGGGAGATTTTATCCGTGATGGACTGGCTACCGACGTACCAAAACTATCGCGGGAGTTATTGGAATCAAATATCACCGACGAGGAAAATCACGACTTGGCACTTGGTTACATTGCCAATGCTTACGGGGTTGACGAAAAAGCTGAATCGGAAGCTCTCAGGCTCAGGGATGCTTGGACAGCGCATCCAGATCACACAATCCTCAAAGCAATGGTTGCCGAGCGTGCAATTTTCTTCGTTCTTTTACCATTCCTGCGCGCTAATGGTGACGCTGGAATGCGAACTGTCAGCGCAGACATAAGCAGAGATGAGCAAATCCACGTGGCCGCTAATAGTCTTGTATGCGCTGAGTTGGGCCTCAGTCCCTCTCCTTCTCTTGATAAGTTGAGAAAAGCAACTATCAGTTGGGTAATGCAGCCCCTCGGTAATAGTGCCGATAAATATTTGGATAAAAAATTTTGGCTGGATTCGAGTGATCGCTTGATGTATGAAGGTAAAGCTCCTGAGCTTTCTTTTACCAAGTCAGCACGGATGCCAGCATTCTTTGAACATAGTAATGTCAACCTCCCTCAATATGCTTGAGACTGTGGGTATGCAAGCCCGTGGTCTAGCACAACAATTAGAAGAAAGATTCCCACCAATCAATCCTGGTCCTGCTGATCCATACGAATACATCATGTATCGTGCAGGACAACGCAGTGTCGTTGAATGGATCGTACAATATTTAGATGAAAACTAATGAGTTACATAGCTACTTATGGTGGACCGGGGCTAACAGCTTTAAACAAAGCACTAGCCAACAGTATGACAATTCGTCAGGCTGCTAATGCAGGAGCTACCCAAGGTTTTACTTTTGGAACAGCAGCGCAAAATAAAATTAATCAATATTACAACACTCATATTGGTCAATTTGGTGGTGACACAGACAGAAACGCCGCAGGTTTGGGATCAGTTCAAAGAGCTGTAGCTTCTGGTATGGATCCGCTAGCAGTACAAGCTAGGGGTGCCGAAGAAGGGGTTAGTTGGGGACCAGCTGCACAAAAATACTTTGCTGAATTAAATAAAAATGATGATGGTATTGATGTTGCAGGCATCTTATCAAATAATCAGTCACAACTAGATGCAGTGCAGAGTCGATTCCAATCGCAGATGACTGCTTTGCAAAATAGCATGATGCAGCAGCAGCAAACATATCAGAATAATTTGTCTGAAATGAAGAATACCTTGACTGCACAACAGAACCCTCAGACGAGAGAGAGTGTGCTTGGAGTCAAAGGTGCTGCACCAGACAGTTCCAATACTGCAAAACTGAATCGACAAGGTATGAAAGGTTCATTTGCACGTACAGGATTGAGAATCAAATCCCTTAATATTTAAATTAAATGTCAGCAAGAACAAGGTATGACTATTTAGCAAGCGACCGTTCCCAATTCCTAGAAGAAGCACGTCAAGCATCAGAGCTTACCCTTCCATATTTAATCCGTGGACATGAAGAACACATGTCAGGTATGAAACAACTTAAGACTCCTTACCAATCGGTAGGGGCAAAAGGTTGTGTGACATTAGCAAGTAAATTAATGCTTGCATTGCTACCTGTACAGACAAGTTTCTTTAAGTTACAGCTGGACGAAAGTCAACTCGGTGAACAATTCCCACCAGAGATGAAATCAGAACTTGATCTATCTTTTGCAAAGGTAGAGAGAATCATTCTGGAATCAATCTCTGCGTCGGATGATCGGGTTGCAGTACACCAAGCATTACTACATCTTGTAGTCGCTGGTAACGCTCTAGTTTATATGAGTAAGCATGGACTTAAGGTATATCCTCTGAATCGCTACGTTGTGGATCGGGATGGCAACGGTCAAGTGATTGAAATAGTAACCAAAGAACGCATCTCAAAAGATTTGATTGAGAGTCAATTACCTAAAGAGGTATTGGAAACAAATCAAGTAACAGATGAGAATGAGTACAGTGATGACGTAGATGTTTACACGCATATCAAACGTGACAACAATAGATACGTCTGGCATCAAGAAGTAAATGACAAGGTACTAAACGATTCAAAAGGTAAAGCACCGATTGATATCAATCCTTGGATTCCATTGAGGTTTAATACTGTTGATGGTGAAGGCTACGGACGTGGAAGAGTGGGTCAATTCATTGGTGATCTCAAGTCACTTGAAGGACTCTCTCAGGCATTAGTAGAAGGCTCTGCAGCTGCTGCAAAAGTAGTATTTACAGTATCACCTTCAAGTACAACTAAGCCCTCCACACTGGCAGCTGCTGGCAATGGAGCAATCATTCAAGGAAGACCTGATGATATTGGAGTCATTCAAGTTGGTAAGACAGCTGACTTCAGAACTGCATATGAAATGGCAGGCACTTTAGAACGCAGACTTAGTGATGCATTCTTAATCATGAACATCAGGCAGTCAGAAAGAACGACAGCTGAAGAAGTTCGTATGACTCAGATGGAACTAGAACAGCAACTGGGGGGATTATTCTCACTACTTACCGTTGACTTCCTTGTTCCTTATCTTAATAGAAAGCTATCAGATGCTCAGAAGAAGGGAGAGATTCCTAAGATTCCTAAGAACATTGTAAAACCTACAATCGTTGCAGGTATCAATGCACTCGGTCGCGGACAAGACAGAGAAAGTCTCGGTCAATTCCTATCGACACTTGCACAAACACTTGGGCCTGAAGCCATCTCACAATTCATCAATACAGATGAAGTGATTAAACGTCTTGCTGCATCACAAGGTATTGATGTACTTAATCTTGTACGTTCAATGCAAGAAGTACAGCAAGAACAAGCTGGAATGATGCAACAACAAATGGCAATGCAACAACAGCAAATGCAGATTGATGCCATGAAGACGCCTGCTATGGATCCATCTAAGAATGGTGAACTACAAGCACAAGAGATGGCAATGGCACAGGAACAACAACCACCAATTTAATAAGTAATATATGGCAGAAGTAATGTCAATGCTCTCTGACGAAAATAGTCAGGGAGAACTAAATGCAGACGAACAAGAGTCTCTGCAGATCGGAGAGGAGATGGAGCAGCAGCAAGAAACAATGCTTGCTGGTAAATACAAAAATGCTGAAGAGCTTGAAGCTGCTTACATCGAACTCCAGAAAAAACTAGGTGCTCCTAAAGAAAGTCAGGAGTCCGAAGAAAGTACAGACACACCAGAAGAGGAAACAGAAGAACCTTCTGCTGACTCATCTTTGTTTGATCGTCTATATGAAGAATCAAAAGGTGAGTTCTCTGAAGATACTTTGAAACAGCTTGCTGAGGCAAAGCCTGAAGATCTTGCAAAGATGTATCTTGACTATAGGTATAACAATACACAAGAGAAACAGGTACTAAGTGAATCAGATGCAAGCAATCTTAAGAACTCTGTAGGCGGTGAACAGGCTTACTCGGAAATGTTGGAGTGGGCATCAGACAATCTCAGCGAACAAGAGATCAGTATGTATGACTCCGTAATGGATTCAGGTAACCCTGGTTCTGCCTACTTTGCTATGCAAGCATTGTCTTATCGATATAAGGATTCAACAGGAGTAGAAGGTAATCTTCTACAAGGCAAGGCTCCTTCAAATAGTACAAAAGGCTTCAAAAGCCAAGCTGAAGTGGTGACTGCAATGCAAGACCCACGCTATGACCGTGACCCTGCTTATCGACAAGAGGTCATGTCAAAACTAGAAAGTTCAAACGTTAATTTCTAAACAAACTAACCTTAAATTTATAATGAAAAAAATTATTGCAATCCTCTCAGCCGCTGCATTGGGCACTCCTGCGGTAGCTGGTCCTTATGTCAACGTTGAAAATAATGCTGGCTTCAGTGGTTCTAACTTTAATGGTCATGCCACTGATTTCCACCTTGGCTATGAAAGTAATACTAGCTTTGGATCATACTATGTACAAGGTGGTCCTACCATCTTTGCTCCTGATGGTGGCGAAGAAGAGACTCTGCTGACAGGCAAGGTCGGTGGTTCTATCCAAGCAACTGAGCGCGTATCAATCTACGGTGAGCTGTCAGCAGCATTTGATGAAATTAATAACTACGGGACAAAGGTAGGAGTTAAGTACAACTTCTGATGAACGATACACAAATCTGGCCACATGAACCTCGGATGGAAGTAATGCAAGTAGATCAAGGACAACACGCAGAACGATTGAATGGTCGCCTAGCAATGCTGGGTGTCATCGCAGCACTAGGTGCTTATGCACTCACTGGACAACTTATTCCTGGTATTTGGTAATGGGTAAAGGACTATACGCAAACATCCACGCCAAGCGTGAACGCATTAAAAAAGGCAGTGGTGAATCAATGAGGAAGGCAGGAGCCAAGGGTGCTCCTACCGCAGCAAACTTTAAGCGGTCTGCAAAGACGGCTAAGAAAGCTAAATAGATTTAAAGGAGGGTGCAATTCCCTCCCTAGCTCTAGACAGCCAAGTCTTTAAAATGGTCTTACTTACTAGAACAAACACACATGAACTATTACTTTAATGACCGCAACAATTACGCTACAGAAACAACAAAATATTTGGAATGACTTCTGTGACTGGGTAACCAGTACTAACAACCGACTCTATGTTGGTTGGTTTGGAGTCCTTATGGTTCCAACATTACTAGCAGCTACAGCCTGCTTCATCATTGCATTCATTGCAGCACCACCAGTAGACATAGATGGCATTCGTGAACCAGTTGCAGGATCGCTCCTGTACGGAAATAACATTATATCGGGAGCAGTTGTCCCGTCTTCAAACGC
>Ga0208298_1000980_pt1 | contig 11018 bp, 19 predicted proteins | sample 14BtaG_FD_184088 | JGI IMG/M metagenome (GOLD analysis project Ga0208298, IMG submission 184088) | Marine viral communities from the Subarctic Pacific Ocean - 14B_ETSP_OMZ_AT15311_CsCl metaG (SPAdes) (version 2) | ecosystem: Environmental > Aquatic > Marine > Oceanic | place: Pacific Ocean... | reverse complement strand
TTCAGGTGTCATCAACGCTTGATTGTGAAACAAGAGTAGTGACTTAGAGAAGTCGTCTCCTTGCGGTGTAAGAAATGCAGGGATTGGATAGACCCTACCCCTGTAGTCAAATGACCACGGAATGTAAAACTTCTCATATTGTTCAAACACTTCAACAGCATTCATAGTCATACGTGTACGACATGAACGCTTGAAGGCTTGAGCATTGATATTCATTACCTCTGCTGCTCTTCGTCTGTAGTCTTTGCGTGATTCTTTGTTGTCAGCAATGTCTACAGGCTTAGGAGGCAGTGGCATCTCAATAACAGGGATAAACTTACCAACCCCAATCCCACGCTCTTGCAACGTCTTTGCAACGTCAACAATGAATGGATTGAGGGTGTAGCTGGTTTGCTGAATGTGATTCAGAAAATCAACTGGAGTCTTTCCCTGTATACATGTCCTATCGCCTCTACGAACCATGTCGTAGCCCTCCATCACTTCATTGAGGATGTAGCCGCCACCTGTCCCATCAGGATGCCAATCGTTAGGTGGCACGATCATGGGCCAAGCAATAGGGCTAAACATTTCTGCTTGTGCCATGAGCTGATCTCTAATCGCCATGAACTCAGGCGTAGGGATCACATAGTTGACACGTTTACGGCCTTCCTGGCGGCTATCGATACTGAACCAGCCGCTTACCTCACAAATACAGTCGAGCAGCCAGCCACCTAAACGGACACGATTAGCTCGCCCCCAAGGCTTCCAATGCTCCACGTCATATCGATTCATAAGGGTTCGGATCACCGTCACCTTTTGAGTAGTGCCTATGGACTTATGCCAATAGTTTTTTTGAAGTGTGTGGAGGAGGCCAGGACATGTGCGTTCGTAATGACGCAACATGCATTCCTGCTCAATTGCCAAGCCAATGCAATCAGTGACATTGGCCACCAAGTTTGACTTTCGTTTAGCACTGAATACAGTGTCAAAGGTGATCTTGCTAGCGATGACTGCTGCATCATTAGCCGCAAGTTCAGCAAGGAATGGCTTGATTTCTTTGAAATTAACGCCTGTCTTTCCTTCCTTTATGCGGTTAGTCGTGACTTTAATGCGTTCAACCACAAGAGGAACAAGCTCCTCAATAGAAGACACTCCATAAACACTTGCACTTGAATAACTTTTCTCTTCAAGTTGTTTTGTGTTGTTGTGTAGCTTCTCAAGACCACGCTTGATTTGCTCCCGCTCAAGTTTAATTTGAGCACCGATTTCTTCAAAGGTTGTCAATAAAAATCCGCGTTAGAACCGGTGATTAGAACCATGTCGTAGTGGACAGGTGTTGTAGAAAGGAAGGCCAGGGAATTAACCCTGACCTATACGTAAGTGTTACGGAACCGCGCTCGAACCTAAAACCAGCGCGTCTACCAATTCCGCCAGATGGGCTCTGGGTTTCAGCTGTCACAGTGTGCCAGTTGAAATAGGGTGTTGCTCAGAAACAAGGGTAACTGAGTGCCCCATTAGACACGCTTAGATGGCAAGCATGGCGTCCGTGAGAGCTGTATCTGAGGCGTGGGCGTAGCGAAGGGTGGTCTCCACTCTTTTATGTCCGCAGAGCGTTTGTATCGATCTGATGGGTACACCTGCCTCAGCGAGCCATGTGGCATAGCTGTGACGCAGTGTGTGGAAGACATACTGCTCGTCCTTAGGAATGAGCCTATTGGCTTTTTTAAAGGCTCTCAGGAGCTGATCCTTGTCTCTCCACTCGTCACCAAAGATCCGAATATCGGAGCGTGATGATTGTGAACAGCGATCTGTCACCATCCCAAGAATTGATTCATGAATAGGAATAGCCCTCCAATTCTTAGCTTTTGTGGTTTGTGTAGGAACACCGCCGACGTGAATCTTGTTAGCTACAAGATCGATGTCTTTCTTACGAAGCTTAAGTATTTCTGATTGGCGCATGCCTGTATAGGCAGCAAATCCAATGATGTCACTTAAGTCTTCACGTTGAAATACATTAGTGGACACGTAGCGTAATTTAATAACCTCGTCCTTGGTGTACCAAGTAACGCGACCTTCATCTTCTTTACGACGCCTAAATTTAGGGACGTTTTGAATTAAGCCATCAAATTCGCAGTGACGTAAGACAGTACTAACAGCCGACACAATGCGGTTGATAGTTGCATCTGACTTGCCTTCATCCTCAAGCTCAATAGAGACTTGAGCGATAACAGGTTGTGCAATCTTCTTAACTGGAAAAGAAGATCCACGCAGACGTGTGAAATGATTGCAATTGATTTGTGCAGCCTGCTTGCCATTGCCGTGTCTCCACGTATGGCGAGTAGTAAGCGTGTAATCAAGTGCCTGTTGCCAGGTTCTGATTTCAGTCATAGATGGTTTGCTTGATCATTCGGGCTAAGTCTTTGCCTAAAGACGTGAGCTTTAGGGTCTGACGACGTTTGTTAGTTGGGTCTACCTCCTTAGTGATAAGCCCTAAACCAACAGCACCACGTCCAACACGACCCTTTGATAAAAGATCAGTATTACGACTAGCTGATGCAGTTGTCATGTTGAGATCTTGTTCAAGTGCTTGCTTATGACAGCCATCATGTGAGGCCACATAAAAGAAAGTGCAAGCAGTTTGACCAGGCATTTCACGGTCTCTCAAGCGGAGAAGCTCGAACGCAAGGTGGATACGTTCCATCCGAGCATCTGTTACTTGAGTCCGTATCGGATCCAACGTTTAGGAGCGAAGTACTTCCAAACTCTAGCCGGAAGATACCCAAGTGGACTTGTACATCGAAGAAGGATTGCTTATCAATCCCAAGATAGAAGTTGCCAAAAGAAATGATTGTCACAAGTTGTGTGGGTGGCGTAAGCAATTGTAACTAAATTACTGATTATCATTCTCATTTTCAGCGTCACTTTCAATCAATAAATGTTTATGAACAATATCAATGGACCATTCACCTTGATACAGACCTGTCCGGCACTGTAAGGTATAGGCACAACACCTACACTTAAAACCAAAGCATTCCTTGCCAGCACGCTTATCTAATGCAATATTTTCATTAGCAAGCAAGTCACGGGCAAAGGAGCAGATTTCTGCACTTCCGTGGATGTGAGACCTTGACATCTCTTCTAAAGCTTGGGATAGCGTTAGATTCCACTTGGCTGCATACAGTTTTAAAACCCTGGCATCAGCATCAGTCAAAGTGACGACTACTCGTTTCATGCAGTAAGGGCATTGACAAAACTGTAAAGAGCTGCTGACCCTATTAGGGCAAGATGTGGGTAAATAAACTCAATAAAGTAATGTGTCATCTTTCACCTGTGCATCCATAATATTGAGAATTTCATCTCGATATGGGTGGTCAGCCAATAGATCATAGAGTGTGTCGCAATGAAAGTTAAAAGTCGAGAGGTTCATCGTCGATTGATCCTGGGAAAGGATGCGGGCCGACGTAATGCTGTGCTTCATGAGTGGTGACGCAGAGATCATGGGTTTTGAGTTTTGCAAACTTAAGTAGCTTTTTATCTGCACTTTTTGACTGCTTGTAAACGTATTCTTTAACCTTCTTGGTTTCTAGATGTGTTGCACGGATAATGCAGCACACGTCAGGCGGCAATTGCCAACCGAAAACTTTCCAGTCCATGAAGTCTAAAAAATCAAGATCTTCAAACAGTTCAGCCGGTGCGTCCTTGTATCGTTGCCAGTTATTTGGAAAATACTTTTTACGTTTCCTGGATCCATTCATCAACAATTCTCACATTAAGTAATTTACTATTACGGTCTTCTGATAATTCGAGGGCGCTATAAGCTGCGTCCATGGAATTACGAGCTAAAAGATACATCTTCTCACCACTAGATAGAGTGACTAGGTACTCATACGGTGATTGTGAAAGAGAATCATCCTGCCTTACGTTTGGTTCTGGTCCTTGGTGTGGCAATCGTGGGCTCCTTGGTTGTTGAATAGTTACGTTCCCTCATTTCCCTATAAATAGGTGCCCATTTATGATTGGGAAAGTGATGCAGCCAACAACTGATTGCATTCTTGATGAAGTAATCATCATCAAGCGAGATCTCGTTACTTGGTTGTTTTTCTGTGTTCATTTTGTTGAATGATACGTTGTAGTGCTTTGTATTTAGTTTTGAGATAGTTAATAAATGCTGGGCTCATTAGGACCAAAGACGAATGTAAAACTGATCATCTGGCCTTTTATACTTGTACGGATCAGTGCCGTAATAGTCACGCTCCTGTTGACGTTCATTCATGATTAGGCTTTGTTCTAAAAGGTAATCATTCATGCGGTCCATTTCTTGGTCAGTCATCACTTAACCTCAGGAAGTGAGACAACTGGAAAGATGCGGTAGTCATGCATCTGGAAGCGTTCCATATAATGCGTGAATAATTGGACAGCATCATTCCATGATCTGGGTTGATAAGTCTTTAGATCTTCCCAGCGGTTTCCGTTAAGTACTTGTACTGAGTACATTGTTTGGGTCCTTGGTGTTATGATTGTGAAAAGGCAAAAGTTATACTTAAATGAAGTCAGATGTTATAGCTAACTTGTTGTCAACGTAAGCATTAATATCTGGGGACAGGTTATGTTCCACCCAGAGATCAATTGAAATGCTTGGGCCATACAATAGGTTCAGGATTGCAAGCCTTGATACATGGTCATGAACAGTCACGATTCCCGTGGTGTGTTCAACAACAACCTCACCATTAAGTAAATCCGTTGTGACATTATTCACTGGGTGAGATGTCCCCATGACATTGGCCAGCGTGTGATATCCAAAAGGATTAAACATGGTGAAAATAAAAACAAAAGACAAGGGATGTGAGTCCCTCATTGAGGGGCACTAAGGCCCCTAAAGGAGAGATTCAGTATGCCTATGTGTACAGGTCAGGCGACGCCGTACCAACCATCATTTGTCATGGCAATATCATTGACATACCATATGAAATCTTTCTGACGTATGTAATCAGAATCAGAGCCAAATTCACTTAACAAGGCGCGTAGACGTGATCGTGTCGTGTTAGTACGCCAGCCAGCATGCCTAACTTTGATCCAGTCATCTCCGAGTTGAGCAATCTCATGACCATGTAAATACACATGGTGAGTGCCTTCTTTGTCCTTAATAACTGCAGTATTTGCAGTAGACCAGTGCTCACAATTGTTTTCAATTGCTTTGCACATCTGCTGTTCAAGTTTACGCATGATGATTTAGATGATTAGTGGATTAAGTGAGTGGTGTTAGTTGATGTGAGTGCCATAAACAGCAGCACAGAATTCGAGAACATGTTCGCGGTCTAGTGTGTCACCATCGCCCCAATGTTCTGATTGTTCTCTGTACGCTGTCGCGTGATAAGCCTGAGAATGTGTCATCGGTGGATACATCTCGTAAATACCATCAACTCCATAAAAGCTAAGGCAATAGTTAACGAATTCAGAACGCGTGATCATGATTGAATGAAGCGATTAGGAGAAGAGAATGAAGCGATTAATAAGTGTTGACGTAGCTCCAAGCTGTTGATCGGCTGATCTGTTGAGCAATGGCAATCTGTTTGTATGTGTTGCCTAGTGATCTGAGGATCTTGGCCTCTTCAATGAGAAGAGAACGTGTGAGCAAGTGGACAGGTTGAAAGGGTTTAAAGGTTGGGAGCTGTTGGACGTGGTGACCTGCTAGTTCGTTGATGATCCAGCAGAGGCCCTCAGCTAAGACGAGGAGAGCAGCTATGAAGTGCTCTATAGGATGGTTGTTCATTGCAAGATTGAATAGGTTGCAAGCGATGCAGCGATGAAGGGAGTGCTGTCGCTTGATGTCAATGTATAGCCAGTTGTCCACTAAGGCAACGTGTCGAAGCAGCATGACTCGTGCAACATTGAACAAGATGTCAGTGATACCAACTGATCTCAGCGAACAGCTGCCATTCTTAAATAAATATTAAAAGTGCAAAACCCTTGGTATGACTGAGCCGCTACAGATTGGTGGAGATTAAGAGATGTAACAGCACGTCATGGTTACGGCAGCGTGCCACCCCAGTGCCGAGAGAGCCAAGTGTTTAATGCTGGATCCGATATCCAGCGCGGCAAAAATATCAAATAGGGAGCACAATGACCCCCCCATAGGGGTAAATTTGCGTCCCTGCACCTACGTATATGGCTTCAGAAAATTATGTCAAAATTCCTGAGCCGCCATGAATGCCTCATAGACCATCGGAAAGCATTGATAAATCAGTTCTTGACAGTAATCAGCAATAATCCTGTGTTCATGCTGTGTACCATTACCACATCGTAGCTGACAATAATGTAACCAAGACCTTAAAGTACCATTCATGTACAATTTAGTTTGGGAAGCCATAGGAAGTACATCTCTAGCACACTCTTTAGCAATACCTGAAGACAACATAGACTCATACAGTGTATTTGATTGAACAAACAGCTGTTGAATCTGTGAATCAAAGTAATCCACCATTGAAGGATTCAAGTCATCAATACTATTCTGTCTATTCTTAGTATCTTGACGCCTTAGCTCAGGCATTAAAGGTTTCTCTGTAACTTGAGCATAACGTTGGCTAAACTCTTGAAAAGAGAAAGACCTATGACGAATGATTTGAGCAGAGACACTACGTGTAGTAGATATTTCTACACACATGTTAACCATTTCAAAGGGAGACCAATGATTATGATCTATAAGGTATTTAATTAAACGAGCACTGTTCCCAGTGTTGTTTTGATTAGCAGGATTAGAGACTCTAGCCATGTAAGCTATCAAGTCATCACCACCTTGAGTTGAATGTACTAAACGTACAGAATGCATGTAATTTACTAGCTGTGTAATAAGGGATGATACGGATCATCATTAAGGGATGATTCAGATCATCATGTATTAAGTACTGGTCGAGCTCCAGCGAGACGCCTATTACTTAATTAATTAAATAAACTTGTGTCAGTGCTTACGGATTATCCATTCATCGGATAATAGTAAAGGGGTTGGATTGTCTCCTTTACCCCTCCAGAAGTTGGAGTCCACCCCTCCTCCTCCTGTATACATGTCCTATCGCACCTAAACCCAGTTGGGGACTGCAGTTTGGTCATTTCCTCTAGCTTGTTGTCTTTGGTCTTTATTTAGGCCTAAAACAAGGTGATTAGCTGAGCCTTGAGGGTCATCAATAGTGGATCTAAGCATGTCTAACCACTCTTCCTGTTTACGAGTATTAATCTGTTCTTGAGCGGATATAGCCATGCAGTCAGTGAAGTATTGGATACCTTGACTAAGACAATCAAGTCTATCGTCATGTTTAACGGCACCTTTTTCACGACACATACGGCTCATCTGATAGAAGAGCATGTAGAGGAGTCTAGATTCGGGTGGAGCATCTTTGTTGGAGTTGTAGTCCCAATCAATGACAGAGCGATCCACAACAAGCCTATGCTGATTAAGAACGGGTTCAAGAGTATCAATAATACGTTGTTCTTTACGGACTGTTGCCCGGACTTCTTCGACATCAATACCTTGTTTAGTTTGGACTAAGTGTTTTTTAAATAATTCAGCAACAATGCCATCACCGAAGTTAGTTTCGATAATGAGTTTAGTAACGTTGTACTTACGGCAACCTTTTAGAATGTCCAGAAGAGTGTTGTCTGAGTACCCTTCTCTGTAAGCACGCATTTCGTGCAAGTACAGGAAACCGTTGCGTTGGGAGATATACGCTGCTGCCGTTTCATCCGAGCCACGACCCGACGGGTCAACACTGCAGATTGTCTCTTGGTAGGAATCCCAGTCTCCTTGGAGCTGCATTGGACTGTAGAAATAATCTCCAGGTAGTCCGACAGTCGGAGCATCCCTGATGATGTTTCTTGGGTCTGAGCACCAAACGATGGATTCGGGAGCAGTAGAGGGATTAACGCTAGTGACGATAAGGTCAGCCATTTTAAGGGGGAACTTTTCTGCGTCACTAAGTGAAGTATCGAGCATGAACTGAAGCATGAAGTTGCTTCGTCCCATTGCTGCTTCACGTTCAATAAGGTCTTCATCATTAAATCTATCTGGGTCAGTTACAGCCCATTTTTCAGAGCCAGTGTCTATATCTTCTTGTAATTGAGGAGCTATGAGACCCTCGTAATTGGACAGAGAGCGCGGGAAACGTGCTGGCCATATGAAAGGCCTATAGTTACGCTCTGCAAGCTTCCTGTAGACCGTAAAGACCGTCTGAGGAGTACCTAAGTACATAATACGGCTGTCATCCTTAGGGGTAAGAATAGACTCAGCTTCAGTGCATAATTGTAAAAGTTTCTCCCTCATCATTTCTGTCATCGAATTGCCAGGAACCTCAATATCGTCCAGAATCATTAAATCTGCACGACTACCAGTAAGCTGACCAGTAATTCCCACTGATTTAACAGAAGGAGCTTGGTGAGGGGAGCAATTAACATCAAAAGATATCCGACTCCAACGGGAGTCATCAGATTTAGGGCGCAAATGCACCAGCCATGGTGTTTCAATTATCAGTTTCTGTAAGAAGATTGACATATTGTCTGCACGTTCTTTAGATGCAGAGATGATCATGATTTTCTTTTCAGGATCTTTAAATAAGGTCCAAAGAACAAACGCACCAGTAATCCAAGATTTACCGATTCCTCGGAAGGCTTGAATCTGTAGACGTTTAGGACCGTTTTGCAGATAGTCTGCGATTGCGTATTGTGCGCGTGTTGGCGTAGGAAGTTCAAGTTGTCCCCACAGTGCTTGTAAGAACAACTTGAAATCATCTTGCAACGCCTCAAGGACGTTAGTCATATATGTTTAGTACATCATTAAAGTAGCTGGACGTGGTATTGATTGATCTTTAATAGATCTTTTAGCTTGCGGTATAAACTCTTTAATAACACTTTTGCCTGTAATACCTTCGAATACGCTGTCAGCAGTCATAGCTGCTTGAATATATTGACCAACTACAGGAATAAAACGTGCAGCACCTTTTTCAATTGCAAATTTACCAAGCCTTTTTACAGGATCAGTTGGGTCAAATTGGACATGTTTGCCAAATTTACCACCAGCATTTCTTGGCTGCCAAGTAGTTTCTCCTTTACGGGTGCCATGCCCGACCATTTCACCATCTTTTTTGGTGTGAGCATTGAAGGCACCGTTTGTACTACGCTTATAGGCAGTATTTCGTGAGTTGGACCTTTTACCAGTCCTTAGCGAGCGTTTAAAATCCTTAATATCTTCCAAAGGTGAGAAAGTATATCTATTGTCTACACCAGTTGCTTTATTACGAGAAGTGGGCAACTCATTAATCAATTGATTAACGGTAGCGTTTGATCCTAACGTTTGCAGCTTAGTATTAGGCACATTTGGTCTACTAAAACTACCATTAGATGTAAACGAGACTTCATGACCTTGAGGACCAGGAATCATATGACCCTGAATATTTGTGACAGGATTACGAATGGATAATGTTCCACCAATATTCTTAGGTTGATTAATCCGAAGACTTTCTAGAATCCTATTTGCTTCTATTGCGTCACGAGTTGGCATTTGGTCAGGAGGACGCATAAGGCTCATTAAAAGAGCCGCACGTTCCTCTGCTGACATGTTGTCTATGTTATTTTTACCCATCAAGAAATATGTGAGAGAATTAGTATTTCACGTAGTTGATTTTCACCAAAGGTTTGTCTCATCCAACTGAGCCAATGTTTACTTCCTTTATCCTGATTACATTGAGTACACGCTGGTACAACATTCGATGAAATGTCTTCGCCGCCCTTACTGCGAGGTAGCACGTGATCCAAAGTGAGTTGATGTTGTTCATAAGTTTGTCCGCAATAAACACATGTGCATCCAAAATGCTCTTTGATGCTGCGCCTCCATAGGCGCTTGGCTTCAGGAGATGTCATGGCTATGAGGTTGTAGAGGTAGTGTTCAGGAGATGGAAGTAGAGGGGTCATGCGTATTTGATCTTTAGGCGTGGTCTTCGACGGTTAATAGAGGCTTTCTCCAACTTTCCTTTATTCGGACCTGTATGGGATGCATCTTTGCCATCACCATTGCCATAAGTACCCAATTTCCGATTGAGCTTATTGGCGTCAGTACGGATCTTTAAACCTTTACTTGTCTTGTTATATTTAGCCTGTTGCGCGTTACGTTTTTTACGTGCTTTAGGGTTAGATTCGTAATAACTAGCTGTGCTTTCTGCCATAAAGTCTGCTCTGTACAAGTTCTGGGTCAATTGTTGGCATAATGTTTGCAAGTTTGGACAACGGGTTGCCTTCTACTGCAACTCCACTGATGTCATTCTTTGCTAGCCAATCACAAGCTGCTTTGAGATCCTGTGTAGAGGCTTCACCAGATTTGACACGTTGCAAAAACTCTTTAGTTACCAGATTATGGAGTTCGTTAAACTGGTCTTCACTTGCTTTCTTCACTTACTACCTTCTTTGCTTTCTTAGCTTTAGGCTTGGGTTTAGCATCTGCTTGAATTTCAAGCCTTACATAATCTTCAACTGATTGGTAGCGCAAAGCTTTTTCAGCTTGCTCAATAGTTTCAAACTCTTGCAGTACTTTGTTACGTGTTACGTCTACTAGTTTATAAGACATTAGTTATTCCTCAATGCAATTTGGTCTAATTTGTTTTCAATGCGTACCATATGGTCTTCCATACGTTGCACCATTACTGATAGATCAGCTTTAGATACATAGTCTTGAGCTACATTTAGCTCCAAGGCGTCAATGCGCCTATCAAGACCGCCTATGCGATCGTGTACGTTATTTATTCTGTTGTGTAGTCTGTTGTTTAAAGCTGCTCCGCCAGCAATTGCGGCAATAACGGCAGCTACCAATGATTCCATTTATTCAAGTGCAACAATAGGTACGATGTCATTACATAAAATTTCAACACGAGAACCGGGTCTAAAGGTAAAACCTTTTTGCATAATCTCTGTACACTTCAGTGCCCTAACTAACTCATAGTCAAGGCGCATCTTCTGTTCGTGTTTACGGGCAATAGCTTTACAGGTTTCAGTCATGCCACCAT
>Ga0208298_1000974_pt1 | contig 11062 bp, 8 predicted proteins | sample 14BtaG_FD_184088 | JGI IMG/M metagenome (GOLD analysis project Ga0208298, IMG submission 184088) | Marine viral communities from the Subarctic Pacific Ocean - 14B_ETSP_OMZ_AT15311_CsCl metaG (SPAdes) (version 2) | ecosystem: Environmental > Aquatic > Marine > Oceanic | place: Pacific Ocean... | reverse complement strand
AACTTCTCGTGAGCCTACCTTTTCTTATGAGAGAGCTTACGAAGAGCTAGAAGTCGTAAACCGTGCGGTAAATATTATTGTAGATGATGCAGCTGAGATTCCTACTCAAGTAGGTGGTCAACATAAGGGCAACAGCATCATTAAAGGCATTAAACGTACTAAAGTAGATCTACTTTTAAACCAAGAGCCTAACCCTTTCCAAGACATTAATACTTTCAAGCGTAACTTAATTATTGACTTTATACTTGATGGTAACATTTTTATCTACTATGATGGAGCACACCTCTATCACTTACCAGCAGATAAGATGGTTATTCACGCTAGCTCGGATACTTACATTGAGAAGTTCACTTACAATGAGAAAGTAAACTATAAGCCTAGTGAGATTATACATATTAAAGAGAACTCCTTTTACTCAATTTATCGAGGTGTTCCGCGTTTGAGTCCTGCTCTACGTACTATGCAACTTATGATGAAAATGCGTAAGTTCCAAGATAACTTCTTTAAGAATGGTGCAGTTCCTGGCTTGGTACTCAAGTCACCAAACACACTCTCTGAAAAGATTAAAGAACGTATGATGGTGTCGTGGCAGTCACGATATCAACCAGAAGCAGGCGGTCGTAGACCCCTTATTTTAGACGGTGGAATTGAAGTAGATTCTATCTCAAATGTAAATTTTAAAGATCTTGATTTTCAAAATAGTATCGCAGACAATGAAAAGATAATTTTGAAGGCGCTCGGAGTACCTCCAATTATGATGGACTCTGGCAACAACGCCAACATTCGCCCAAATATGCGTATGTATTATCTTGAGACTATACTTCCTATAGTTCGAAAAATTAATTTTGCAATGGAAAGATATTTTGGTTTCGAGTTAAAAGAAGACATCAGTGAAATACCTGCTCTACAGCCTGAGCTGAGAGATGCCTCCGCTTACTACACATCACTAGTAAACGGTGGTATTATTACTCCAGCAGAAGCTCGCGAGAGACTTGGTTTCGATTTTGTAGACGGCACTGAAGATATAAGAGTTCCTGCAAATATCGCAGGTTCTGCAACCAATCCCGATGAGGGCGGAAGACCAGAGGAAACAAACGAAGATGGCGAATAGACCACAAAGAATTAAACTATGTCGTGACCTAGCAATGTATTTTGCAGAGAAGGGTAAGATTATGACCCAAGACGAGTATGTCAAGCAAACCGACAAACCCGTTATGCTAACAGGGATTCGCAACGTAGGAAGAAGTTATTCACGAGCAATTATTATGATGCAGAAAGCACATCCAGAACTTATGGAATTGATCGCGAAGAAGAAAGCAGAAGCAGCTAAGCCAAAACCAGCTCCTGCTCCAGCACCAAAGCCAGCACCAAAGGCCGCGGTCAAGCCTGCCCCTAAACCGGCAGTAAAAAAGGATTAAGATATGAATAAAATCTTTAATCTTACGTCTACTTTCAAGACTCATGCAGAAGATGACGGCTCTGTAATGATTCGTGGAATGGCAAGCACGGCTGACTTTGATCGCGCGGGTGACTCCATTTCAGCAGAAGCATGGCAGAAGGGTGGACTAAAGAACTTTGAAAAGAATCCAATTATCCTGTTTAATCATGACTATGATAAACCAATTGGTCGAGCTACAGGTCTGAAGTCTGGACCAAACGGCTTGGAGCTGGAATGTAAGATTAGTAAGGCCGCGCCTGCTAATGTTGCTCAACTAGTTAAAGACGGTGTTCTTGGGGCCTTTTCCGTAGGTTTCCGAGTCAAGGATGCTGATTACATTAAGGAAACCGACGGACTAATGATTAAGGACGCTGAATTATTCGAGGTATCAGTTGTATCTGTACCCTGCAATCAGTCAGCTACTTTTTCGCTCGCGAAGTCTTTTGACTCAGATGCTGAGTACGAAGAATTCAAAAAAACTTTCACAAATCGTGTAGATCTAGCAGGTCAGTCTCTGGCTAAGGATGAAGTTATTACTTCGGGAATAGCTAGTGACACACCTCAAAGCGCGGAGAAATCCGTAGATCAGGAGATCAAGATGGATAATCAAAACATCGACTTGGAAGCTTTTGCAAAGAAGGTAGCTGAAGATACAGCTGCTAAGATTGCTATGAAGCAAGCCGAGCAAAAAGCAGCTGAGCAAGCAGAAGTAGAAAAAGCAGCTGAACAGGCTTCATTTATTGAAGCACAAGAAATCAAAGTTAAGACTGGTATCCAGTCTGGCGTTGAAACACTAATGAGCGACTTCGAAGCTAAGCTGACTGAAAAAGACGCTAAGATGGACGAAGTACTTGCTTCATTTAAAACTGAACTAGAAGAGAAGTCTTCTGAAATCGAAGCTATGCGTAACAGCAAGCGTACTTTCGGTGACCGTTCTGAGAAAGGCGATATCACTAAGTGGGGCAAAGACTTCATGCACGCTTCATTGCTTGGTACTATGACTGGCAAAGGCATGAACACTGACTTCGCTCAGGGTATCATGGAAAAAGCTGGTATTGACTATGCTACTAACGCTGGCGACATCGATCAAGAAGTTGCTCGTCAAATCGAAAAAGAAGTTACTCTAAACTTGCGTACAGCTGGTCTGTTCCGTGAGATTCAGGTGAATGGTGCTGCTACTGTAATGCCAATCCAGCCTGACGTAGAGGCCGCTACTTTCCAAACTGGTGCAGCTGCAGCAGGTAACTTGGAAAACCGTGGTGCTTCTGACAACACTTACAAGCCTTCACAGGTAATCTTGAACGCTTACCGTTTGATCAGCCAGACTTTCATGGACAACAACGTAGATGAGCAAGTTCTCATCAACTTGATGCCTATGCTTGTTGACTCAGTAGCACGTGCTCACGCTCGCGCTGTTGATAACGCTATCATCAACGGTTCTGGTTCTATCACTGGTCTTGACGGCTATGCCGCAGCTAGCGGTTCTAGCATTGACCTTGATGGCGCTTCAGTCGCTTCAGGTAACTCAGCTACATTGACTGCAGCTGGCCTTCTTACTGCTCGTAAGGCTATGGGCAAGTATGGTGTTAACCCTGCTGATGTTGCTTACATCGTATCACAAGCTCGTTACTTCGAACTCATCGAAGATGCAGGCTTCCAGGATGTAACTGACGTTGGTTCTGACATGGCGACTAAGATCACTGGTCAAATCGGTTCTGTATTCGGTTCACCTGTAATCGTATCTGACAGCTTCGCTACTGAAGGTGCTGGTGTACCTGTAGCCTTCGCTGTTAACGCTCGTAACTATGTTATCCCACGTCTACGTGGCGTAACTGTTGAGACTGACTATGAAGTTGGTAATCAGCGCAACGTAGTAGTTGCTTCACAAGCCTTAGGCTTTGAAGAGCTAGTAGCCGGTGCAACTGGTAACGAACCTGTAGTTAAGATTGACTGCGTAGCTTAATTTAAAAGCAAAACGAGAGGGGAGTTCGCTCCCCTTAAGTTTTTAGTAATGGACTTATGGCAAATTTAATCACATTAGATGAATATAAAACCTCTGAAAACATTCAGAGCACAAAGGAAGATGCTCGCATCAATTCTTTAATTACTGCCGTAAGTCAATTAGTGAAAACTTACTGCGGAACAACAATTGTAGATCACTACTCTAGTGATAAAACAGAAGAGTTTAGTATAAACTGGTCTACAAACTTGGTTCAGCTTACAGAGAGTCCTTTTGTAAGTATTACTTCCGTACAAGAACGAGAAGACTTCAGTAAGGCATATACTACTGTTGCTTCCACAGAATATTATGTAGATGGCTCCACAGACAGCGTGTATCGAGTCACTACAGACGGCACTAGAAAGAACTGGCCTACAGGCCCAGGTGCTGTAAAGATTACTTACAAAGCAGGATACTTAGAGTGTCCCGCAGACTTACAACTTGCTGTTATTGATTTGATTACATACTATGTAAAAGACGAGCACAAAGCCCGTCAAACACTTCAAGGCGCTAGCATTCAAAACAACTCTTCTTCAAGTCAGAGAAATAATGTAGCATTTCCTGATCATATTAAAAGAGTGTTGGATCTGTATAAGAACTTTTAATGAGTAGACAGGCTTTTGACAGAAAATTCACAAAGCCTCTGCTTAGAAAATTGGATGCAGAAGCTCGTAAAGCTGTAACTCGTCAAAGAGGGCAGCTTTTAATTTTAGCAGATACAAAAGAATTACAAGTTGCTATAGAAGCTGCTACAGGACATAAGCCTAAACCTGCTCACTTAGCAAAAGCTTTAAAAGAAGCACAGAATCACGCTAAAAAGTTACAAAGTAACTTCAAGACAAGAAACAAACGAAGATATAATGCAATAGTATCTAAGTTACCAGAAATACGACTACCGTATACTTTAAATACGGATATGTTTATAGTAAGTAGTTTTTCTAGATCTATTACTACTATTAAGAACACTATGTTAAAGACCCTGGTAGCATCAGGAGCAATCTCAGATGCAGACTCTAAAACAGTATCTAAGAATCTGCACAAAGGTCACGGAGCTAGAGGTAATGCAGTTTCGCAGGTTCAGATAGCTTCCTCTGTTTCGGGACTAGATGCTGCAACTAAAAAACTACTTCTTTACAATTTAGAAGGACAGTTCAGATCAGGCAATATAGACAGCATCTCCCATAGAGAGATAAAAAGGCTTATTACTGATGGAGAGCAAATAGTAACAAAAAAGGGTAAACTTACTGCAAATTATGTTTCTGTTATTGCCTTTCAGCTTGGAGACGATAACATAAAAGACTCCGTCGAGGAGAAAGCAGTAAAAAAAGTTTTCCGAAAGTTTATAGGGGAGCTTACCCCAGACCTTTTAAATATGGAAGGGTCTTCTACCTTAAAGGAAAAAGCAGCAGCAGTAGTTACTGAAAGTTTTAAAGGTAAGAAAGGAGTTAAGGTTAAAAGCAAATCAGTACAGCTTAAAACTAAAACTAAAAGTAAAAGTAAAGGTGCAAAAACATCTGCTTCGGTAGCTCTAAGCGCAAAAAGGTTAAAAACAAAGAAGAAAAAGTCGAGAGCAAAAGCAACTGCAGCTTCTCAACCTTTAGCTATGGTAGCACTACTTAACAAAAAACTACCTAATACAGTTAGAAAAAATATGCAAAATCCTCAACTAATAAATAGAACAGGTCGATTTGCAGATAGTGTAAAAGTTGTTGATGTAATGCCTACCCCACAAGGGTTTCCTAGCTTTGGGTACACTTACCAGAAAAACCCTTATCAAGTATTTGAAGAGGGAGCCGGAGCCCAACCTTGGGCAAACGGTGAAAGAGATCCTCGAGATCTAATTGACAAATCTATAAGAGAAATTGCAGCAGAATTTGCAATCGGAAGATTCTACACTAGGAGAGTTTAATGGCAACAAGAGACTATACAACACGAAGACTTGGTATTATTGCTGCTCTTGTTGAGAAGTTAAAAGATATTGACGGGTCTGGAACGTTTCTAAGTGATGTGAATGAAAACGTTTCTCCTCGTTTAAAGTTCTGGGATGAAGTAGAAGAGTTTCCAGCAATACATTTAAATGCTGGCTCAGAATCAAGAGAGTACCAAGGAGGCGGTTATAAAGATAGATTTCTTGCAGTAACTCTCCGTTGTTATGTACAATCAGAAGATGCAGTAGAAGCTCTAGACGAATTACTAGAAGATGTAGAAACTGTATTAGAAGACAACTCTCGTTTATCGTATACTGATCGCACAGGTGCTATTCAGTCTACACAACAAATCACAATAATCAGTATAGATACTGATGAAGGTGTACTAGAACCTCTAGGAGTAGGAGAAATACTTATAGAAGTTCGTTACTAGAAAATACTGGCACGAGCAAACGTTCACGTCCATGTCTTTTCAAGAAATCATAGGAGATTAACTATGGCAAATTCTTTACATTTAAGCCGCGAAGTAAAAGTCTATGTAAAATTTGGAACCAAGTATTGGGAAATTCCAGTTTTAGACGGCTTCAGCTTCTCGCAAGCTACAAACACAGCAGAGGTAACCCTTAAAGAAATGGCAGGGGCTTCCAATGCTAATAGACGAGCACGTAAGTTATTTACAGACTCATTGGCTCCAGCAGAGTGGAGTTTCTCTACTTATGCGCGTCCGTTTACTCGTGACGTATCAAGCGCAGACGAACATCACGCAGTAGAAGAAGTTCTTTGGGCAATGATGGCAGGTGCAGAACACGCTGAGTATAATTCTACTTCAGATAAGTGGACTGATGTTATTGATAATACTGCTACTAAGGCAACTATTGACTTTGAAAGCTCTAACCTTTTAACCTTCCCAACAGCTACTATTTATTTCAAGTTCCCAGCAAATGGTGGTTCTGATCTTTGGTATGAGTTAGAAGACGCTACAATTAATGAGTGTCAAGCTGACTTCGATATTGACGGTATTGCTACTCTAAACTGGTCAGGAATGGCTAAGCAAATTAAAGAGCCTTCTAGCGCTCCTACTGTAAGTACTTTAGAAGTAACTGCAGGAGAGCTTACTAACACTGCTAACTTTATTCGTAACCGTTTGAGTACTCTTGCTCTTACTACTTCAGCAGCAGGTAACCTACTCGCCGCTTATAACTTAGTATTAACAGGCGGTAGTATCACTATTACAAACAACGTTGAGTATGTAACTCCTTCTAGTTTGGGTATCGTGAATGTTCCTCTGGGCCACGTAATGGGTACTCGTTCTGTTTCAGGCAGCGTAACTTGTTACATAGACCATAATGCTGCAGCTTCTGCTGATCTTATGGAAGACTTACGTCTTGAAAGCGATAAAGAAACTAATTCGTTCTCTCTTAAACTACAAGTGGGCGGTGCAGATGCTGCTCCTGGTATTGAGTTCGAATGTCCTAAAGCACATTTGGAGATTCCAAGCCACACAGTTGAAGATGTTATTGGTATGGAGTTAAACTTCCATGCACTACCAACAAATATCTCCTCTGCGGATGAAGTAAAAGTTCATTATAAAGGCATTTCTTCTCAGTAATAGAGGCATCAAAAAAATAATTCTTGACATAGGAGGTCATTTCGACTATACTATGAAATAGAAAATCGAAGCAGGGGTGATTTTTCACCCCTGTTTTATTTAGACAACTTTACAACAAAGGATATAAAATGAACGAAACCCAACCAATTTCACTAGCGAGTCTTATGACCCCTAGTAAAACTGTAGCAATTGACTTCCCTGGCTTTAAGGGTATGTCAGTAAAACTCTGTTATCTAGCACGAGAAGAACTAGTAAAACTACGAAAAAAATGTGTAACTAACAAGTTCAACAAAAAGACTCATCAACCTGAAGAAATTCTAGATGAGGATAAATTCTTAGTAGAGTATTGTAAGGCAGTAATCAAAGGATGGTCAGGCCTGAAGTATCGTTACCTAGAAGAGCTTCTATTGGTAGATGTCTCGGCACTTGACGCAGATGATGTGTTGCCTCACACACAAGAAAATTCAGAACTACTTATGAGAAACTCTGGCGTGTTTGATACATGGGTTACAGAGACTGTGAGTGAACTGGAAAATTTTACTGGAAACAAGTAAGCCAGATACGGGGTTTACTTGAAAGATTCGTAAAAGAAGACGATCAATCCATCGATGTAGATAAATACTTATCTATATGTGAGCAACTTGGACAAGAGCCAGACCCCAATAAGATGCCGCTGGAGATCTCAGACTTTCCCTCTGAGGTCCAAGTGGCATTTTTTATATTCAGCTACCTTGAAGATAGATTTGAAGGAATGTCCGGACAGTACATGGGCAAATCCTGGAATAATTTACAGTATTTATTTGAGTTGTTCGATGTAGAAGATAAGGCAGAAGTTTTATACATAATGAAAATGTATGAAGGAATAATAGTCAAACACTACTCAGATAAAGCAGAAAGGAAAAGAAAGGCAGAGGAAAGAAAGTCTGCGAGCGGTGGAAAACAGTACACCCATAATGTGAAAGGCTAATGGCAGATACAATAACAGTAAAGTTTAAAGTTATGGAAGACGGTAGCTTAAAAGCTATCGGAAAAGATGCAGATAAAGCCGCAGCTGCACTTGACAAAACTTCAAAAAGTGCCAGAACTGCAGACCGTAATATCAAAGGAGCGGCTCAGGCTTCTGCGAACGGTACTAAAAACTTTTCAAAAATGGCTCAAGGTATGGGTGGCTTAGTAGGCGCTTATGCAACTTTTGCAGCCAGTGTATTCGCTTTATCTGCCGCATTTAACTTTCTAAAGAATGCCGCAGACGTAGCCCTTCTAGAACAAAGTCAAGTTCAGTTCGCTCAAAATAGTGGTATCGCTATGGAGAGTCTCACCAATAAACTAAGAGCAGCTTCCAAAGGAATGCTAGACTTTCAGTCTGCCGCAGCAGCTTCCGCAATGGGACTAGCTAAAGGTTTTTCCTCTGAGCAGATGGATGAAATGGCAGAAGGTGCACTTAAAGTTTCCAATGTTCTAGGACGAAACTTTACAGATTCTTTTGATCGATTAACAAGAGGTGTGTCAAAAGCAGAGCCTGAATTACTCGACGAATTGGGTATCACCCTTAAACTAGAAACCGCAAAAAGAAAATATGCAGAATCTTTAGGTATTTCAGCAGACGCTCTTTCGTCTGCCGATGCTTCACAAGCAGTATACTTAGAGACTATGGAACAGCTAAATAAAGTTGTGGGAGACGCAGAAGGACAAGCAAACCCCTTCATGCAGCTAGCTGCTACCTTCAATGATTTAGCCAAAACACTCTCAGGTTTTATACTCCCTCCCTTCGAAGCTTTAGCAGGTTTTCTTAACAAAAATGCCGCAGTAGCTGCTCTATTTTTTGGAGCAATTGGTATGGGCATCATAAAGAATATGCCCTTTGTCGCAGAGGCAAAAGAGGCTATTTCATCTTTCTTCGATTCCCAGGAACAAAAAGCAGACGAAGCTAAGTCCGCAATGGCAGCTTATGCAGAAGAAATCAAAAAGACTAAACAAGCAGCCGCCAGCCTACGAGAAGAAGGCGGGGCCGAAGTAAAATCAGGTGCTAGCAAAGCCGTAGAAGCTGGCTCCACTTCAAAAGTACTAGCAAGAGCAGCGTCAGGCGAAATGAAAGGAGCAGATAAATCTAATCTAAAGAAAGCTCTTAAGTCCGCTGAAAAACAGTATAAGGAACACGGAAAAATTACGAAAGGCATTTTCAAAGACGTTGGTATAGATATTGCAAGAGAAATTGGAAATGGTTTAAAGAAAACAGAGACCCAAACACGAAGCACCGGTCAAAAAATAAACGGTTTCTTTAAACGCATACAACTACGTTCAAAGGTTGTAGGTACAGCACTCAAAAGAGGTTTAGCAGGTGGATTTAAAGCAGTAGGTAGAGCAGCTACTATGGCAGGCAAAGCTATGAATATGGCTATGAAAGGTACTGTTATTCTAGGAATTATTCAGATGATCTATGATATGATCATGGCAGTAGTAAACGCCCCTAGAACTATGCTTGATGGAATTATCAAAGGTATTAAGTTTGCTCTAAAAATGATACAAGGTATGGCAAATATGGCTATTAGTCTTGTAAACTACTTAAAAGAGCAGCTCAACAAAATACCTGGAGTTAAGCTGGAAATGTCTGAGGATTTTACTTTCGGAGATGATTTAGGAAAGAAAATAGAAGAAGGCATAAAAAACTCAAGTATCTATAAAGCCGCAGATGCGCATCAAACAGCTAGAGAAGAGGCCTTGGGCTATAAAGACAGTTTAGAGCAAATACGAAACACTGCAAAAGACTTAGGAAAAGAACTAGATACTATTACTAAAGGTAAAGTATTTGACAAAGATGCTGTAAATAGCGCAGGCGAGAAGACTTATGATCCTCTAAAGGCAGATAGGGCTAAAGCTAATACTATGCAAAGCCTTCCTGTTCTGGATATGATGAGAGAGCTTGATGAGCTCCTACCTAGACTAGAGAAAAACGAGCTAGGTGAGATGATTCCTAAAGGAGATGCTGAACTCTACTCACAAGGTCTAAAGAAAATCGGACTTGAAATGCAGGGTTTGGAGAAAATATCTCCTGCATTTCATAAAGCTGTAATCTCTGGTAATACTGCAGCGGTTCAGGAAATGACCGAAAATGCCGGTAAGTTTAACCGCAATATCGAAGAAGCCCATAATCAACTAGGTAACATGAGTTCGGCTCTTAAAGGAGCAAGCTCCGAAGCCGTACTAAGTTATGTAACAAACATAGAAAAACTAGGAACCTCTGCGGAAGACGCAGGAAAGTCACTAGGACTAACCTCCGATGTTCAGAAAAAGATAGACGAGAGATTCAAAGCAGCAGGTGGGGTCGATCAGTATATTGAAAATTTAAGAGCAGTAGAAGCAGAAGAAAAGCGTATTGCAAACGAAAAAAGTGTTAATGCAATTGCCAAAGTCGATGCGGGTGCAAATTTAAACTCTGCTTTCGGGCAAAGAGAACAACTTGAAATAGCACATAAAGAAGCTATTCTTGCTTTAGATGAAAAGCATGCTGCTCTCGCTAAACTAAAGAATGAAGATGTTCTGATTATGGATCAGGTACAGCAAGAGATACACCAAAAAGCAATGGAGCAAGGACAAAGAGAAATAGATCTTGCAGAAGCTAAAATGAATGCAGCTAAAAAGGCCGCAGACGAAATGGCTCAAATGGGTTTAAAGATTGGTGACTCTTTACAGAGTAATATGGAAAGTGCATTTAACTCCCTTATAGACGGAACTAAATCCGCAAAAGAAGCCTTTGCAGATATGGCAAAAGCTATACTTGCAGATATTGCAAAAATGATTACTAAAATGTTAGTAATGAAGATGTTAGAGAGTGCTCTAGGCGGTACAAGTTTCGGTAATTTCCTAGGAATAGACGGAGGTAGAAATGGCGGAGTATTTGAGCAAGGCAAGAAACAAAATAGCTATAGAAGTGGCGGGGTTGCGAAAGGGTCTCAAGGAGGCTATCCCGCAATGCTGCATGGTACAGAAGCAGTAGTACCTCTACCTAACGGCAGATCTATACCTGTTGAAATGAAAAATACTGGAGGAAATGTTTCAAACGTAACTGTAAATGTTTCAACCGAAGCGGG
>Ga0208298_1000972_pt1 | contig 11080 bp, 23 predicted proteins | sample 14BtaG_FD_184088 | JGI IMG/M metagenome (GOLD analysis project Ga0208298, IMG submission 184088) | Marine viral communities from the Subarctic Pacific Ocean - 14B_ETSP_OMZ_AT15311_CsCl metaG (SPAdes) (version 2) | ecosystem: Environmental > Aquatic > Marine > Oceanic | place: Pacific Ocean... | reverse complement strand
TCAAGATCTTCTAAAGAAAATGGATCAATTTCTCCTTGCCAAATACATTGGTAAGTTGTATCAGATTCAAGCCAACATGATTGACCGTGAAAGTCAAATGGTACTTGTACTACTGATTCTTCTGCATATATCATTGGTATTGAAACCATGAAAAATGCAATAAAAAGTATTGTTGTTTTCATAGAAAAAAGAAAAGTAATGATGTACTTAAGAGTTTTCAAAAAAGTATACAGACAATATCTGGTCTGTAAACTTGCTTCTGATTTGTCCGAACGTGTGACTGTTAACGTCAAGTTCTGGATACAACTCTACCGTGACATCGTGTGCTTTTGCTATAGATGATTTAAGTAGTTCTCCAGTATGGTTAACAGCGGTTGAAATTTTAACATCAGGTTTGATGGTAACTATGCTTTGATTTCTTTGATAACCACTGCTTTGTTGTGGAGCACTTCCTTTTTGCTTGTTGAAGCATTGTTCGTTAATACAGATTGCTCTTGGCTCTCTGCTGTAATGGATGTCAAAGTCTTTCGACCATTCCTCTCCACATAACTTACAACTTCCTGCAAACTTTGCTTTGATAGTCATGACTTAAGTTATATTAGATACATATAAACATTTCACAAAAACATGTCACAACAACTTTTATATTCTACCATATATACCTATCTTCATGGTGGGGAGAAAGCAATCAAACACACATACCACAATAAGCATAAGATGGGAAGACAAAGAACTATTCAGAAAATATGCACAGCCAGTCAAGGATACAAAGAACGGAGTCATGAATGAAAGTGACTCTGCCTTGTTCAAAAGAATTTTAGATGTTTACAAACAAAGTCACAAGTTACCTGAAGATGCTAAGCCAAAGAAGACTTATCCAGAGAAAGGATAATTTTTTTTCATTTTTTTCAAAGTCCGCAAAATGATTTCCATCAAACTAAACTTATACAAGTAATGTTATATAAGCTATACAAGTTTCAATAAGCTTTAAGTATATGGTTTGAAATAAAACAGCATGAGTAAATTTGACAGAACAATAATATCAGTATCAGTCTCGAAAACTACAAGAGAATATTTTCAAAGACTTGATAAACTTAGACCTAATCACGTTTCTTTTAGTGGTATGTTAGGTCAAGCCGCAAACGAATATGTTAGCAATCATGCTAACAGTGCAATGAAGATAGACGAGTTTACAAATGAGAACTCAGTATTGATGCCACAGATGTATGCAGAGGTTGACGTATGGCTAAAGTATATTGACAAACTAGATCCAAACGAAATCAAAAAACTTCAAAGTCGTAACGCACAGATTTCAAACATGATTAAAAAGAAAGTGGAGAGTTACTTGCAATGGTAAACTACACAAACTCTGGACTACAGGATGCAATAAAAGATTACTTATATACGCCAAGATATCTTGACATCATAGACAGTCTTACGCCTACAAGCGTATTTAGATTCAACGCTTCAGAGGATGGAATAGTTGATATGTTCAATGACAACAGTGCAAACTTTGCACAGGAATTAAAGAATGCAGTAATAAGAATTAAACAGCAGTCATTCCCAGGAATTGACATTGCGTTTGAGTTTTCCAAACTTACCGTAGAACTTACTGTCAACGAGAGTGTGTTGTTGCATGACCTGTCTCCAAAATATGAGAACAGTCCAATCCAGTTTGTTTGTGAGGTAATAGGTATGGATGAAAGAAAGTCACATATCATAGAGACATTCGCAGTATGTCCTAAATGTTTTAACGAGGTAAAACTTGTTGCAGACTTTTACAAAAAACTGCCAAAAGGATACTGTCCAAACTCAACCTGCAAGAAGCAGTTGATGGAGCCTGATATGAGCAGGACAAAGACAGAGTATATCCAGACAGTTCTTATTCAAGAGCCGTTGGAACAGGCGGTAAACAACTCGCCCGTAATTTTCACAGCAAAGATTTACGGCAGTCATATTGGCAAAGTGTTTGTAGGTCAGAAGAAAAGAGTTACAGGAATATTCAAATCAATAGTAACAAAAGATGATGAAAATGACATAGTCATTCAACTAATATCAATGGAAGACTTGGACTTGTGTGACACAGTTTTGCCAAGCGATACTGAGTTACAGGACTACAAGAAAGAACTGTCATCAGATGAAAGCAAGTTTGTAAAGAAGTTGGTTGACTCGTTTGCTCCAGAGATTTACGCTGACGACCTGTATAAGGATATCAAACTTAGCATACTATTGCAGTTGGTAGGGGGGGTAAAAACAAGAAAAAGAGGAGACATAAACCAACTGTTAGTAGGAGACCCAAGCATGGCAAAGTCAGAACTTCTCAAAGCCTCAAGACGACTTACACAAAAATCAGTATTCACATCAGGCAGAGGAGCCTCAGCAGCTGGACTAACGATAGGCATAGTGGAATTACCAAACGGTCGCAAGGTTGCACAGGCAGGGGTAATGGCATTGTGTTCAGGCGGTCACGCTATGATAGACGAGTTCGATAAGATGAACCCATCTGACAGAAGTGCAATGCACGAAGCAATGGAACAGCAGACAGTGTCTATTGCAAAGGCAGGTATCAATCTTACACTACCTGCACAGACCTCAGTCATGGCAGCTGCAAATCCAATCTATGGTAAGTACGACTTGGAAAGAAACTTGGCAGAAAACTTGAATCTACCGCCACCACTCTTGACAAGATTTGATTTCATTTGGCTGTTGGTAGACGTGGTAAACTCACATGATGATACTAGCAAGGCACAGCATATACTTTCATCCTATGATATGGAGTATGAGAATACAGGTATGTCAGAAGATAAACTTATGGCTTATCTAAACTATGCAAGACAGTTGAAGCCGACTTTGTCAAAGTCCACACATTTGAAACTGATATCTGTCTACAACAACATGAGAAGCAAGTCAACATCTGAATCAATTACAGTAGGTGTAAGACAACTTGAAGCACTTGTAAGATTCTCGATGGCAAGAGCCAAACTTTTGTTAAAGTCCGAAGTTGACGAAGATGACGTGTTGGCAGTAACAGAGTTGTTAAAGTCAAGTTACCGTTCACTTAGAATAGACTTGGACAAAGGAGAAGGAACGTCACAGCAGATGATAACAGAGAACTCTTCAAAAGACTATGTTGCAAAACAGATATGGGATACGGTTGCAGGGATAGAAAAGAAGTTAAAGTATAGGGATTACATTAACGCACTGTCAGAACACGCAAAGTTTGATCCAGTGTCAGCAGAAAAGATGTGGAACAATATGGTAAAGGAATGCCAGATAAAACAGAATAAGGACGGTAGTTGGGAAAAGACTGTGTAATTAATACATAGGTTTTTATTCTACCCTACCTTTTATTTGTCTATGACGGAAACAGAAGTAGAGAAAGTTTATGAGGAATTAGAAGAATCAATATCATCTGTACTTCCGAAAGAGGACTTGGACTATTCAGTCAAACAACTTGACGGACTTGGAGCAGTTACCGAAAAAAAACTTATGGCTTTTGGTGTGTCCACACTTTATGACTTGTGTGTAAGAGGATCTTATGAGATTCAACAGTTGACAGGAGCAACCAAAGACAAAGCAGACGAGTGGGTTTACAAGGCAAAAACCATGTTGGAAGAAAAAGGTTATGTTAGAAAAACAAACATGAAAGTATCCGAACTTATGAGATATCAGAAAAATTATGAAACTCTCAAAGTCAACGTTCCTGACATTGATGAGATGTTTGGTGGTGGACTTAAACCTGAATCACTGTATGAAATTTACGGAGAGTTTGGATCAGGCAAGACACAGTTCTGTTACAGTCTAACTGCTGAAATTATAGCAGAGAATGGAAAGGTAATTTGGATTGACTGTGAGGACACGTTCAAGCCAAAACGACTTGTAGAAATTCTCTTGGCAAGAGAACTTGTAAAGGATGAAGATGAAGCAATAGAATTGCTTGACAATATTATTTACTTATACACACCAAACACAGAAAATCTTATGGGAACTGTGAACAACTTAACTAAACTTATGCTAGAGGATAGACCTAAACTTATAGTAGTTGACGGAGCAATAGGACAGTTTCGTGAAGAGTATTTAGGAAGAGGAACTCTAGCTGCAAGACAGAATCAACTTGCCAAACTTATGACACACTTAAAAAATATTACATTCTACTTTACCTGTGTGGTATTGTTTACCAATCAGGTTCAAACTGATCCAAGCATTATGTTTGGAGATCCAATCAAACCCATTGGTGGAAACGTGGTAGGTCACGCATCTACTTACAGAATTTACTTTAAGAAATCAGGCAAGAAACGTATCGCTAGAATGGTGGACAGTCCTGAAGATCCTACTCAAGACATACAGTTTTCCTTAAGTGCCAAAGGAATAGACGTTCCTGAATAACTTTTAAATACTTATGTTACCTAGTATAGCCATGTGGTGGCTAGAACTCAGTTATCTGAAAAGCTGGGCAAAGGTTTCTTGAATTTTTCCTTCATTGATGCCATCACTTATTATGATTAACAATGAATCCAAGACAAAGAATGAGGTGGAGTAACAGGAAAGCTGTAAACTATCTTCTCGAACATGGCTATGACGAGATTTGGCTAAAGGCACACGGTCGTAGACAAGACTTAACTTACTGTCAGGGAGCATGGTATCGAGCCCTAGATTTATGGAATCTCTTTGACGGTGTGTGCATTGACGAGGGGGGCATAATAACATTCCTACAAATAAAAACAAACGCATGGGCATCAAAGGAACCTATATTAAAATGGTTAAAGAAAGTAACAGGAGTAAAAGTCCTAGTAATAAATGTAAAGTATAAAGAGAGAACGCATGAAGTTTTACTTAGGGAGTATAAGTGTACAGATTTAGAGGTAAGTGATGGCTGAGATAATAGGCAGGGGAGAACGTGCCACACTAAGTATACTTAAGTCCTTGTATCCTGAAGCAGTATTCGTAACACAGTATCCACTTAGTAAGTTAGTAGATAAGGAATGGGGATTGTCGGAAAGACAGGAGAAAGAAACCCTTGACATAGTTTACTTCCTTGATGACAAAACCTATGTTGTTAGAGTTCAAGATCCACATCATGAGGGATTGGGTATGCAGAGGGTCGACTCTGTTCAAAAGAAAACCTTAGAGTTCTACGACTGCAAGGTTATAGACATATGGTATAATGATTGTCCACGCCTGTTCTCAGATAAAGACGACAACTTAAGTAGAAGTGAACTTAAGGCAGTATATAAAGACAATGGAATTTCAGTTTAGAAATACTACATTCGTGCGTGAGGGGTGGCAAATATATATCAAAAATATTAATAATACTATAGACTAACACAGTATATGCACTTCATCATAGAATTAGAAAGAGAAATGGACTGTAACTTTGGAGAGTATTGGTCACATGACGGTACTGTTACTATCAACCTAGCATTGATAGACTCCCCCTATGAACTGATATCCACTATACTCCATGAGGAATTACACAGATGTATAGAGGAAACAGGGGAAGTGACCAGCGAAAAACAAGACCACTATATTATACCTAGACTATTATTTTGAATCCTCTTCCAGTTCAAAGTAACCATGATAGTTCTTTATGTTCCAACCTTGTTTCCTTAGTCTAGTTATCAAAGTAGGTACTGATCTTTCTTTATGACCTGTCTTTTCAGAAATCATTTTTGAAGTAGAACGCCTTTTCATTATTACATCAAGTATACTTCCCCTATTATTAATCTTGTAACCTCTTCTGTCTACACCTTTCTCTAGTTCAACCTTTCTTCTTCTAAGATAACCTGACCTGTTTCTGCATACGTCAGAACAATACAATGGCATCTTACTCATGACTGTGTGTTTTGTAAAAGTTGCCTTGCATACAGTACATGGTAATGTAAATGCTTCAGGACTAATGATACAACTTCTACAGAACTGTCCTCTAAATCCTTTGAATCCACTTGCCTCGTTATGGCAATTATATTCATAACACTCAGTCAACTGTAACACGTACCTTGTATTTGCTTCGCCATCTTGGGTTAGTCCTTACTGTTGAATTACAACAGAAACATCTGTATCCATTGCAATCCTTTCTAAAGAATCTCTTGGAACAGGTCTTGCAGTATGCAAGTTCCCCCTCCTGATATGTCTTGGATAGATGTATGATAGAGGGATAGTTGTCACATCTGTTCTTACAGCAGTTCATTCTTTCTCTACCTCTTTCAATGCCCTAGCCCAATCTTTCATGTTGGGTGGAACAGTAAGGTCGTCCAAATGTTTTTCCATCTTGACCATAAGGTCACGCATTTCCAACAGAGTTTTGTTTATCTCTATGAATATTTCAAACATTTATCATACCCCTGTGCTTTACCATGTCCAACTTCTTTCGTATGTAGTATGCCCTGCCTCTGCACTTGCTTGAACAGTATTTCTTTTTAATGCCTATAGTAATGTTGAATGTGTTTCTGCACATCTCACACATGGCAACAACGTTTGTAGTTGAGTGCAAACATTTTAGACAGTAGCCTTTCTTTCCTTGTGACTCGTTGTCACACATATAGTTATTGCATTTCATTTGTTACCTCCTAATGTTTTATGCCAACAGGCTTCACATAATCTATTCATGTCAGATATGTATGTGTCTCCACTTAAAAGTCTTTTGCATTCCTGACACTTCTTGAGAGTGAGAAGTTTCTTGTAAGAATAATTACGCAGTTTAGGACACTTAGTATGTCGGATACCATTACCCTTCTCCCAATCTACTTCTGTTCCAACTGCAATAGTCTTACTGCATTCGGTACATTTGTTTTCATACTTATTGGTTATCCTTATTGTCATCTGCTTCTTGAGTTTCATCATAGATTGTTCTATCTGTCATGTCTCTCATTCGCATTTCGATAACCTCGTCAAAGTCTATCTCATTGAGATCATCTCCTTGATCATGAACGTCTCTCATTATCTCCAACGTCTTGACTATGCCTGTAAGTATGGCGTTGTTAATATCCTCAGCAGTATAGTCACTCATGCTATCTCTCCACAGTTTCTACAATACAGAACCCTGACCTCGTCTCCATCTTCGTCTAACTCATAGCCCTCGTCTAAAGGATACTCTACATGGTCGCATGGAATCCTTTCAACTCTTTGTTCCAATGCCTCTAGTCTCTTGAATACATCTGAAAACAATTCTTTGTATGGATCTTCCTGATCTCTCATGCCTTGTCTACCAATCCCCAGCTCTCTAAATCAAACTCGGGTATGTTGTATCTTAGTTTCAGTTCCAATATCTTTAGCCTGTTTGATTCTGCCAACTCATTAGCAATATCCTGCGTAAAGAATTTTGATGTAGATGTATCATACTTAGTCAAGCTTAATATCTTCCTTGCATTTTTCTGCTTCGTAGCATTCAAAGCATTTCATTATGCCTTTGCATAACGTGAGTTCCACGTTTGATGTAAAACATATATGGCATAGACCTTTCATGTAGGATTCTCCTTTACTTGAGAGATTCTTGTGTTCCGATCTTCCTCATACTTGCAGTAAAGATACACGAGGTAGTTTATGGTGTCCTCTATTGTATCCTGTACTCGCTCTGTTTTTACAGCAGGGTTTTCTCTAGGGTTAGATGTCAATGAAACCAACCTCATTAACTTGTCAGATATCCTGACGAGAATGGATTGTGTAACGCTGTCCACTATTCCTAGTTGCTTTGCTACTGTAAGATTGAACAATGTGTCTCCATCATTCTGTTGCTTTCTATTGTAATCGCTACCTTTGGTCTCGATCATACTCTTTGCATTGCTACACAGTTTGTCGTGCGTAGTTAACACGTAGTCTAATTTTGTCATATTATATTCCTCCTAGCCTTTGGCTATTATTTATTTTATACAGGATTGTTCTCAACATCTTCAAGACGTTTCAAACTCTGTATGATTTCGGAATCAGTTAGTGATTCCCAATGTGATCTTTCTTCCCTGTGCATAGGAATCCAAATCCTTTCTTCAATTTTCAATAACATATCGATATACTTTTCCCTGTCATCTCCGAGAAAATTCTCTTCGTCTATGTCCACACATATGTATCTTCCGTTCTTCTTAATAAACCTTTTACGGAAAGTTACCTCAGATGTTTTATCTGTTAATGAGATCATATATCTCCTCGTTTGTAAAGTCTCTACTTAAGGACATGGAAACAATGTTGTCGACAATGCCTTTCTTTATATATCCGTTCTCAAATATCCTGACAGCAATTACGTGCTTACATAACTTGTCGTCAGAAAACTTCCATGCCTTACACCCACAGGTATAGCCACTAACGGATTGATCTGTATTGACTAACTCTATCTCATACACATCTTCCTCGCTTATTGATTGTACTTCCCACAACCCATTCATCACACGCTTGATCTTGTCGTTGTCAAGTATCTCTAGTGCTTTCTGCTTGGGTGTTCTTGGATCTGTCTTATGTGACATACTAGTGTTTTGGGTATGATACATTTAACTCTGTCGACCAACAGGTACGACAATCCTTGCACTCTCCACCTTGAGTGTAGGCAATACAACTACTGCCAATGGCTTCCTCTTTTTTATGTACTGTGCTTGTGCCTATGAATCCTTTCACATTGTCATGTGCATTAAGTTTATTTACAAACTTAGTGGGGGGCAACCCATCAATCATAAGAGCAGAAACCCTAACATACATATTACTAGGAACAATACCACCACCCTCTACAAAAGTCTTAAGGAAAGCATTCTCTCTAGTAGGCAACCAATGGTCACAATCAGGCGTAAGTTCTGCAACCTGCATGATGTTGCACAGATGTATTATGCCCTGAATGTCTCCACTATCATGCCATCTGAAATAGTCTTTTCCTTTCTTGTAGTCACGCCTAGACTTGATTAGCGTGACCATAGCCTCAACCCATTTAGGATCATACAGTTTGGACAATCTTTTATCCCTAGCCAATTTACCAGCAGGGAAGTTATACATTCCACCGAACGTATAGCAACCCTCGCAGGTAGATCCCTTGATCTTTACTAACTTAGCCCCTGTGATACAGGCGTGTGACGGTATCGATATGCTAGGGCATGGCATTTTACTTGTGTAGGTTAGTCCACCTACAATATCTTTTGCTTCTTTTGTGTTCATATTATACTACCTCCTATTTTATTTTTCTCCCAAGCGAGTTGGGATTTTTTAATGTATGATCTTAACTCTCTTTGATAGAGTTTAGATTCATCTCTATGTTGTAACACTCTACATTCGTTACAGAATTTTCTTCTGCTGTCCAACACGTCAAACTTTTGCTTACACCTAATGCAACCACGAATCATTTGTTTCTTTTGCCTGACTTGACATCTTCATTGTACTGCCTAGTTTGTTCCTCTAACTTGACGTGCCATTCCTCGTTACAGGAATCACAGCAGAAAGGTGGCTCGAATCCCTCTACTGCCCCACACTTCATGTTACAGTTTCTACAGTTCATGACCATTACTCTTGTTTCCATTCGTGAAGATCATTCATGTTCAACCACAATCCTCTCTTGCCTGTAAGATTATAAACGAGTTCCTTTTCTAGTTCATCTCGTTCATCACTCTTTCCGTTGTGGTCACACAGCAATAGTTTCTTATACAATACTTCTCTTTCCTCTAATGCAGTAAAGAAATCTGACACTCGGTCATCTGCCCACGCATCATATAATGCATCTCCGTCATCATACATACATTTGCAATCCTCATGGTCAGGAAATTCTTCGCAATCTACTTCTTCATCTGTCATTTTAATCCTCTCCGAACTTATAATTTAGATGATTATATACAGTTTGATCTGTCCACCCAAATTGTTCTGCTCTATTAACTAATGCCTTTTTGTATTCTTCTTTTGACAAATGATTATCTTCATGTGAGATATGGCTAAAGTTTATCTCAGGCATAGTTCCGTAATCATCACTACCCTCTACATTTTCTAACCATGCTGACATTTCTTTTATAAGTAATGCAACATCTTTCTTATTCATGTAGATAGATACATCAGCATTATTAAATGCCTCATAGTTGTGTCCTTTTCCTATTGACATAACGGTACAAGCTCCACCGTTTTTATCCCCACCATAGTAAGAGTGAAGTCTAATATGTGTAGGCTCTACAAGGTTTCCTCTACAATGTATGTCGTCCATGCTTGTCGTAGCAACACCATATCCATAGAATCCTGCGTAACTGTGTGACATTATTCTTCTCTCTCCTCTAAATATTTGACCATCTTCATTGTCAGTTTGACAACTTCATTGTCCTGTTTACTACACTCGTCAGCAATTTCCCACATCTCATCTGATGGTATTGTAGGGAACATGGCAACCCTTGTTGTTTCCAACAGGTATCTGAACATCTCAGGATCAGGCTCACTAGCTCCATCTCGTCTAAAGAATCCTGTCAATGATACTATGCTGTGAATACATTTCTCCTTATCATTCATTCTTAACGTTCTCCTTTAGTGTCATCAAACTATCTATCCAAAGGTCACACGTTTCCAATGCACATTTACTACATTGTTCAGTAAGAAATGAACCATGATGATATTTGTTTGAGTTACTCAATCTCAATCTCCAATTATGTTTTGTTTCCCCACTATTAAATTCTTGACCACAACTAATACATGAATAGCAATATGAACTACCTCTATGTTTTACAGGTCTATAATCTAATGTAGGATTATCTTCAATAGGTATGTGCTTGTGTTTCCATACCTCTAGTATGCTTGTAGCTCCACTAGATTTTTCTTTTGATACAGCGTTATTAAATTTGACACGAACATTAACATTGTTCATCTCAAAATTATCTGTATCATATTCTTCTGAATCTTTTGGATTTACTACGATTGGTGTGCCAATGCTTTTTTTAGATTTACAATAATGTACTCTAACATCAGCAGTATCTTTTATGTCGGTCAATCTAAATCATACCAACTGTTTGCTTCATTAACATACATATCATGTATGTCATCTTGCAACTCGTCTATTACCTCGTGTGAATAGTTGTTCACAACGTAGTTTATTATTGTGTCTTGGTCTAAATTTTCTAGTAACTTTTCAGTTATTTGTTTTCCT
>Ga0208298_1000969_pt1 | contig 11091 bp, 10 predicted proteins | sample 14BtaG_FD_184088 | JGI IMG/M metagenome (GOLD analysis project Ga0208298, IMG submission 184088) | Marine viral communities from the Subarctic Pacific Ocean - 14B_ETSP_OMZ_AT15311_CsCl metaG (SPAdes) (version 2) | ecosystem: Environmental > Aquatic > Marine > Oceanic | place: Pacific Ocean... | reverse complement strand
TTAGTCACAGTAATGCATACGATGTGGTTGCAAAACCTTTTAGAACTTTATTAAATGAAATAACAGCAGCATCAAACGATAGTGATACAATATTAAAAGGATTTTTATCTGGTATAGAAGAAGCGAGTGTAGAATTAGCTTCACCGTTTTTAGATGAATCTATTTGGACAGAAGCTGCAACAGATTTAACTCTTAGACGTGGTAGAACAAGAGAAGGTAAAGTTTTATACACAGATCAAACACCTGTTGGAGATAAAGCACAAATTAGATTTAGACATTTATTAGAAGCATTATTACCTCAGTACAAACCTTATATAAGAATAGCACAAGCAGCTACAGGTAAACCAAATAAACTTGGAGAAGTTTTAGCATTAAATGATCAGATAGCTGGACTAGCAGGGTTTAGACCTACTAAAGTAGATCCACTTAAAGCTATGGGATTTAAAATATCTCAATACCAAACAGGTATAAGAAATGCTAGAAGAGAATTTACAGGTGGTTACTTTGGATTGTTAAAAGGTGGACCAATTGACCCTAATGATATTATTACAAGATACTATGAATCTAACAAAGCAAGATTTAAAGTGCAAAAAGAAATGTATAAAAATATTGATGCAGCACAAATCTTAGGAACTAATCCAAATGATTTAAGACGAACGTTTGAAGATAGACAACTTACAACAAAAACTTTTAATAATTTAAGAAGAGGAAAGTATGAACCTTATTTTCCATCTGAAGATATACGAGCTAGATTTAAAGAGATTGCAGACAACTTAGGTTCATACGATGTGTACAAAACAGCTGCTCCTTTTTTAAAAGCAATGAGATCACAAATGAAATTTTTAACTCTTGATGATACTTTTGATATAGACTTAAATGACTTTTCTTTAGATACAGTGGAAACACCTAACTTACCAAATACACCAATGCCTGCAAATATCCAACCAAATGTAAATAATCAGGCACAAGGAGTGGATCCAAATACTAACTTGACATCAACAGAGATGGCATTACTATCTCCAGAAGAACAACTAATTAGACAAAGGTTAAGAAGAACATAATGACTAAAAAATCTGCGATGCAAAAAATAGAATCACATGAGAAGCTTTGCAGAATTATGCAGAAACAAACGTTTGAACAAATAAAAGAAATGCAAGAACGAATTAAAAGATTAGAGTATTGGATAGTAGGAGGCATGGGAGCCGTACTATTAATTTTACTTTCAGACATTACAAAATAAAAAAATTTATTATGCAGCTTTCAAAACATTTTACTTTAAGAGAGATGACCAATTCGATGACCGCACAGCGTAAGGGCATAGATAATACACCAGGATCAGGAGAAATTAAAAGTTTAGGTGATCTGTGTTATGAAGTTTTAGAACCACTACGTGCACACTTCGACAAGGCTGTGACTATCACCAGCGGATACCGGAGCGAGGCGCTTTGTGAAGCGATAGGATCGAAAAAGACGTCGCAGCACGCGAAGGGCCAGGCGGTCGACCTAGAAATATTTGGCGTGCCCAACATTAAGACAGCTTACTGGCTACAAAATAACGTGGACTTCGATCAATTGATTATGGAGTACTATGATCCAACAGATCCTGCAGGGGGTTGGGTCCACATAAGTTATCACGAGTCTGGTTCGAACAGAAAACAAGTTCTTACTTTCGACGGAAAAAAATACACTGAAGGTTTACCAGAAATGAAATGGTCAGGCGGTAAAGTCGTAGGCTAATATGAAATTAAATTTATTTTCTATTCCAATCTATATTTCAAATATAGATGTAGATAGGATAAAACTTATTAATCAAACATTTGAAAAAAGATGGTTATCCGAAACAACCTCATCTCACAACGCTGAAAATTTAGGTATAGATCCAGAAAATGCAAAGTATCTTTTAGGGTGTATATCTAAGTTAATAAGTAAAGATATAAAAACTGGTCATTCTTTAGAATTAGCTAACATTTGGGAAAATCAATATAAGGAAAATGATTTTCAAGAAAAACATGATCACCCGTTTAGCCATTTTTCATTTATTGTTTACAAAGATATAGACAAATCTCATACTGTATTTTTTAATCCTTCTTTAAAATCAATGACATCTTACTATCCACCTGAAATATTAGACAATTTTAATGGTTTAGATGAAAACTTTGCACCTGAATGTAGAAAAGGACAATTATTGGTATTTCCAAGTTTTGTAGACCATATGGTTAGAAAACATAGTAATAGTATTACTATTGCTGGAAACGTATTGATAAAAGAAACTAAATCCAATCCTTAAGTTCTTCACCCATAACTTCAGAAGCTATATTAATTTTATTACGTAAAGCTTTTACAATCTTTTCATCTACAGTATCTTCTGCTATAATATCAACATATGTTACCGTTTTTGTTTGTCCTATTCTGTGCGCTCGGTCTTCTGACTGTAATCTTTTTTCTAAATCGTAACCATTAGAATAATAAATAACAGTATTAGCTTGTGTAAGTGTGATACCATATCCACCTGTCTGTGGTGTACCTATTAAGAATCTACACTTAGGATCATTTTGAAACTTACGAATAAAATCTTGTCTATCTTCTTGTGGTGTTAAACCATAATAATGAACATAAGAATCTGGACCATAAACTTTAATTATTTTTTGTATAATCTCACCTACACTTAATTGATAGTTAGCCCAGATAATAGCTTTACCATCTGTGTCTTCTAAAATAGACATCAATTCATTAAGTCTATTACTTTCAACTTGTTGTGTGGTTCCATCATCAGCTGTTACATAACCGCAGGTTATTTGATGTAGTCTCATTAGCTGTGTTAGTACAGTCATAGTAGTTGTAACTTTACCATTAAGAACAGCAAGAGCCTGTTCTTTCATTTGTTCATAAACTCTTTTTTGATCAGCTGTCAAAGTTACATGACGTTTAATAAATACTTTAGAAGGTAAATCTAAACAATCTTCTTTTAAGACTCTGTATGAAAATTGTTTTACAATGTCAGATAGTTCTCCTAAATTTTGAAACTTATCTACTACTTGAATAGATCTTCCACGTATATGCATCGTTTTCATTTCAGCATATCTATTTCTAAAAGCGTAGTATGAAGCAAAGTCCAATAACCACGGATCAAGGAACTCACATTGAGTATACAAATCAAGAGGGTTCTTTGTAATAGGAGAACCTGTCATGATTCTTTTATACTTAGCATTCTGACCTATCTTAATAATATTTTTAGTACGTCTAGCAGTAGGAGTTTTAATTGTTGTAGACTCATCTATTGCCATTAAAGTTTTATGTGAGTTAATAAATTTAGTTGCAAACTTAACACCTTTCTCTGTACTTAATGCTTCTACATTCATAATTAAAATATGTAATGCACTATCTATTTCAAATAAAGAATCTAATTTTTCTTGTTGTGTTTTTGTTATATTGGGTTGCCACAATACGGACACATTTTCTATATGATCTGGTAAGTGTGTAGGTAGCTCTTGTTCGTACCAAGTTTTAATTACACCTTTAGGAGCAATAATTAATGCACTATCAACTTTACCTTTGTCATATAACATAGCAAGGTTGTCTATTAATACTTTTGTTTTACCTGTACCCATCTCCATAAAATAAGCAAAGTTTTCTTTATTCCAAGATTTTTCTAATGCAGTAATTTGATGTGCATAAGGTTTTGTTTTAAATTTATAATTCATAATTTTTTTTCTTCTTTCTAGTTGACAATCATATAAACATGTTTATATTGTTTGTCAATGTCAGAAAGAAAAGTTTATGTAATACAAGAAATACCAGGAAGCCAAGCAGGTACTCCTAAAATAAATATTATGGGTGCAGCTTCTTATTCTACTTCAGGTAAATTTAATTTTTTATTACCAGAATTTTCTCAAATGATTTTTTCTCCTGGTCCATTAATTTTTAAATTAAGAAAAGGTTTAAGAAATTATACACCAGAAGATTATTTATTATTAACAGGAGATCCTGCAATCATTGGTGTTGCATGTTCTATTGTGTCTGATATTACAAACGGTAAATACAATGTATTGAAATGGGATAAACAAGAAAGAAAATATTATCCTATTGAAATTAATCTATACGAGAAAGGAGAAATAGATGATTAACTTTGAACAAGACCAACAAGATGCAATGAGTAGAACTGAAAACATTCAGTCTCTTGCAGATCAAGTACAAATGTTAGAGGGGTTGCACAAAAGAATAGAGGCAAGTGAAACTAACATTAAAGATTTAAAAAAAGAATACCAACGTATATCAGGTGAGGTTATTCCCACCATGATGTCCGAAATGGGTTTAGCAGAATTAAAACTTCAAGATGGATCACATCTTAAAGTTTCAACGTCGTATCGTGCTACTATTACAGAAGCAAATAAAGAAGCGGCGTTTAACTGGCTTCGGGACAATGGACTAGGTGATATTATTAAGAACGAGATCTTGGTATCATTTGGTCGTAACGAGGATAACAAGGCAGCAACTTATGCTGAACTTGCGAAGGGTCAAGGGTTTCAACCGACACAAAAGATGAAGGTTGAGCCCATGACTCTGAAAGCGCTAGTCCGTGAGCGTATTGAGGCAGGTCAAGAAATGCCAACGGAAATCTTTGGGGTATTCTCAGAGAATAAAACAACTATAAAAAGGAACAAGTAACATGAACGATGTAACAACTAAAAAAGAAGGAGCGTTAGCTACAAATTTATTTGAAGCTGATGCACAACAAGGAGCCCAGAATATTTCGCAAGAAGACCTTGCGTTACCATTCTTAAAAATTTTGGGTCAACTATCTCCAGAGGTAAACAAAAGAGATGGTAAATATGTCGAAGGCGCAGAACCTGGCAAGATAATGAACACAGTAACAAATCAATTGTACGATTCAATAGAGGTTGTACCGTGTCATTACAAAAGACAATATGTTGAATGGCAAGATAGAGGTACCAGTACCGGTGCACCTGTTGCAATTCATGATGCAGATAGTGATATCGTTAGTCAAACGACTAGAGATAAATCATACAAAGATAGATTATCTAATGGTAACTATTTAGAAAATACTGCTAATCATTTTGTACTTGTAGTAGGCGATAGCCCAGAATCTGCATTGATTTCTATGAAGTCTACTCAACTTAAAGTTAGTAGAAAATGGAACTCAATGATGATGGGTTTAAAACTACAAGGTGCTAACGGTTTATTTACACCGCCAACTTATAGCCACATTTATAAACTATCTACAGTTCAAATGTCTAATGACAAAGGAACTTGGTTTGGTTGGGATGTGTCAAAGGTTGGTCCTGTCAAAGATAAATCTATCTATGATATGGCTAAAAGCTTTGCAGTCAGTGTTGGCAAAGGCGAAGTACAAGCTAAACCTGAAACTAAAGAAGCTAAAAAAGAATTTAGTTTATAATTTCCTGCAGGATGGGCGGAGAAGCGAGAGTGGATACCGCCCACTCTTAATTTAATAAAAGTAATAAATGAATAAAGAACCTATAAATTATATAGATTGGTTAGATTTGGGAAGGGTTATTATACCCTGTCTCAAGGGTATACCAAAGGTTAAAAAATATACCGACCCAGATTTTAAAATAGAGAAAGATATATGGAACAGGGACCACGAAACAGCAGAGATAGCCTTAAGATTAGATAACGATGTTGACTTAGATATTGATAATGAGTTTGTAAAAAAATTCTTACATTTCTATGTAAAAGATTGTGGTGCAATTTTTGGAAGAGATGGCAATCCAACTAGTCATTATCTTTGGTCAAATAAAAGTAAAATTCCATTTACACAATTTAGATTAGCAGATGAGTTTGAAAAAGATTTTAAAAATTTTCCACACGGTTCTATGATATGTGAGTTAAGAACTGAAAAAAAAAGATATACAATAGTTCCTGGATCTTTACACAGCAAATCAAAGACAAATGTAAGATGGGAAAAATTTGAAGAGATAAGAGAGTATCAAGGGAATCTACTTATAGATGTAGGTAAGGTTGCTTTGTCTGCAGCGTTAACGATTATATATCCAACTACAGGAGGTAGAGATGAGTATTGCACTGCAATTGCAGGAATACTAGTTAAGAATTCAGATTGGACAGATGAACAAATAGATTTATTTGTTTCTAGAATTGCAGAAGCTGCAAACGATGATGAAGCAGATAAAAGAAGAACAAAAGGAACTACAACTAGAACAACAGATAGAAAGTTTGGAGTAAACAAAATTCATGAGCTTACAGGATACAGTCACAGAAATATTCAAGGTTTATTTAATTGGATTGGACTTTTTCAAAACATAACAACTCAAGTATCACAAGATACTATTGATTTTATAGAAGAGTACGGAGCAAACAGATACAATGTTTATTTAAATGTTCCAGAAAAAGAAGAGATGGTTCAAAGAAAAATATGGATTGATGGACCATCACTTATGAATCCAAAACTATTTTATGACTTAGCTATGAGCCAAGCAAAAGTCTGGCTACCAAGAATGAAAGCAAAAGAGTTTGAAGAAATGATGATGGCTAAATTTTATGTAAGAAAATTTTCTAAAGATTATGTAAAAGAAGCAGAAGATAAAGAACAGTTTAAAAGAATATTTTTAGATTATCTAGATATAAAAGGTGTATACACAGATAAAGAACAATTGTTTGTTCACAAACTACCTTACTATAACTCAAAAAAATCTACTATAGAATTTGATTTAAATAACTTTGAAAAAGAATTACTTAAGAATAGAATAACTTTAGAAAGAGTCGATCTTGTTAATAAAATTCAAACAATCTTAAAAGCTAAAAGAGATCGTGGTAAATACGAAGGCAAGTCTTGTGTAGCTTGGGTAATAGAAGGAGAAACAACTAGTAATAAAAAAATAATATGGGAAGGAGAATCCGTAGTGATAGGAGATGAAGCAGGAGAGGCAACAGATGGAGAATAGTTTTAAGACACCAGAATTTATTCCGGGTCCTCCAGGAACCGGTAAAACTCATAGATGGTTAAAAAATAAATACGCTGAACTGTTAAAAAAATACTCTTGGGAAAGAATAGTTGTTCTATCTCACACTGTACTAGCTTCAAAAGAAATTATAAAAGCTGTCAAAGGTTTACCAGAAATACAAAACGTACCTGACACAAGATTAGAAGATCAGATCTGTACTATACATTCTTATTTTAAAGCAGAGTATTTACCTTTACAAAAATATGAAAAAGAAGAACACGATAAATTTTGTAATGAAAACCAATCTATGAGAATTTGGAATAAAAATAATTGGGAAAAACACCCTGTGTATGAATATAGTTCTCATTCACATGGTAAAGGTTTAACTTTTGATAAGTATTGGGCTGTGTGTGAGCCTTCTCGTTATTATCCTTATAGCAAAGATCAGTTATATAAATTAATAAAAAAATATAACACATTTAGAAGTGTGCATAAAAAAATATCTTTTGAAGATATGATAGATAATTTTTTATTTAAAGCAGAAATACCAGAAGACATAGATGTTTTAATAGTAGATGAAGCTCAAGACTGTAGTAAACCTCAGATACTTGCTTTACAAAAAGCAGCTACAAAAGCTAAGGAATTTATATTTATAGGTGATGCAGATCAAACTATTCATGAATACGCAGGTTCTGATCCTGAATTTTTTTATGCGTTAGCTAACTCAAAAGAAGCAAAAGCAAATGAACTTACTGAAGGTTTAAGGTGTAGTCAGACTATAAACAAAGTATGTAAAAATATCATTAGACCTGTATGGGAAAAGTATGGTGACTATGCAAAAAGAACCTGGACCCCAACAGATGTTGTTGGAAAATCATATTGGATTCCTAGTTTAGAACAAAGCTGTCAAGCTAAAGATATTTTAATTAATAAAATATTAAATACAGATGAAACTTTTTTATTTACCTACAGAGGCAATCCTACTCACAAAAGAATAAATCAATTTTTGCAAGACAACGGGATAGACTATTCTTTATTATCAGGAAACCCTCATGTTTCTAGAAAACATTTCAATTGTTTTAAAACTTGGAAAACTTTTTTAAATGGTTCTGTTTCTAAACAACAAATATTAGATTACTGGCCTGTAATAGGTAAGTTAGTAAAAGCTCATGGCAAGGGTGAAGTAGATACATTAAAATCTTTAATCAACAAAGATTATAACATTCAAGAATTAATAGATAGTGGTTTTATTAAACCAGAAGCAAAACAATTTCAAAGGTTTTCACAAGTTGTAATTAAAAAAGAATTGATAGAAAAAACACCATACATTAATAAAGTTTTAATAAATCGTATGGACACAGATAAACCTCCAAGAGTTAAACACGATACTATTCATAAAGTAAAAGGTTTAACATTTGACAATGTGATAGTTGATTTATCAATTTACAGGCAAGAACCTCGTAGTTTTGAACCTGTAAGATTAGCTTACGTTGCTTATAGTAGAGGTAAAAATGATTGCTGGAGTATAGGAAGTTCTTCTCCAAGTAGATCTTCTTTAGCAGGAATACAAAATCACAGAAGGGATATTTTAGAACTATGACACATAAAGACGACTTGGAAAGCGCATTTCCACAAGACAAACAAATCGGAGGATCACATTATAAATTTTTTCCGATTCAACCATACGAATTTATTTCAAAGAACGGACTTACTTTTTTTCAAGGGTGCGTTGTGAAATATGTTTGTAGATATATCGATAAAAATGGTATACAAGACTTAGAGAAGATAATTCATTACTGTGAATTAGAAATTCAAAAAATGAAAGAAGATAAAAATGTGTAAACATCCAATTGACCTAGACCTAGAAGGTGTAGATACAGTAGCTATTGATATAGAAACTTACGATCCAAATCTTAAAACAAAAGGTTTAGGTGCAATTAGACAAGATGGTTTTATTACAGGGGTAGCTGTAGCTACCGGTAAAGACACAGTTTATTTTTCATTGAAACATAGTGATGATGATAAATCAGAAGAAGAATTGAAAGAGTTTTGGGATCAAATGAATACAAAACTTTTACAAAATGATAAGATTGCAAAGGTGTTTCATAATGCAATCTATGATGTTTGTTGGTTAAGAGCAACGACAGGTAAAATGTTAAAAGGCAGACTACTAGATACAATGGTAGCGGCATCTGTTATTGATGAAAACAGATTTAAATACTCACTCGATGCATTATCAAAAGATTTTCTTGATGAAGAAAAATATAAATATGATTTGCAAGAAAAAACTTTTAGCTGGTCCAACGGTATGCAAAAAGATCCTATGTCTAACATGCATAAGCTACCTTCTACTGTAGTAAAAGATTATGCAAAACAAGACGTAGACTTAACTTTAAAATTATGGAATTTATTTGATAAAAAATTAGATGAAGTATTATACATAAAACCTGAAAATAATAAAGAGTATACTCTTAGAAATATATTTGAATTAGAGACAAGATTGTTTCCATGTTTAGTTGAAATGAAATTTAAAGGAGTTAAGATAGATGTCCAAAAACTTAACCTTCTTGGTAAAAGATTAGAAAGATGTAAAAATAAAATAATTAGATTTATTAAATTAAAAACAACTGTTGATGTACAAATATGGGCAGCTTCTTCTTTAAAAAATCTTTTAGATAATCAAAAAATAAAAGACTATGCTAAGACTCCTAAATCTGGAATGCCTAAACTTCCAAAAGATTATTTAAAAACACACAGTAATAGATTTTTAAGATATGTAGCTAAAGCAAGAGAATATGATAAAGCTTTAAATACTTTTGTAGAGGGACTCAAAGGATATATTTACAAAGGCAGAATACATGCTGACATTAATCAAATCAGAGGAGATGGTGGAGGAACTGTAACTGGTAGATTCTCAATGAGTAATCCAAACCTACAACAGATACCTTCTAAAGGTTATATAGGAAAGAAGATGAGGGAGCTATTTATCCCTGAGGAAGGCCATACATGGGGTAGTTTTGACTATTCTCAACAAGAACCGAGGATTGTGGTGCATTATGCTATAAAACATAAATTACCAGAAACAGAAGAATTGCATGAAAAATTTAATGATGCTGGCGCAGACTTTCACCAGACTGTAGCTGACATGGCAAAAATACCTAGAAAGCAAGCCAAGACAATTAACTTAGGTTTATTCTATGGTATGGGTAAAGGTAAATTAGCAGCAGAGTTAAATTTAGATCAGAAAGCAGCTAAAATATTATTTGATACCTACCATAGAAGAGTCCCTTTTGTTAAAAAATTATCAGATGGTTTAATGAGTTTTGCTACAAAAAACAAATTAGTTTTTACTCTTGAAGATAGGTTTTGTAGATTTGATAAATATGAAAGTGTTAATAAAAGATGGAACAATGAGATACGTAAGTTTCAAGAATGGGATCCTAAATTTAAAGAGATAAAACAAGACGACGGTACAATTAAATATGAGGGTGAATGGATTGCTCCTAGACTTTTATCAAAAAAAGAAGCTTGGGAAAGATTTAAATTATTATTTAATGAAAAATCTAAAAAGAAAATTGAAGAGTATACAGAAGAAGAAAGAAACAATTGGTTTAAACAATACTTTACTCCTGCTTTTACTTACAAAGCTTTGAATAGATTAGTACAAGGATCCGCTGCAGATATGACAAAAAAGGCAATGGTCTTGTTATATGAAAAAGGTATAGTGCCTCACATTCAGATACACGATGAGCTTTGTGTATCAATCAAGGATCAAGAAACACGGACCACGGTTCAAGAAACAATGGAGACTGCAATACCTTTAATGATTAAGAATAAGGTAGACTATGAATCGGGACCAAATTGGGGTAATATAAAATGAGGATAAATTATGGCTTATTTAAATGCAAACATACCAGCAACTTATGCACAAATAAAAAGAGAATATTTATATGATCTTAAAAAACATCATGGAGAAGTTGAAGACTGCATTGTGTTTGGTCTTAGCGCTCTTACAGGTCGTAGTATATTATTTCATGCTATTATGGAAAACGGTGCAATATTTTATCGCTTACCAATTAGCGCGTTTATTCAACAGGGATTTGAACCATCCGGAGTGCCCACAAGACGACTTGATGAACTACAGCTCTGG
>Ga0208298_1000968_pt1 | contig 11094 bp, 7 predicted proteins | sample 14BtaG_FD_184088 | JGI IMG/M metagenome (GOLD analysis project Ga0208298, IMG submission 184088) | Marine viral communities from the Subarctic Pacific Ocean - 14B_ETSP_OMZ_AT15311_CsCl metaG (SPAdes) (version 2) | ecosystem: Environmental > Aquatic > Marine > Oceanic | place: Pacific Ocean... | reverse complement strand
GGTTGGATGATTGCTCTGTTTACATCATACTGCTCAACAGTTGGTAAACTTGTTAATTGTAAAGCCATATTATATTATTTATTAATTATTTTAAAATTGATTTAGCAAAAGCATCCCAAGCGTTAACTACAACATCACTTTCGTTGATTGCAGGTTCGCTTTCTACTTCTACATTAGTTTCAGTAGCTTCTAACTTTGCTAGTTTAGCTTCCATATCAGCAACCTTGTTTTGTAAGTCAGCAATAGTGCTTTCTTTTTCACCAACAAGACCTGCTAATTCTTCTTTTTCTTCACGTAAAGAGTTAGCGTTTTCTTCAAGCTGCTCGAACTTGTTAACGATAACCTCATTGTCAGAAATAGAAATAGAAACTTCCTCAGAAGGAGTAGAAACTTCATCTCCTTTAACAGCGTTTAAGATTTCTTCTTTAACACCGTTGAACCAAGTTTTTAATTCTTCGGTCATTTTTTTCTTATTATTAGTTAAACTTAATTTTTCATTAATCTCTTTCTCGTTTACGTTAGTAAATTTAGAAAGGTCAAAAGATGCAGCAACTTTCATAGGCTCTGTAATAGTATCTATAAAGCCATATTCCATTGCTTCCTGACTAGACAACCAAGTTTCTTTATCCATCATATCCGAAAGAGTTTCAAACGAAAGGTTTGTTTTCTTAGAATAGATTTCCATAATCTCCTCTTTTATCTTGTCAAGTAAATCAGCAGTCTTACGCATATCACCTGCTTCACCTGCCGATTGTCCAAATGGGTTATGAATCATAAAGAATCCGTTTTCTGACATCTCTATGTTATCCCCTGCCATTGCTATGACAGTAGATATAGAAGCAGCCAAACCTTCAATCTTTATGTTTACATACCCATTATGAGAACGTAAAGTATTGTAAATAGCTAAACCATCAAATACACTACCACCAACTGAGTTGATTCTAAGTGTGATGTCAGCAGTTCCAACAGCTTTTACTTCCTCTATAAAGTTCTTAGCAGATGTTCCGTAGTCACCTATCTCATCATAGATAGATATTTCTACGCTATTATCTGCTTTGTTTTCTATTGAATACCATTTGTTCATTTTGCAAAATTAATAATTAATGTATTATATCTTTCGCAGAAATGGGGTAATCATCTAATATTGTAGTCCTTATTGAATTTACGCTTGTGTTTATACATAATATTCTGAATGGTTCTTTCTGATACATCGTACTTAATGGATATGTCCATATATGTAAATGTGTAGTTACCATCATTAGATTCCAACACCTTGTCAAAATCTCTTATTATCATATAATCTCTTAGCTTTCTTGGCTCGATAAGACCTTTCTCTGATAGATGATTCAGGACATTCTTTATTCCTGCTTCCTCAGAGTATCGCACCTTAACTTCATTGTATATAAGCTCTATGAACTCATTGACAATATCGGCACTATTCTGTCTTATCATACGCAAATATACTAAAAAGTAGCCTGACTTTCAATAGCAGATATTCTATTCTGCACCTCTGTCATATCACTTTCTACGATTACAACCTTAGAAGTTCCCGCTCCTCCGCTTATTAATTGTTGTGCTGACCTTAGCTCTCCACCCATAGCAAACTTCTCTCCACTATTGAGTAAACCACCATCAGCGAACTTTACACCATTACCATTGTAGCTATTGATAGCTGACAATACGGGTCTAAACATACTTGTTGATTTCTTGTTGATAATTGCTTCACCGCCTTCAGCTTCGTGTATTCTACCGCCAACTCTAAATTTAACACCGCCATTAGCGTGTGAGTTACCAACAAACATACCACCTCTTGTAAGACCACCATTAGCAAACTGATTACCCTGACTATCTTGTAAGAATGTAGCTTCACCATCAGATGAGCCGCCACCTCCACCTCCACCACCTGTTAAGGCTTTTAAATTTGCTATAACAGATGCTAGTTGTGCAGCCATAGCAGCAACCCTAGCAATAGCTGTAAAAGGGTCGCCTGAAACCCCTTGTTTAGTTATAGAGCCAAGACCTCTTGTAAGTGCTAAAAATCCTTCAGCAACAGCAGCAGCTTGAGTGATTTTAATACCCATTTGCCTTATCTTACTATTCTCCCCTTCTACCTCACCAATCCTCATTAACAACTCACCTGTTTCTTTTATTTTATCAACAGCATCATCTTGTTTTTTTCTCTTATCTGCTTCTGACTTAGCTATCCTTCTATTATTTTTAATGGTAACTTCAGCTAATCTATTATTAAGTGCTATTTCATCTTCTACTGATAAGTTCTTAAATTCTAATGCTTGTTGTATTGATTTTAACTCAATATCTAACAATTCTGCTTGTAGAGCTTCTTCTGTTTCTATAATACCTTGATTAAACTTTTTTCTAGCTTCATCCTGAGCAGCTTGTATTACTAACTGTGTGTTAAGGTCAACACTAAATCCGTCATCATTAGTTAATACAAACTTATGTTTATCTTTTTCAACACCAAGTTCTTTTAGTTTTTTTATTTGCTCCTCTAATGCTTTTATTTGTTGATTTGTTGTAATCAATTCTTGCTTTCCAATCTCATTCAAATTATCTCCTCTATCAACTAAACCATCTCTATACTCGATAAGTTCTTTCAGTTGAATGCTTAATTTTTCTGCATTTTCAGCTTGTTGTCTTTTGTTTTCTTCGTCTTTCTTAGCTTGTTCTTCTTCTTTTTCAATTTGGCTATCAATCAAATCTCTCATTGCATCAACACGAGCTTGAAAATTTTTAACAGTTTCTTCTAATTCTTCTTTTTCTCCACCAAGACCAAAAAGACCACTACTTGCTGTTTTTAATCTTTCTTTTCTATTTTCTAATACTTCCTCATATTCACTAAGCAATTCTAACGCTTCTTCACTAATACTTCTTTTTGTTCCCTCTCCTGATTTAGATATTTCAGCATTATAATCAATAATGTCATCTTTCAAGTCTTTAAATTGTTTCATAGCTGTATCAAGACCTTTTTGTTCAGGACTTGTAAGAACAAAAGTCCATTTAGAAAGACTACTAGCAACTAAATCGGTAAAATCTTTTAGCAAACCGTTTCCTTCTAAAAGTTTTAAAACAAAGCCTTCATAAGCAGATTTAGTTCTTAACACAGCCCCTTGAAGTGTATTTTCCATTATGTCTGACATATCTTCAGCAGAGCCACTAGCATTATTTAATATGTCATTAAAGTCGCTTATAGCATCAGAACTTCTAATGAAAGACTCCATAGCTTGAACTTGTCTATCATCAACTATTTTCATAACACCCGCAACATCAATACCTGAAGCATCTAATTCTTTAAGAGCAACTATCAAGTCCTCACCTGAATGTACCGTTCTACCTAATCTATTAGAAAGGTCTGATGTTGGGTCTTGTAGTTTAAGAAAAATATTACGAAGTGATGTACCTGCAATAGATGCTTCAATACCTCTATCTGTAAGTATTCCTAAAAGACCTGTTGTTTCTTCAAAGCTAAAACCTGCTGTTGCTGCAATAGCAGAAACTTTAGTCATAGATGTTTGAAACTTCTCAAGGTCTAGTGCTGAATTAGAAAAAGCAGCAGCCATAACATCAGCAAACCTTCCTGTTTGTTCTGTATCTTCACCAAAACCTCTTATTGAAGCAGCAACAACCGTAGCAGTTCTTGCTAAATCACTACCCATTGCCTGTGAAAGCATAAGGATAGCTTCTTGTGCATCTAATATTTCATTTGTTCTAAAACCAAGTTTAGACAGGTTTAATTGTAGATTGGCTACATCTTTTGCTGTAAAGAATGTTGTTCTACCCAAAGATTTAGCTGATGACTGTAATTTTTTGAACTCCGCTTCACTTGCTCCTGATATGGCTTTGACCTTAGTCATAGCAAACTCAAAATCTTTGAAAGTTACAATTCCTTTTGCTATTTCATTTTTAAGAATACTTAAAGCCTTTTTAAAAGCATCAGTAGCTAATATGGCAGCAGCATAGGCTTTGGTCATATTATTCATATTGCCACCCGTTCCTTTTGCCGCTTTACCAACACCTTCAATATCTTTGCCTAACCCTTTAGACTCTTGTTTTAAATCATCATACTGACCATTTAACTTATTTATTTCTTTGTTTAATGATTTAATATCATCTAAACCCTTTATTTTAATCTCATATACTGTTTGTTGCTTCTTCGCCATTATACTTGTTTTGGTAATTGTTTAAATATGTTATTTATATCTGTTGATATTGATTTGTCAATGTCGTTAATAAAGTGTCTTTCATTGCTTCCTACTACTCTATTAATAAATCCCCTTCTATATGTATTATTAGAATACTCCTTACTGTTTTTTGTAGGAGTACCTTCTCTTGCTATTGCTGCTGCAATTAAATGTGCTATCTGCAATCTTTCTTGTGTTCCGCTTGGAAACTTCTTACTCTTTCCATTCTTGTCCTTATCATCCATCCAATTCATTATCTCAGATACATCCCAATCAAAAGGCTTCTGACCTTCATTGACCTCTCTCACATAATCTGCTTTGGATTGAACTATTAGTTCGACATAGTCGCTACCCTCATCTAATGAATAGTGCATAGTGTCGTGCATATGTCCTGATGCAATATGATTCTGATTAACAAGCTCTTGTTGTATTTTTTCTACAAACTTCTTGCCAACCTTATTGATTGCTCTATCAAATGTCTTTAGTATATTCTTCATATTAATGCTTTAGCTTGTTTTACTGATTTAAGTATAGCGTTTTCAACAGTTTCAAGATTGCTGTCTAAATATCCATCATATGCAGAGAAATGATACAATCCACCATTAAAAGATAAATCAATATTACCCGTTCTTCCAAATTGGTCAAACGTAAAGTCTGTTGTTGGGCAAGTTGCTGAGCCTATTCTAACACCATTTTCTCTTATCTCTAAATTATCAGAGTTCCTTCTAACTGTTATTAAAACAGGATTAGTGATAGGCTTGTAGTAATATGTAGATGAATCAAATTGAACGGTGTTAGACGAATCAAACTTCATTATATAGCTCTTGTTACTTGCATCTCCTGCTGAGAAAAACATATTATTATCATCACTTTTTCCTAAAAACCTCATATACTTATTTACAGGATGACCTATTATTTTTACATAAAAGAATATTGTGAAGTCACCCGATAGTGTTAATGCTGAGTTTAACGACATAAAGCTGCTGTTGTATATGCTAAAGTGTATTGGAGAAAATCCATTTACACCTTTTCCAAGCTCACCCAATATGGGTTGATTAGCTGTGGTTGATTGAGATAGCTGCAAAGAGCTATAAGAGCTTCCCCAAGCAACAACATTAGAGTTGTCTGACTTAACATTGCTGTGAAAATCAAATACACACAAAGGACTAATACTAACCTCTGTTGAGTTTTCTACTTCTTTAAATTGTCTTGATAAAGATATGCTTTTTGTTAAGGCAGTTTGCTGTGAAAGTCTTTTTTCGTTAGTTACATAAAGGTCTGTATATGTTATATAATCTCTTTCTGATGCTTTGTAAATAACAGGTGTTAATACACCATCTATTGTGCAATAAACCCTATTGTATAGCTCCTTATCCTTATCTATATTAAACTTTTTTCCTATCATTAGAACTTATCGTTTACTGTTTCCCAATTAAATTTATCTCCTGATAATACACTTTCTTTTCCTAAGTCAAAATACTCTACCAATTCCACCTTTGTAGATTGCTTTAGATGAGGTTTGTAATCAACAATTTTGTTTAACCTATAATATACTCCATCTAAAAAAACTAGATTTCTGTAATCTAAAGTGGCAACATCTTTTTGACTTAAATTCAAATAGATATGTCTTATTCTAGGCTTCTGTTTTAACTGATTAACCATCTTGTTGTAGAAAGAATGATATAACCCTCTAAAATCAATCTTACTATCGTGACCATCATCTATGTTTGTCTGACTTAAATAAACATCATTAAAAGATAAATTAGGGTCTAAAAAAACTTCAGTTCCATTATATGTTCCCGCACTTAGCTTAACCCTGCTATTATATATGGTGTCTATTTCTGATGAAGATAAAGATGACCAATCCGTATCGTCAGGCACAGATGATTTAGGTATGGTGCAGAAATTGTAATGTATAAAACAAGCTCTACAAAACTTATCGTTGAAGGCATTTGAGGTTTCAATTTCACCATTTGTATGGTAAGAATATCCTGATGTTAAATTATTAGTAAGACCTGTTGACATATATTGAGTGTTACCACCATCTACGGGAATTGTTATCAGAACTCTTGCTCCAATACCAAAATCTTTTTTACCTCTATCTACAAATCTAGGGAACTCAAGGTTTGAAAATTCTGAAAAATACATAGGTATAACAGGACTTCTATTTATGTTATGAGCAGAACCCGCATCCCTATCTACATAGTCAGGTTCTTGGTAGTTAAATGTAGGTGCAAAATATTTATTCTCAACCACATAGCTTCCATCTGTAAATATGTTGCCATCATCAACCTCTCTATACGCACCCCAATCTGTATTGCTTTTTTTGTTATATCTTTCTAACATAGCATCGTTTGAAGCATCTTTGTATTTGAATATCAACTCTGATTTTATATCATATATGAACTCATCTTGTATTTGTTTTGAGTAATCTATTTTATCAGTCCAATTTACCGCATCTGAAGTTCCTTTGTAAAAGTAGTCAAACGGCTCTATCTTAATAACCTTACTACCCGCATCTGTTTGGAATTGTAGGTTAAACATTTGAGCAACACCCGAAACAAAATCAGATTGCTTTCCATCAGGAACAAAGTAATGCACATCATTTAGGTCATCACCAACAGATATTTCTGTTGAACCTGCTATTTCAAAAGTTCCGCTTTTATATCCAAAAGTTACTGTTCTACCCGAACTAAGATTACCTTTTCTTTGTACTTCAATACAAAACAAATACTTAGATGTTCCGCTAGTAGCATCAACGTATGTGTCGTTCCAATTTATATCAACATCGTAGTTGTTTGAGAAATCCCTAGAATATTTTTGCTCCCATATTTTAGAGTAACCGTTTAAACTATCACCTGATGCAGCTTCAGCAGCGTAAATATCTTCACTATCATCATCTTGACATCTCCAAACCTGACCCCATACATCAAACTCACCACCATCATCACCACTATCTGCAAAAAACCTAGCTGTTATATCCCATCTTATTGTATGATTACCTCCTAAGTTCTTTACAAGCAATGTGTTTAGTCCACTTGTTCCTTGCTGAACATTACCATCAGAAGCGGCAGGTGTGTTGGTTTCTGCATCATCCAATACAGAGTTTCCTGAAAATGCAAACTTAGCTAGTTGACCTGTGTAAGTACCTGTACCTATTTTACCTGTTCGTCTTATAATATCAATATTTCCTATTGAATAAGGGTTTAGCGTTGCAGTTGTTCCACTTGCAAAAAGTGCAGCTAACTGAGTATATCCATCAGACTTTTCTATTTTTCCGTATTTAAAGTTTGATTGCTCACCCTTTATTTCAAAATCACAAGGAACAATTAAGGATTTAAAATAGTCGCTATTACAAAATTCGCTTTCAACAGTATATCCTTGTGCTATAAATATTTTATCCCAAATATCTTTCAAATAAAATGCAGGTGCAAAATCCGCTTCAGTAACCTGTGGTCTTGAGCTTACACCCTCGCCAAAAGACATCAATGGATAATGAAATTTATCTGTCTGAGATGAATATGTTGCAAAATCTCTTGAGTTTCCTGATAAAGGTATAATGTTATCAAATGTATAATTTCCTTCAGAAACAGGTGGGTAAGATGTGTAAGCAGTCTTGCTAAATCTTAACTCGTTGAGGTCAAGGTTTTTAATCTTAGATGCCCAATCCATATTATCTCCAAGAAAAGTACACTCATATTCTAATACCTTAGTGTCTTTTGTAATCTTATAGAATCTCAAAACACCATTTATGATTGGTAAGTTATCTGAATATATTGTAGAAGGCAAATCTTTTCTTACGTTTTTGATGTCAATGTTACCATCTTGATACATATGATTAAACAACTTGTTGTTGTTTCTTGTAGCGGGAACTTTAAAAGTTTTACTAAAACTACCATTACGAGAATTAAAATCTCTTACGTCAAAGTTTTGAAAGTTAAGTGACAAAGGAAAGTCATCACTTGATGTAATATCAAGGTTACCTAATATGCTGTCAGTAAAATCTCTTAGCTCAACTCTTATTTCTGCCATTATTCTATTGTTCTTTTAGCTTTGCTTTCTATATAATTTAAAGTACATCTCTGTAAGTTCTCGTTGTCAAATGTAGTAACACTAGCATCTTTTACAACAACAGGAACATAGTAGTTTCTGTTAAGTGTAGAATACCAACCCTTAGAGTTAGGTATGTCTGTTTGATACTCTCTTACCACAATGTAATCTATTTGAGTAATACCCTCTACATCATCGTGATGTAGCAAAAACATTGGAGATATATATTCAATGCCATTATAAGCTGTTGATGGGTCGTTTATATTATTAGATTGAACAGCAGCAGTTGTAGAATGACCCGTTACATAACCTCTAAATGTTTCAAACTCATCATTAGCACTTTGGTCGTATTGGTCTAGCGTAACATAGTGTGCATTACCAAAACTATCAGAACCACCTGTGCTTATCTTTGTTGTTTTGTCGGCAGCATAACCTGTAAATCCAACATAGTCAATTCCACTACCATTACCACTACTTTTTATTCTTACCTCTATCTCATATATGCTTTTTGGATTGTACTTAATGAATTTTTTGCTTGATGCCCAAATTGTATCATTACCTGAATCTATTGGTTCTGTTCCTGAAGCAGGAAGGTTATCACCCTTTCTGTAAGTTCTTGTTCCCGTAATATGACCATCAGATGTATTAAAAGAACCATCAGTAGTAAAGTCACCATCTACAACATTCCAATTATCTGTAATGTTAGATACAGCACCATAACCACTCCAATCCTCTCTAAACACTTCTTTGCCTATCCAACCTTTCTCTATCCATACATTTGGTGAAGCTAATAAATCCTCAAACATATCTTGTTCGGCAATTCCGTAAGGTCTTGATATAGCAGTTCCTTCCTTAACAGCTTTTACCTTTGACTTTCTAACCGATGGATATTTGTCATCAGTATAACCCGCCACTCTAGGTACAACAGCACCATAATTCGGATTGCTTACCGCAAAATGATAACCTTCATTATCACCTATTATAGCGTTTGTACCGCTTGTGTTATTTCCCGACTGACCTCTAAACTCAGGATATATGCTTTGCTCGTATGACTTAGAAGATATGTTTATTCCTTCTGTAAATGCACCATCAAAGGTGTAGCTATCAATACCACCTAATCTATTTTGCCAATGGAATCTAACTCCATTAACCCTTTCTCTTGTGTGGTCAATGTAGTAAGTTACCTTTTCTCCTATTTCATTTGAAGGAGAGCCTGTGTCATCTGTTTGAACGGTATAATACGATACGTTTGAAAAGTCAGTCAAAGGCTCATCGTTATTCCATTGAGCATCAGGAGATTCTTTTATATTTCTTGTGCCTACTCCAATCTGAACTACGCAATTAACAGGATTAGTAAGTCCTGATAAATCTGATGTTGTCATATCTCCCCAACTATTTAGGTCAGTTCCTAAGTTGCCTTCTCCATCAGTTGTTTTGCTTATAACAAGAACATATCCTTTTGATGAATCTGATGTTGGTATAGCATTACCATTTGCATCGTAAAAACGAACTACTGCTCTAGGGCAAGTACCTGAATCAAATAGTGCGAAAGACAAGTATTCGCATTCATCGTGACCTATAACTCTATAATTAGTTGGTTTTGTTGTCAAGTACTTTTGCCTTCCTGCTTCATATCCTGTTCCTGTTCTGTGCAAATATTGTATTGATAGATTATCGCCCTGTACTTGAGTTGCATCACCTTTAAGTAATTCATTTGAAATGCTAAGATAATGTTCTTCTTCGTGTAGAAGTGCTGAGTTTACAGCTATAAATTCTCCGAAGTCAGCTTCTCCTGATAAATCATCTAATTCTCCGTCAGAGTTTATATACTCCAACTGAAAGTTAACTTTAATTCTTTCAAACACATTTTTAGAGATTTGACCCATTGTTATATCTCTCTTAACTTTAGTTGATGTATCGTGAGTACAAGGTCTTAAATCGTAAGAAACAAAATCTCTTGCTATGCTAGAAACATCTATTGTGTAATACACATAGTCGTTGTTTGGTGTTTGGTCGCCTTCAAAATTAGGAACATCTATACTAGGCTGAAGTCTTATCGTAACACCTCTACTTGTTTCCAAAACACCTGTGTATGGATTTCTAGGATTTATAATAGCTTTACAACTAGGGTACTTAGCTTTAGCTTCTGCAAGTGTATATGATGAGTCAAACTCATACCTTGCTGTATATTTTATTGGACTATATACACTTTGTATCGTTTCTCTTGGTTCGTCAACTATGAATAAATCAGGCATTATATATTGTATTTATGTTTTAAGTAATTTGATAATTTTTTCACTTCGTCAACACTAAGTTCTTTTTCAAATATAAGAACCTCTTGTATGTCAACTTTTAGGTTTCCAACAGCATCTCTAGCTGTACCTAATCTCAATGGGTATAGGTCTTGGAATGCTTCTACATCAAAGTCAGGATTTGTTTCAACATCAACCAAAGAACCATTCTCAAAAGACTTTACGCTATGATTTGTTTTATGCTTTGTGAATCCATTAGCACTAACTTGATTTGCTGCGTTTGATGTATATATGTAATCCAACAAATCGTCATCAGTATCTTGTATTTGAGTTCTCCAATTAAGGTTGCCACCCTGAGTTGATATTCTAACAGCAAAGTTTGCCTTTGCAGCATTGTCGTTGTTTTTAGCTATAACGTAACCTGCAAATCCATCATAACCCTTAGCTACATAAAATACAGATAGTCCATTATTCAAACCATCATCAGTTCCATCAAGTGAATTGTTAACGCAGTTTAAAAAGTCATCTGTTCCATCAAAGAATACATAAGGATAGCTATTGGATGACATCTCGTACTTATACAGAGGTTTCTT
>Ga0208298_1000965_pt1 | contig 11105 bp, 12 predicted proteins | sample 14BtaG_FD_184088 | JGI IMG/M metagenome (GOLD analysis project Ga0208298, IMG submission 184088) | Marine viral communities from the Subarctic Pacific Ocean - 14B_ETSP_OMZ_AT15311_CsCl metaG (SPAdes) (version 2) | ecosystem: Environmental > Aquatic > Marine > Oceanic | place: Pacific Ocean... | reverse complement strand
TTGATGATGTTGGTATACTAGGTAGGCACTGTGCAAAAAGTTTTGATAACAAGCATTTTGTAGTTGCTGAAGATGACATATACATACACGATGGGCAGACTAAACAATCAATTGTAGATACACAGATCAGGGATGAGCTATTTAATTCTATGCATCCAGACTACAAGACAAGAACATTTGTAGCATCAGACAGAGAAAAGAATGAAATGTGGGTATGCTTTGTGTCTAACACTAACAGCACTAATGCATTTGCAGACACAGCTTATGTGTATAATTTCAGAAACAATAGCTGGTCTAAAAGAGACTTGCCATATGTAAGTTACATTTCTTGGGGTATTGTAGATACAGTAAGTACAAGTGACTGGTCAGAGTCTGGAGACTGGGACACAGACAGTGAGTCCTGGGATTCACCACTCAAACCTAGTTTATTATTAGCTGCTACAAGTGCTACTAAATTGTATGTATTAGGCAGTAACCAAAATGCTGGGACAAACTTTAGGGCATTTGTAGAAAAAGATAATATGCATTTAGGTACTAATGATACTAAGTCTGTGATGAAAATTGTGCCTAGGCTAAGTGGCACTGGTGCTGTAGATTTTTATGTAGGTACAGAAATGAGAGCACACGAAGGCACAACTTGGAAAGGGCCTTATGCATTCACACCTGGAACACACTCAGAGATACCAGTTAGAGCTACTGGAAACTACATAGGGATCAGGGCTGAATCTACAGATGACAAGACTTGGGCTATAGATAATGTAGAAATACATTGGAAGCCAACTGGCAATAGAGGTGTTGGTGTATGAGTATAAGGTACACTAAGTCACCAGTACCTAGTAATCCAGAAGACATACCAGCATACCTACAATCAGAGCTAGATAAAATATCTGCGATTGTAGGAAACATAGCTGAAGGTCATTTTGATGTGTCTAATGTTGCACCGTCTAAGCCAAGAGCTGGCGATGTAAGATATGCTGACGGCACAAACTGGAATCCAGGTAGCGGTGAAGGTGTGTATGTGTACCTATCTACAGGAGCGTGGAGTAAACTTTGATTGAAGGGATAAAGGGAGAGAGTGTAGGGGTCTGGTGGCCGCTCGTTGAAGAATACTTGAATACAGCCCTCGAATATAGTTTGGGCGAGTATAGTATAGATGACATCAAGAACTCTTGTATATCAAAAGATATGCAACTCTGGGTAAAACTAGGAAAACAAACAAAGGGTGCTTTTGTTACAAAGATAGCAAGATACCCACAAAAGAATTTACTTGTCGTTATCCTTCTGGGTGGTGATGAGTTTGGGGAATGGAGAGATGAAGCAGATGCACTCTTAAACGCATTTGGAAAGCAACACAACTGTGAGTATGTAGAACTATTTGGTCGAAAAGGCTGGGGAAAGATGCTCAAAGATATAGACTATAAAGAAGTAACAAGACTATTCGCAAAGGAGATAAAATAATGTCAAAGAGTCCAGATACAGAAACAATTAACGCAGACCCTTGGGATGTTGCTGTACCATATATGGAGGGTGGCTTTGAAGAAGCCAAAAATTTATATAATAATTACTCACCTGAGTACTACACTGGTCAGACACAAGCTGGGTTTACACCTGATCAACTAACAGCACAGCAAGGCATAAGAGACTTTGCCATAAAAGGTGCGCCAAGCATAATGAATCCAGCTATAAGTGCATACCAACAAGGAACTAGTTCTAATATGTTGGACGTGGCTAACAATCCATATGTAAACGATATGGCACAAGCTGCAGCAGATAGGGCTATGGGCGGTGTATATGATAATCTTGCAGATATAAGGGGTGGTGCAATAATGTCTGGTGGATATGGTGGCGGAAGGCAAGGCATAGCAGAAGGCAATGCAATTGCTGGAGCTGCTGACTCAGCCAATATGGCAGCAGCACAGATATATAGTGATGCATACGGCAGAGGATTAGACCAACAATCAAGAACATTAGGTATGACTGGCAATCTTATGAATGCTGGGTTTAGTCCTTATGGTGCTCTTAGCGCATCTGGTGCACAGCAACAAGGAAGAGAGCAAGGTCTTATAAATGATGCTATGGCTAGACAACAGTTTGAACAGAATTTGCCTTACGATAAATTCAACAAATATCAGCAAGGAATTGCTGGGTTTAGTCCTTTGGTTCCAGCAACTGGACAACAAGTGTCAACAACACCAGGAGCAAGTATGGTCAGCAACATTGGAGGATTAGCACAAGCAGCAAGTCTAATGGGATTGGGATTTTAAGATGGCTCATAATATATTTCACACAGCTACGGACTGGGTTAATGACAAAGTAATTGACCCAATTGCAGACTATGCAACTGACAAGTATGTTGACTATAAAATAGACCAGTATGTAGATTCTTTCACTGATGAATTTAAAGGTCCAAGCACCATAACTCCAGATATGGCAGCTGAAGGATGGAAGTATGGTCTAGATGGAGTTCCTTACAATTCTAAACTAAATGAAAAATTTGAAGAAGGAGGAATATTTTACGACCCCGATGCAAAATATGGTGGCACTGCTGGAAAAGAAAGAATGCTTGCATCTCAAAGCTCAAGCCCTAGTTCTACAAACAACGCTACTACTAGCACAACACCTTTTCTTTCACAAGACTTGAGACAGCGTACACCATCTGGAACTATATACAATCCTAGTATGGAAGCGTACAACAACGCATCTCTTTTTGATTACGCTGGACCTGGTGGAGTAGCAGAGTATACATATGGTCAAGGACTACCTATGGACTATGGTGTATATGGGACACCTCTAGGACCTAACCTATATTATGAAGGTCAATTTGGTGAAGGGTACGTTGAGCCAGAAGTAGCAGATAGTGCTATTAATTTACCACCCATAACTATGCCAGACGGGGTGCCTCAATTGCCCACACCTGGAAATCCACCCACAACTACACCTAGACCTACACAGCCTAATATGCCAGCATTTACTGGGAGTGGCTCTGGTATGGATGCTAGTCTACTCGTGGGTCAAGCTGATCAGGGACCAGACATTGGATTACTTAACTACACAAACAACGGAACTGTAAGTGCAGCAGACCAAGCTATATTTGATAAAGCTAAAATGTCAATGATGCCTAACAGTGGACCTAACATATATGACACACAATACACATCAGTGCCTTACCAGATAGGTGGGGAAGAACAAGTGTTTGATGGTTCATACAATATGCAGCCTAGTGATGATGGTACATTTAACTATGGTACTTCACAAACTAATCAAGGTAATTTTGAAACAGCTAATCAGATGGTAGGTGGTTCTTTACCTACAAACATTATGAGAAATCCTAATGAAGAGACACAGCAATACAGAGGTATATATGTAGACCCAAGAACTGTGCCAGAAATAGATTTAGTACAAGCAAACCAGACTTTTATGCCTAGTTTTCCTGCTGATTATGGTGAGGGTTCAAACTTGGTCACAATAACAAATGAGCCATATATATCAGACCTACCTATAGTTGCAGATGACCTAGACAACACAAGTATTTTTCAAGATATAGAACTTCCAGAAGGCCCACCAATAACTGTCAACTTAAATCAAAGTTATCCTAGTGACAATTACTCACCAACTCCTCAGTATGGTTTTGATGAGGCTGTTGTAGATGTGTATGATTTTATTACTTCTGGTAATACTGGTAATGCTAACTCTGGAATTGTGCAAGCAGTTGCTCAACCAGCAACAACATCTGGGTATGCTGGTAACATAATTGTTAACCCATACACAATTGATATGTCTCCTAGTGAGATAGCTTATCAAGATGCCATTGCAAATCCAGTAGTTCAACCTATTGTTGAAACCCCTATTGTAGACACTGGTTCAGATTTAACAACCTTAATGCAAAAAATGAGTGGTGGTATAGATGGTGAGGTTGATTACGCACCGGGTAGTACAGGTGCTATAGATGCTATAGTTGCAAACAAGTTATTACAAGAGCAGGCAGCAGCAGAGCGTGCAGCAAAAGCTCAAGCAGCAACAGCAGAAAAAGCAAGACAAGCAGCAGCAGCTCAAAAGCGTATGAATGACAGGTATGAAACAGGACCAGTAGCCAGAGCACCTGCGACAGTAACTAGACCTACTGCCCCAGCAGGAGGCTATAGTACAAAAAGCGTGAACAACAATTTTGCAACACGCAGAGACATTAGGAATATTTTTGCATAATGAAATTTAATAAAGGAGAGAAACAATGCCTTGCGTAGATAGAAATGGTCGGACAGTACCAGGAGTAGAGGGTCAGTGCCCTATTGGTAGTACTTGGAGAAGACCTAATGGTGCCGAGATAGCGGCAATGAAAGTATATGACTTGCCTGCTGGTAGCTATGGTAGGGATCAGGAAGGCACTCGGATGGGTGAGAGTTTGTTCCAAGGCACTAGCCGTGAAGGTGACCGTATGAATCAAGATGATGTTCGTAACTTGAGTCTTGATATACTAGAAAATAGAAAGCCACTTCTTGATATGAAAGGCATAGGAGCTCCAGACTGGGCATCAGATGCTGTGCTAGTAGGTGCTGGTTTCTTAGGTAGAAATCCAAGGAACGCTGGTCAAGGTCTAAAGAATTTAATGGGCAGACTTAAAGACTCCAAAGCAGTTGATAAGTTGTTTAAGAAAGACAAGAAGATATTTAACAAAGATGGCACACCTAGGTACCAACAAGGTGAGGGTGTGTACAAGAATGTTAGACCTAACTACAACACACAAACAAAACAGTGGGAGTTTAGAGGCAAGAAAATTAATCCTCAAACTTGGAACCAAGGGAAAGGTGTTAACTCAACTCAAAGAGTTAGAGTAGGAACTAAGCCTAGACTAGATAAGAAAGGAAACCCAATACAACAAACAGAAAGAGCTTTTTCTCCTATGAAAATAGGAGGCACAGCAGTGGGTGCTGGTGGATTGACTCTTAATTCTTTAATGGACTCTATGAACAACTCGGGTATGCCAGCAAGTGCGACTTCTGTTGGTGGAGATGGTGGTCCTAGAAGAGGTAGTAGGGGTGATAGAACACCACCTAAAGAATTGACTGGATGGCAGAAAGCATTTGAAGAGATGAAGAATCCAGAGTACTGGAAAAAATCTATGAGTGGACTACCACACGACACAAGGCTTATGAGGCTAGGTCAGTTGCTAGACTACTATGGTAAGACTCCTAAAGGCAGAGCTGCTGTAGATATGCCATCTAAAATGTGGGCTGCTAACGAAGCTGCTGCTCAGAAAAATCAAGCAACAGTTACTGCCGCTGCTATAAAGGCAAAGAAAGATGCTATGGATTTCTTGTCTAAGATAAGTGACAACACACAACAAGAAGCTCTTAAGGCAGACGTTAGAAAGCTATTAGACACTGGTATTTCTGGAGTGTTTTTTAATCCAGATGAAGAAGAAGTAAATGAAGCAGTAGCTGAAGTTGCATTGGCAATACAGCAAGTTATGACTCAGCAGAATGTTTCATACCAAGAAGCAAGAACAATGGTGCTTAACGCGTTTACAAAATAATGGCAATAAACTATGCAATGCTCGATGAGGAGCTAGAAAAAAGAGCCCAAGCAATCAGTGCTGGCACAGCATCAACACCTCAGTATCTTGCTATGCAAGCACAAGGTATTGGCGCACTTGGAGACATAGCTGGTATAGGTACTGAGCCTATTGATTTGTTTGGTAAAGAACAAGAGCGAATACTTAGTGGGTTTACACCTAAGTATCCAGAGAGGTTACTTGAAACTGAGAAACCTTTTGAGTGGTGGAAAGAAAAAGCTGCACTTAACTCTATGAATACAATAGTACCTATGTTAGGTATTGCTGTTGGCACTACTATGCAAGCCATACCTAACCCTATAGCTAAGATAGTTGGTAAAGGAATTAATTGGGCTACCTATGCAGCTACATACAATGCCAACCTTGCAGATACTATACAAGAACACGAAAGCATAGCTGGAAGAGAGCTGTCCAAAGCAGAGCAAGTCAAGGCTGCTGTTGTTGCGGGCGGTGTAAGCTACTTAGATATGCTGGCTCCAGCTAGGGGTGGTGCTGGTCTATCTAGTGCAGTTACTAAGACCTTTGGCAATGGTGGTATAGACGCTACTAGAAAATCATTGCAACAACTGGTCAATACAAACAGACAGTCGTTAGGTAAGAGTGTAGGTATAGGTGCTAAGAACTTAAGCCAGATTATAGGCACGGAGATGGCAACTGAGGCTGGACAAAAAGCACTGCAAATAGGTAGTAGTGTTAACCCAACTAAGATAGGAACATCAGAAGGTTTACAAGATATACTTGAAGAGTCTGTTATTGCTGGTCCTATGGCTGGAGCAGTAGCATCTCCAGGCTCTGTGGCTGCTGGTATGGAGCAGAACAGAACTCTCACTAATGCCAGAAGAATGGCTAGGAATTTTAACCAGCAAGAAAAAGCTAGAGCTGGTATGGAAGCCTTACAAGCTAGTAATCTAGGAGAGCTGTCAGACATAGACACTGCGGCAGACCTAGTGGATATACCAGAAGGCAAAGGATTTACACCACCTATATCAATGGCTGCTACTAGACTTAATGAAGGCATAGAAAAAGCAACTGGATTTAACACAGCTAAGTTTGCTAACGATGCTTTGCAGAAGATAGCATACAAGGCACCAGACATAGTGCTACAGGCTAGAAATAGACAGACAGACGGAAGCTCGTATGCCGAACTTAACGACATATTGCAGATGTTTATATCTCCTGGTGCAAACAGTGGTGAAACTAAAATAAGAAATAGTTTCCAGCAAGAGAAAGACAACGTAACTGGTGAGATACTAGAAGAGACATCACAAGTTATTGACCAACTAGCACAGCACAAATGGTTTGGTCTGGGTGGTAGAACTTTAGACCCAGCAATCAATACATACTTAAGAGATAGATTGATGGGTGTTGGTTCTAGCGATCAGGTAAAGACACAAGCACAGGCAACAGCAGAGCTTAGAAAAGCCAAGCCTGGTGTAACAAATGAATACATACAAACATTAGAAGCTGCAAGACAAGTCTTTAGAAAGGACCTGGATAGAGCTTATGAGCTGTTGTCTGGAAAAGATACGGGTCTCAATGTTGCATTCAGAAAGAACTACCTATATAAGCCAGTCAGTAGCAGAGCGGTTGAGCAAGACAGACAAGGATTTATAGATGCGCTATACAACGCTACAATAGCATCACAAGTAGAGGCTGGTGTAGAGATAACTGATGCGCTTAGACAAACTACAAAAGCAGAAGTAGAACAGATAGCTAGGGATATAATAGATGGTAGAGATACTACAATACCAGACTCTAGGTATCTAAGAGACTTGCTTAGTGAAGATGGCACTCCAAGGACAGGTCAAGATAAGAAAGACTTTGAAAAATACCGTAGTAAAATATGGGAGCAGATACCTGACAAGTTTAGAGAGAATGATTTAGGTGTTGTTCTTGAGCAGTACTTGCAAAGAGCTGGAACTAGGGTAGCTTCTGCTAGAACATTTGGTGGCAAGAATGCTGACAAACTTACTAGACATCTAAGCAGTCTTAAGGATAAGAAAGCAATAACAGCAGACGAAGCTAACCGCATATGGGATATGTATGATGCGTCACACAACGTATACAAGACACCGCAGAGTGAGTCACAAGAAAGATGGAGAAAGGTATCTAAACTCGGCACGACTGTTGGTGCGATTACTCATCTTGGTCTTGCTACTTTCTCATCTCTTCCTGAATTAGTATGGACTGCTGAAAGAACTGGTCTTAAGAACACACTAGCTTCACTTCCAAATGCCTGGAACTTTGCAAAGGAAGGAAGTATGCGTGGTGTTAACAAGAAGAGAGCACGTTCTGAGGGAGCAAGAGCACTAGCTAGGCTAGGCTTTAACTTGAACCCAGAAGTTAATGAAAGACTAGACCAGTTGTTTTCTACTGATAGAAGTCAGATACTAAGTGGATACTTTAGAAGTCCGTTTGGTGCATTCCTAACTCAGTGGACAAACTTTAACAGAAACCTAGCTGTCCAAGCTGGTCAAAGAATGATGAATGACTATGCAGATAACTTCGCAAGTAAGAGTAGTGTTGAAAAGAATAGATGGTTAAGAGAATTAAAAGAGCAAGGTCTTACACCAGAGGACTGGAAGCAGATAGTCAGGGCAGCTAAAGACCCATCTACTGGTGTAACAAACATAGACATACTTAACGATGACTTTTTAAATACCAGAATGACTAGAACTTTAAAGACACTAGGCAAAGAAACTAGTGAGATCAGGGTGCGTGACGTTATGATGCCTTGGGTACATAAGATAGTTGAAGATGTAGTTGTACAACCTAACCCATCTAACAAGCCACTATGGATGTCGAACCCAGACTTTGGTATGATTGCACAGCTAAAGACATTCCCTATTGTATTTGGAAACACAGTAGTTAAAAGACTACTAAGAAAACTAAACCCAAAGCAGTGTAATCCAGACTTTGGTTTAGCGTTGTCAGTTGTCGGAACTATTATGTCTGCTTACGCTGTTGCTTTTTTAGCTGAAGAGATGAAGTCTGCAATCAAACAAACAGACCCAAGAGAGATGGGAATAATAGGTGGTGCCAACGTGATTGGTTTGACTGGTGCTGCTGGTATATTTGGTGGTGCTCAGTACGGAGACTTAAGTACATCACTACTAGGACCATCACTAGATGCTATCATTAATAAAGGTATGGGTAACTTCTTGTCACCTATAGTAAGTGGTGAGGGCACTGTGTTTGAAGGAGCTGGAAACATTATACAGTCAGTGAGTGATGGAATACTAGGAGCAGTTGGCCCTATTGGTTTACATATTAAAGGATACGGAGAAGAAGAATGAGTTGTCCAACAAGCACGGTACCAGGATTAGATGAGTCAAGTAAGATTAAAAACCCAGCACTGGCAGCAAAGATAAATGCTTTGATTAAAGATAGACAAACTCAAGTCAAAGCTGGTGTTATAACTGAGCAAGAGAAGAGAATGTCTTTTCCAAATGACTTAAACAAGATAGCTCCTGGTAGAAAGACAAAACAAACCCATACAAACTTTACAAAACTGGAAGCTGAAGTTAGAAACACACCTATCGCATACAATGAAGGCATAGGACCATCAACAAGAAAGGGTGATTTAAAAACTGAAAGATTAATTAAAACTCTTAGAGACCAAGAAGTTATGGGAGTTATAACAAAGGAAGAAAGAAGACAAGCGTTGATTGATGAAGTGAACAGAAACAATGACAGCTTCCAGTCATATCTAAATCAACCAAAGGGTCTTATGGGCTATGGTTAATGTCTATATAACCTACTCTTTTGTCTAGGTGGTACTGACCAGAGAAGTCTGTCTTAGATGGCATACGTCTGTCTTCCCATTTAAAGTCATAGCCCTGATCGCGCAGCTCACTCACGTTAAATACATACACACCATTAGGTGTAGATATAACATATAAAAATTCTTTTCCACTCTCGTCAGCCTGATCAAGGTTGGCTTTGTACTTCTTGTACTCTATTAGTTGTGTGTCATAGTGTGTTCTTCTGCACTTAAACTCAACTACATAGTCATAGCTATATGCATCAAAGGTACAGAACTTGTCTCTAGTTGGTGTCATTACTATGCCCAACTTCTTACTAGATATGTTTTGCAATTCGCTCTGTGTCATATCTCCTCCATCTCAAATGTAATACGACCATCATTAGACCAATACTTCCTTGCTCTAATCATAGCTATCTGTTTGTCGTTGTTATAGTACTTACCCTCTAGGCTGTCCAGTGCTGCTTTAACATAGTTATCTAAGTCAGCGTTGTTGTCGCAGTGTTTCCCTTCTTTCTTTGCTTTCTTTTTCTTTGACCAGGACTTGGGTATCTGAACATAGAAATCTAGCTTGACATACAACAGACCATCAACTGGTTCTGCTTTGTATTTCTCAAGTAGTTCTCTAAAATCTTTTTTGAATTGTGTATACTTCTTTGGGAAGTATGTAGACCAGCGTGTAACTCGTGCTCGGCTAGCGACCACTGGTGCTATGTTAAAGATAATCATTTGATGTTCTCTTCTTTAAGTATCTCTTCTATTTGTTTCTCAATAAACCAGCGTGCTTTTCTTAGGTCATCTAGTCTACCTTCACCAAGATGTTTGTGCTCCCAACGACACAAATACTTGCAGGCACTTGCAGTTAGGTAGCTCATCTTTTGGTCTAATATAAAATCTATTACTTCTATCTTTCCCTTCTGATAATGTGAAGGGTTTATTTTGTCCAGTCCCTTTTCCATAGTTCCCTCGGCTTAGTTGTTTTGTTTTTCTTTTGTAATTCTTGGTAGAGTCTAGCAGTCTTGTCCAACTGAACAAGACCACTAGGTTTTTTGATTGGCTTACTTGCCTCCACTCGTGATGTCTTTATCGAGTAGTTTCCAGATAATACCAGCAGCAATTATTCCTGCCAGTCCAGCGTTACCTAGTGTCCATACTATATCAAGTATAGAACCGATTACATTTCCTGTGAGGAATGCTACCTTTGAACCAAAGATAATCTGCAATACAATTGACAAACTAATCAGCTTGATGCCTACATCTATTGCACCATCAGCACCGTTTTTGATTTTCTCTAACATATTAACTCCTTTATTATTTAACAATGTGCTATACAAGCCACCCTTTTCTAAGAGCTTCTAGCCACATAACTATGTAGACTAAACACCCTGTAGAAACCATTCCCGCTACAAAGTAAGCGGTGTATAAAATGTTCTCTAGTATTTTCATTCTGTTTTCCACCCTGCACATTGTGTTGAATCAACTGGTGATTTACATTGCAGCTGTTCTATTCTTTCTTCAAACACACTACAACTAGTGAGCAGAATAACTGCTACTTGCAACACTATTATTAAAAGTATCCCGTTAATCATTCTATTTCCCTTTCTTCTTCTACTAAATCTACAAGCTCACATACACTACCAGTACAGGCTAGTGTCTTAGTTCCTACTGTTGAGTCTGTAAGTTCATACTTACTAATCAAGTCCCAGTCTACAGACTTTGGCATTTTCTTAGCAAGCTCTGTGTACTGCTCTTTAGTACAATCTTCATAAGGTG
>Ga0208298_1000954_pt1 | contig 11174 bp, 6 predicted proteins | sample 14BtaG_FD_184088 | JGI IMG/M metagenome (GOLD analysis project Ga0208298, IMG submission 184088) | Marine viral communities from the Subarctic Pacific Ocean - 14B_ETSP_OMZ_AT15311_CsCl metaG (SPAdes) (version 2) | ecosystem: Environmental > Aquatic > Marine > Oceanic | place: Pacific Ocean... | reverse complement strand
CTAGTATTGATATTAATGCTGGTAACGGTCTGACTGGTGGTGGTAATATTGCCTCCAGTAGAACATTAAATGTTGGTGAAGGCACAGGTATTACAGTTACTGCTGATGCAATTTCTACCAATGATGCTGAGATCAATCATGACAACCTTTCTGGATTTTTTGCTAATGAACATATTGACCACTCTAGTATTGATATCGCATCAGGGAATGGTCTGACTGGTGGTGGTGATATCACTCAAACCAGAACATTAAATGTTGGTCAAGGCACAGGTATTACAGTTACTGCTGATGCAATTTCTACCAATGATGGTGATATTGTTCACGATAATCTTTCTGGATTTGTCCCTAATGAACATATTGACCACTCTAGTGTTAGTATCAATGCAGGTAAGGGATTAACTGGCGGTGGTGATATTACTAGTAGTCTTACAATTGATATTGACTCTGCCAATGTTCGTGATATGTTTAGTGGTGGAACTGGAATAACCTATAATAATGGAACAGGTGAATTTGCAGTAGGTGCTGGAACAGGGATTAGAGTCAACACTAATGATATTGATATCGACTCATCTGAACTCGCAACTTACTATAGTAAAGTTATTAATCACGATAGCACCTCTGGATTTGTTGCTGATGAACATATTGGACATTCTAATGTTAATATCGCATCAGGGAATGGTCTGACTGGTGGTGGTGATATCACTCAAACCAGAACATTAAATGTTGGTGAAGGCACAGGTATTACAGTTGGCGTTGATACAATCTCTACCAATGATGCTGAGATCAATCATGACAACCTTTCTGGATTTGTCCCTAATGAACATATTGACCACTCTAGTGTTAGTATCACAGCTGGTGATGGCTTAACTGGAGGCGGTACAATAGCGTCTAACAGAACATTAAATGTTGGTGAAGGCACAGGTATTACAGTTACTGCTGATGCAATTTCTACCAATGATGCTGAGATCAATCACGATAATCTTTCTGGATTTGAAGCAAACGAACATATTGATCACTCTGGCGTCTCTATTACAGCAGGTAAGGGATTAACTGGTGGTGGTGATATTACTACTAACCGCACAATTGACATTGACTCTGCTAATGTTCGTGATATGTTTAGTGGTGGAACTGGAATAACCTATAATAATGGAACAGGTGAGTTTACAACTACTGATGGCGATATTGTTCACGATAATCTTTCTGGATTTGTAGGAAACGAACATATTGACCACTCTGCAGTTGAGATCAGAGCCGGTGCTGGATTGACTGGTGGTGGTGATATTACCTCTACTAGAACATTAAACGTTGTCGGTGGTGACGGTATCACTGCTAATGCAGATGAGATTGAAGTTACTGTTGATGATGCTACTATTGAACTATCTGCTGCTGATGGTTCTGGTGTAGTCAGAGTAAAAGATGGCGGTATCACTAATGCCAAGCTTCAATACGACTCATCCACAATCGGTACTACTTCTATTGTTCTTGGTGGATCTACTACTACCCTCGATGGTCTTACTCGAGTAGATATTGACAATGTTCGTATTGACGGAAATACCATCAGCACTACTGGTGGGTCTTACATGTATATTGACCCGCATCCTACAGACAGTGCTGGTACTCTTGTTATTCTTGGTAACTTGTCTGTAGAAGGTACAACTACTACTATTAAGTCCACTACAGTTACTATTAATGACCACCTTATTGTTCTTGCTGATTCTGCTACAGATAATGCATCTGCTAATGGTGCTGGAATTCAAGTAAATGGTTCTAATGCTACTATTACATATGATGGTGGTACTGACAGGTGGGACTTTAATAAACCTATTGAAGTTTCTACTGTGCATGGTGCATTGTCCGGTAATGCTACAACTGCTACAACTGCTACTAATGTTACTGCGACTGCAAATAATAGCACAAATGAAACTGTTTATCTAACCTTTGTAGATGGACCAACTGGTACACAAGGTATTGAAACTGATGATGCATTAACATATAATCCATCCACTAACACTTTACAGATTGATGGTAGTCGAGTGCTTACCACAGCCGATGAAGGTACTGGGAATGGTTTAGATGCTGATACTTTAGATGGTGAACACGCAGATAAGTTTCAAACTGTAGATGCTCCAAATGCTCCTAGTATTACCTCTACAACTGTAGTGGGTGAAACAATAGAAATAGTATTTGGTCAATCGTCTACATCTGGTGTTACCAGATATGAAGTATGGAGTGATGGTGCTACTGGCAGTGATTATTCTTTGATTGCAATTATTCCTTCTCAAGATGCTGCTGCGTCTATGAGTGTAGTTGATCTATCTTTTGATACTGGAGGAACAGTTGCATATCGTGTATATGCTATTAAAAATGGGGTATATTCAACTGCTGCAACTACAACAAAATCATTTACACTTCCATCTTTAGATGTTACTAACATGTCTGTTGTAGCTAGTATTACCAACTATGATATACAATATGATCTTCCTGAAACCAGATTTTTGGATCATATCGAAATTTATAAAGATGCTGAAACAACTTTAGGGGCTTTATCAAGAACCGGAGCTGCATTAGTATATAGCGGGTCTAGTGATAATTTTACTTTTAATGTATCAGCAGCGGATATAGAAAAATATCATCAATTTTGGGTAGAGTGTGTGAGCGTATAAAATGGACGAAACATTAGAATACTGGCAAGAAAAATTAGCAGAGTATCAAGAAGCACATGCTGCTGAAATGGAAATGGAAGAAAAAAATCAAGAAATGATTAGATTACTTGAACTTTCTATACTATCTTGTAAAGAGTATATAGGAGCCTTGTCATGACCATTGCAGGCGCAATATTATCTAGAAGTAATATTACTTCTATTGTAGGAGCCGTATATGGCGAATGGGGCGGACATCAGTCTATTGTGCCTGCTTGGGCGAGAGGTATGTCTAATGTGACAACTAACAGTGGCAGTGGAGATTATGACGGAGGTGATAGAGTTATCGGTCTTGGTGCTTATGGTGTAGATGGTGATTTATTGCTTACTACAGGCTGGGGTGATGGTGCTGCTATTCGTAGGTTAAACAACGATGGATCAATGACAAAATTATGGCATGACAATAATGCTTTGTATAGAGACACTGCTTCTACCTACAATCATATCAATTCGATGGCATTCCATTCTGGGTCAAGTCAAATGCTGTTGACCACACACAACGTTAATGGATATTCTATGATCGATTATTCAGACTTAAAGACAGGTGGTACAACAGTTACTAATACACGACCTTCTAGTCAATATGTTTTCAGCAACGGAGTAAACATTGATAGGTCAGGATCATATTATGAATCAGGCACTGTAACTGCTGGAGATTGGTTTTATATTTTAGACTACGATGCAACTCATTATAAAAAATTCCCCAGAAGACATTGGACCAATGGCACTGAAGAACTAATAGATGGTACATCAGCTTCTTACATTTATTCTAGTGGTGGTAACACTGCTGCAACTATAGACAGAAATGGGTATAGAGGATATCTTGCTTATGATGAAGTAAATGATCGAGTTTTTTATAATTATTATTATGATGCAAACTTTATGATGATTGTAGATGCTTCGACAGCGAATCCAAAGTGTGTGTGGTGTGATTTAGGTGATGCTGGTGTAGGTGATGATGGTTGGGAATCCGGGCTTTTTGTCCCTGATCCTACTAATTATCCTAATAAAATATGTATAGGCGGCAGCAGTAGAGTTGTTTATGTTGATGTAACCAACTGTTTTTCGGGTTCTGCTCCACAAGTTCTAGACCAAATTTTCGTAGAAAATGCTGATTATGGTTTTGCGGGAAATATTCTGTTTAGAAGTGGAACTGTCAAACAGGACCACACTTCTGCTTGGACAGATAAACTACCTTCTTATCCTACCTTTAATCCTGCTACATCTGATCGAGGTAGATTAACTATGGACGGATGGATGGATTGGGATAACAACAGAGTGGTAGGACTATATAGACACGATAACACAACTGAAGATACTACAACCGGTGGAAGAGGCAGGTCATATAGGTCTGATTATTCTAATCCAATATTTAAAATGCAATCAGCAAATGGAACAAATTGGTGGGTTAAAACTGGTTATGGGTTGGATGGTCACAGTTTCAAAGTTTGGTCCAACAGTATTGGCGGAGGTTTGATAGGGGATTGGAGCTGCGAATTTGGTACATATACAATAAGTGGCAACGAAAATATTGAATTTGTTTATATAAGTATGTTTGATCATTTTACTCCAAGCAATTGTGGATTAACTTATTATGTTAGTAACAATAATGGAAGCACTTGGGAAACATATACAAGCGGCAGTGTACATAATTTTTCCAGCACAGGCAATCAATTAAAAGTTAAATATTCTGCAACAGGACATCCAAATAAAGCTCCATATAAAATGTCACATAATGCAGACACTATAGTTTACGGCACACTTTACTCTGGGGGACTAGATGCTGATATACCGTTAAAGATAGTAAGACGTAAAATTAGAGGAAGGAAATTCTAATGGCAACTGTTACTGGCTCAACGTTAGTACGTGACCTTATTGATATAAGTTCAATATCAACTACTGGCAATATAACTGTAGGTGGCACTGTAGACGGGCGTGATGTTGCAGCAGACGGAACTAAGCTAGATGGGATAGAGTCAGGTGCAACAGCAGACCAAACCGCAGCAGAAATTCTAACGGCGATTAAGACTGTAGATGGTTCTGGTACTGGTCTTGACGCCGATACTGTCGATGGTATTCAGGCGGCGGCATTGACACAATCAGGAGACAATGTAGCTCTTACTGGGGATGTAACTGGATTGGCCACGGTCTCAGGAGACGGATCAATCTCAGTGAATACAACTATTTCTGCCAACTCTGTTGCTCTTGGCACAGACACTACTGGCAACTATGTCGCATCTCTTGTAGCTGGTAATCTGATTGACTTACAAAACAACTCAGGTGAAAACGCTACTCCTACAATTGATGTTGACCTATCTGAACTCACTGATATGACTGGTGCTGCTGTAGAAACAGATGAGTTAGTCATATTAGATGCTGGTTCTCAGAAAAGAAAAGCAATCAGCGAAATAACTCTTGGATTGTTCGATACTACTAATCAGATTGCTCTTGGTACAGATACAACAGGCAACTATGTACAACAAGGTGCTACAAGTGGTAATGGTATAAGTGGTAGTGTTAATTCAGAGGGTGGCACATTTACCGTAACATCAAACGCCACAAATGCCAACACAGGCAATACTATTGTATTTAGAGATGCTTCAGGCAATTTCTCTGCCGAAACTATTTCTGCTGCACTCTCAGGTAATGCTTCAACTGCAACTGCTTTAGCATCATCACAAAACTTTAGTATAAGTGGCGATATTACTGCATCAGCAGTAGGATTTGATGGGACTGGAGCAGTTGCATTAAGTGCTGCTATTACAGCTGGTTCTATTGTAAATGCTGACATTAATACATCTGCTGCAATTGCAGATACTAAACTTGCTACTATTAGCACATCAGGTAAAGTTTCCAACACTGCCACAACTGCAACTAGTGCAAATACTAATTCTGCTATTGTTGCAAGGGATGGAATTGGTAACTTTTCTGCTGGAACCATTACTGCTGCATTAAATGGTAATGCAAGCACTGCCACAACTGCTACTAGTGCCACAACTGCTACTAATGCTACTAATGTTGTTATTAATAATGATACATCAACCAACTCTACTCACTATGTCCATTTTGGAAGTGCAATATCTGGTAATGATGGGGTGCAGGTATCTGACTCTAAACTAACTTTTAATCCTTCTAGTGGTGTCTTGAGTGTAAACGGTGTATCTGTAGCAACTACTGCTGACCTCACAGCATCTACTAGCCCGAACTTCTCTGTAGATTCTAGTCTTTTTGCATCTGGCATACTTACCAATGGTGAAGGTAAAGCAATTTATTACGATACAAGCACAAATAAATGGGAAGGTGCATATAACGATTCTAGTGGTGAATTTGTAGCATCTCACGTTATTGTAGACAAAGCGGCTACTGATGTAAAGATTGCTTCTACTGGTATCTTTACTTTATCTGGTGGATTAAATGCAAATCATTACTACTTCTTGTCTTCTACAGCAGGAACAGCAACAGATAATCCAGACATTGAACCTAAAGTATTTCAACCTCTTTACTATGCATTAGATGCAAATACCATTGATCTTAATATTCAAGCACCACAAGATACTGTTATCACTGCTTATTCATCAGGTAATAATCCGGGTGAAGAGGTTCACGGTGGACCTATCATCTATACTGGTATTCCTTCTGATGAAAGACTGAAAGAAAATATTGAGTCTATTCAGAGTGATGCAATCAGTATAGTGAATGAACTCAATCCTGTAAGTTTTGACTTTAAAGAACCAAGAAGTAAGTATTATGAAGGTCAGCAGCTTGGTTTCATTGCTCAAGAAATTTCAGAAGTAATTCCTCAGTCAGTTTACACTGAAAATGATGAAATCCAAACTATGATGCTGAAACCTGAAACTGTTATTCCTGTTCTTACTAAAGCTATTCAAGAACTAACTGTAACTGTAGAAACTTTGAAGAGAAGAGTTGAAGAATTAGAAGGTGAATAAATAAGTATATGTTACATAATACCAATTATAATGAAGGATATTAAATCCATGATTAATGATCTTGAGAACCATCATAAACAAACATCTAAAGTATTTGAAGACAATGGGTATCTTGTTCTCTCAGAAGTTTTATCTAAAGACCAATGCAGAGAACTTACTCAATATATGTTTGACCTTGAAAAACAGGACAAACTTACCTATGATCAACAATGCCCTCTTTCTGGTGCTATTTACGGTGATCCTGTATTTGATGATCTAATGGTTCAACTTGCAGAGGGTCTAGGACAGCAGGTAGGAAAGAAACTTCTTCCAACTTATACCTATGCTAGATTGTATAAACCCGGTGAAGTTCTAAAAAGACATAAAGATAGACCTTCTTGTGAAATTTCTGCTACTCTTACTTTAGGACATGATGATTCTACAGGAGTATGGCCTATCTTCTTTGATGAAGATAAAGAAATTTCTGTAGACCTACAACCCGGCGAACTTGCAATGTATAAGGGTTGTGAAGTTGAACACTGGAGACCTAAGTTTAAAGGTAAATGGCAAGCACAAGTATTCTTGCATTATGTTGATGCAGATGGTCCATATAAAGATCATGCTATGGACGGACGTAGTTCTTATGGTATTACTAAGAATGCCCAAGAAAATAAACCAAATAAACCATCTTCCTCTACTGCTGAAACCATTGACCCACCTACATTAAATGCAATTCTTCTACCTAAAAAATTAGATCAAAAGAATTTTCCGGGATATATTGGATACAATCACAATAATGCTCCACATTTAGTTTTTACTAAAGATGAGTGTGAAAAGATTATATCTTTTGCTGATAATGGATATCCTCACCCTGCCAAGATTGGTGGAGTAAACAATTTACAAAGAGAAATTAGATCAGCAGATGTTTATGATATTATACCAACTGCGGATTGGTCATGGGTTCACAAAAAAGTTTCTGATGCAGTATATGTTGCTAACAGGGATCACTTTAACTATGATGTGAATACTATTTCTCATGGTCTACAGCTGATTCATTATAAAGCTGATGAAAAGGTTCCCGGTCATTATAACTGGCATGTAGATGCTGGACCCGGTGAATCTGCTACTCGTAAGATTTCATTTACTGTTCAGTTGTCTGACCCTAATGAATATGAAGAATGTAACCTTTTAGTTCTTGATCACTCAAAGGAAATCAAAGCAATCCGTGATCAGGGTTCTCTTTCTATGTTCCCAAGTTATATGCCGCACTGTGTAACTCCTATTAAATCTGGAGAAAGATGGGCATTGGTTATTTGGGTTCATGGTCCAAACCCGTTTAGATGATATTTTTGTTATAAATATAGTAATGATAAAACTATCACACCATTGGAAAAGTTAGCACATGGCAAGAAATAATAATAATTTTATCCACAAGAAAACTTTGATAACAGAAAATTCTGTTTCTCCAGATGCAGTTTTTAACACGGATGACCTTATAGCTGGTCAGGGTGGTTTGACTACTGGTGGTATTTTAAGTATTGCTGTAGGCAATAATCAAACCTTTATGAACTATGATTCTGATGGTGTAAGAGGGTCTCTTAGTCCGAAAGCGTTTGCGCCTTCGCCAGCTAACTTTGGCACAACCGGGCCCGCACCCACGAGAGCCACAGAATTTGTCAGTCCAATTCAACGTATTTCGGATACAGGTGTCATACAAAGTACTTTTACAGGTGACACATATGTATTCAGAGACGATAGTATTGGTACAGGAAGATTCAATATTACAGTACCGGGACCAATAGGTCCGGGAACTCCTTCATATCAAGGAACAATTCCCTTTGTAACAAGTGGCGATATTAGAGTTAATCTAAACACAGGTCCAGCTGCTAACCAAGACTTAATTAACTTTTTTGGTGCTGGTGCTGGAGCAGATTCTGATCAAATTCATACATACGAAATCTATGACGAAGTTCCAGCGAATACTCCGGGATCGGTAACTTTAAAAGACGATGATGGAGTAGATGTGAATGTAAAACTTATAAGCACAACTACTTTTGGCAATCCTCTTTTGCCATATACCGATAAATTAAATACTGTTGATCTTCAGGGTTCTAATCCAAGTAGAGGCAGACATTTTGTAGGAATGTCAGGACTTACATTTGCAACTGGAACTCCTGAGTTTGTATACGATCCTACTAATTTTACTTCAAGCAGAGATACAAAATCTAGATTTAGATTTAGAACTCGTAAGTCTACACCAGAGGAAATAACTGGTGGAGCTACACCGACATATGGATTAGATGCTCCTGAAATTCCATTAGGTAAAGGTGTTTCTATACCTGTCTTCAGTAATCTATCTCCCAAATTTACATTTAAAGTTCGTCATAAGATACACTCTCAAGGCTCTATCAAAGGTTATGCCGTTGGTTCGAATTCCAAAGCAACATATTCTTTTGTAAATTCTGCTCGGGGGGAAACAGGTCCATCATTACCAATCGGACGACACGAAAATGGCGCAGGTCATGCTTCTACAGCACACGGATATCAATCAGGTGGGGCAATTCCGGGACTTCCGGGTAACCTAGAACATATAACCATAACAAAGTTTCCATTTGCAAATGATGTTAATTCTGAAACAACTGTAGGAACTCTTACCGAAGACAAGCATAATAGTAGAGGTGTTTCTTCGACAACTCATGGGTTTACCACAGGTGGGCCCGTTGGTGCGATTAGTATTGATAAATTTCCATTTGCTACTGATAATAACGCAGTTTCTGTAGGGAATAGTTTCGGGCCTGGAATCGGTCCTATAGCTCTGATTGGTGATTTTAGACCGTCTGATGGTGTGTATAATCACTCGACCGTGAGCGGTCCAACCAAAGGATATATGGCTGGGGGAGAGAATGTATCTACTATGCAACATTTTCCTTATGCATCAGATAATATCGGTAATACAATAACGTCTATTACAGGGTTTACTGCACCAGCGACCATAGACCCTAGCAACTTCTCTGTTTTTACAGGTGGTGCTAGTGGTAATTTTCAAAATACAATTGGACATAATAGTGCTATAGCAGGATATGTTTCAGAGCTCCCCAATAGTGCAAATGTTGGTTCAATACACAAATTTCCATATGCCACAGAAATAATTTCTCAAGATATTGCCACAATAGCTGGTTATACCTCAAGAGGGGGTGCCAGCTCAAGTTTTGCTAGTGGATTTGCTACGGGTGGTGCGCCGACCAATCAACCGGGTTCGCTGCAAAAATCCCTGCGCAAATTTTCTTTTGCTACTGACCAACCTGCAATTTTATCATATTCGCAAGGAATAATCGTCGACGATGATGACCGGAGCAATATTCAAGTCTAACAATTAACTATTACTAAAAAAAGGTTATATAGTACAATGTCTATAAAAGATGAAACTACGCAAGTAGCGGTGTATGAAGAGATTAGAAAAAATACAGAGATTTCTTCGCAGGAAGCACTAGAAGTTCCTATGTCTATGGTTTTTGGTCATGGAACTATCGGAAATATTGAAAGTTTTGGTAATAAAACTTTATTAGAAAATACTATTAAAGTGGACGAAGCATTAAAGAATACTGGAGAACTCCAAAACATTTGGAACCATGCTCATTCTCAGTGGGATTGGAAACATTTGAATATGAGTTATCATTCCCCTTTTAGAAATATGCGACAGATTTCTGCTGAGATTTCTTCAAAGAAGTCTGCACTCAATAGTGCAAAGTGGGGTCATATTAAAACAGAAGTTAGGATTAAAAAGTTAGAAGAAAAACTTCAGAGACCAGATATTAGTTATTGGAAAGAAGTAGAAACAAAGATTGAACTTGCTGAGTTAAAAGAATCGTTATCTAGTAATATGCTAATGATTGAAGGTGGCATGAAAGATATTCTAGCACTTAATGAAATCTATGAGCAACTTAAATCTAAAGTGAACTCTTTCTCAGAAGCAGACTATGAAAAAGAAGAGACAAAGAACCACCTTCAAAGGTCTTTGGTTCAGTGTATTAGAGATGTTAGACAAGATGGTCGTATCAGTAAAGGTGAACAAGAATACCTTGAGCATATTGGAGTAAATCCATCTAAGGCTCAAATGTTAATGCGAGAATATGTAGAACATGAAAGCACTAAATCTGGATGGGATATTTCTAGTCTCTATGCATTTGTAGACGAGCTAACTGCTGACTTGATTGAAAACCATAAAGTAGATCAGGTTAGAATGAAACTTCAGGGGTTTTCTTCTGATGTTAATCCAGAACTTTCTTATACAAATAATCTTGCTCTCCCTAAACCTTGATATGATAAATATATAATAAATGTAGTTATCTAAGGAAAAGACATGGCCAAACCAAGTACAAGAGACCAACTCATAGATCATTGTCTAAGAAGACTTGGCGCACCTGTTCTTGAAATCAACGTAGATATTGATCAGTTAGAAGATAGAACTGATGATACACTCCAGTTGTATCAGGAGTATCATTCTGATGCAGTAGTCAGAACTTTCCTCAAACATCAAGTAACATCTACT
>Ga0208298_1000953_pt1 | contig 11181 bp, 4 predicted proteins | sample 14BtaG_FD_184088 | JGI IMG/M metagenome (GOLD analysis project Ga0208298, IMG submission 184088) | Marine viral communities from the Subarctic Pacific Ocean - 14B_ETSP_OMZ_AT15311_CsCl metaG (SPAdes) (version 2) | ecosystem: Environmental > Aquatic > Marine > Oceanic | place: Pacific Ocean... | reverse complement strand
TTCCACATCATCATTAGCATTAGGTGAAATAGCACTTAATACCTACGATGGTAAGTTATTTATTAAGAAAGATGTAGGCGGAACAGAATCAATAGTTACTATAGGAGCAGTCGGAGCTGGGTCAATCGGACCTACCGAATTAGCTTCAACAGCAGTAACAGCAGGTTCATACGGGTCTACAAGTGCCATACCAGTAATAACAATAGATGCAGATGGAAGGATAACAAGTGCTTCCACTGCAACAATCTCAGGCTTATCAGCCAACTCAGTAACATCTACAGAAATTGCGGCAAACGCTGTAGGTATCTCTGAGCTTGACGTTACGGACGGAACAGATGGTCAAGTACTTACAACAGACGGAAGTGGTACTCTTACTTTTGAAACTCCAACAGGAGGAGCTGCTTCTGCAAATGCTTTTGCTACTAATATAGCAAGTGGTGATGGTAGTACAGCAACTTTTACACTTTCTAGTACGCCAAGTGCAGAGTCAAAGATTATAGCATTTATTAATGGTGTATTCCAAAATCAAGACGCTTATACGATCAGTGGTACAGACATAACTTTTGATACTGCTCCAATATCTGGAACAAATAATGTAGTTGTATATGTAATAGGAGATGTCTATAGTGGAGAAAGTGTACTTATAAGTAACTTTGATGGTAATGGTAGTACAACAGCTTTTACACTCTCTAATAATCCTGGAAATGAAAACAATACACAAGTATACATAGATGGTGTATACCAGCAAAAAACAACATATAGTGTAAGTGGAACTACTCTAACATTTAACACTGCACCTCCAACTGGTACAGCAAATATAGAAGTTGTAATGTTAACTTCTACAACTGTAAATACTCCAGCAGCAGGTTCTGTTGTAACAGCTTCTATGGCTGATGATAGTGTTACAGGTGCTAAGATAGTAAGTAGTGCGGTAACAACAGCGAAGATAGCAGATGCAAATGTTACTACAGCAAAGATAGCTGATGCAAATGTTACTACAGCAAAGATAGCAAATGACGCAGTAACTTTAGATAAGATCGCTGACGCAGTATTTGTAACAGAATCAGAAGGTATATCTTCAAACGACAATGACACTACTTTACCTACTTCAGCGGCAGTAAAAGATTACGTTGATGGAAAAGACTTTGAGACAGGTTTAGCAGGAGATAGTGGAACAGGTACAGTAAATACAAGTCAAACTCTTACATTTTCAGGAACAACAAACGAAGTAAATACTTCCGTGTCTGGCCAAACAGTAACAGTAGGACTACCAAATAGTGTAAACTTAACAAGTAACTTAACTGTAGGTGGTTACATAGCTGGACCTGCTTCTTTTACAATTGACCCTGCAGGAGTTGGAGATAACACTGGAACAGTTGTTATTGCAGGCAACTTACAAGTAGATGGAACACAAACAATAATTAACTCTACTTCTATGTCAGTAGACGACTTAAATTTAACTTTAGCAAGTGGTGCAGCGAATGCGGCCGCAGCGAATGGTGCAGGTCTTACTATCGATGGAGCAAGTGCTACTTTATTGTATGCTTCTTCAGGAGATAAATTTGTCTTTAATAAGACGGTAGACGCTACAATAGGAACAGCAGCACAGCCTAATATTACAAGTGTTGGAACTTTAACCTCTTTAAATGCCAGTGGTAGTGTTAAGTTAGATAAAAGTTTTGCTTCAAGTGATTTTTTAGGTGATGCTAATATATACTCATTAAGATTAACAAATGATAACACGACCGCAGGAAATGTTGTAGGCTTAAGTTTTGGCCAAGGTGGCTATAATTTTACAAACTTTATTGCAAGTGTAAGGACAGGAACAGGAGCTAATCCCAAAGGTGATTTAGTATTTGGTGGCCGACCATCAGATGGTTCTGCATTTGTAGAAAGAATGAGAATACAAGCAAATGGCCATGTTGGTATCGGAACAGATAATCCAGGTTATGCATTAACCATATCAAATACAACTTCAGGCAAGCTTAGTCTTGCAGGCGGAACAAATCAAAATGGAATAAGATTCGAGGCTGCAGGGAATGATGGAGTATCAAGTTCGCTGTATTATCTTGGAGCCGGCTCAGACCTAATGAGTGGTACCGATTATGGTGCCGTATTCTTAGATGTTACAAATAACCGTTCAGTATTATACGATGACCAAAGTAATAGTAGATTAGGCTTTTATAATAATAACATGGTTATTGATGCTTCTGGAAACGTTGGAATTAAACGAACAAGTATAGCTCAACCAAGTGCAGGTGCTACAACACTTGCTATACAAGGAACAGATAATAATAAAGCTGGTGCAATTAGATTATATTCAGCTAATGATTCAGTTGCAGCTTACATATATCCTGATAGCGTAAATGGTTTATCTATTAATACAAGTACAAGCCATCCTATGGTATTTAGAACTGCAGGTGTAGAAAGACTAAAGATTGGTTCTGATGGTTTGGCTGAATTTACTTCTACTAGAAATGAATGGGCGATGCGATTAACTTCTGGTTCAAATCGCGGAGGTATAGTATTAGATAAGCCTGGAACATCAACTATAATGGGAAGCATGTTAATGCTGGCGTCAGATGAAACATTTAGACTTGGTACGGCCTCTAATTATCATATCAGAATGACTCAAAATGGTAGTACATTCTTTGGTGATACCGCAAATACTCATTTTTCAAGCAGTGGAAATCTCTACATGGGAACAACTACTAATTTTATAGCATATAACACAATTCCTGGGTCACAATGGACTACAATAGCTGAATCAATAAATTATGGTTCACATGGTTATAGTTCTTCTCAAAGATATTGGCATCATCTAAAATCAGCTGGTGGAACACATATCACAGTTAATACTGATGGAGCAGTAACTGCTTCTGAAAATGCATTTGATGATTTTGTAGTTTGGCAAGGAACACAGGATTCAGGCGAACCATTGTTCAGAGTTTCAAATGCTGGTAGAGTAATTGCTAAACGTAATTATGAAATTGGTAATCATAAAACAAATAAAGAAGAGTTTGGGGTCAGTGCAATAAACACTGTTGATACAGCAACTTCAGACATTAATACAACTACTACAAATACATATGAAAATAGACCGGGTGTATATTGGTTAAATTATAACAGTAAAAGATTTAGAGCATTTATAAAACCAAATTGGTTGCAAAATAGAAACTGGGTATTGGCTGCAAAATTCTTTCACCATTCTGATATGCCGGCAGGCTCAAGTTTATGGACTAATGATGCATCATGGAACGCAGGGGATTTTGACTTAAATAACGGTCATTTTTCTAAATATGGAATGCCTTGGAGATATTTTGGATTCACTAGGTTAGCGATGCAAATGGGGGACAGAATTGCTCCAATTATGCAATTTAACTCAACACAAACTTTATATGGAGCATTTAGTGGAGGATTAGCTAATAATTCAGGAATTACAGCAGACAGTACAGATCCTGCAATGACGGGAACTGGAGTAACATACCATAATATGACAAATTATGCAGGTCCTGACTTTACAGATTTAGGCGGCCTAGAAGATAGAATGCAGTCTTATGGGTTAAATAAATGGATGGGAAGTTCAACAAATTCTACTTCATCAAATAATCAAAGTTCTTTCAATAAAAATGGAACTGTAAAAGGCCATCAATTAACAGTAGAAGACTCACATCCAAATATTGGAGGTAATGTTGCTCTGGGTCGTGCAGGAGCATGGATTGGCTGTCCACTGGATGAAGGAGGTTCTACCCAGGGCAATGCAACGGGTAACGGTGGTGCAGATTCTGCCTTTGGCTTTGGTGGGGGTTGTGGTAATAATGCAAGAACTTGGACATCAGGAATTGCTGAATGGGGTAGAGGCAATGAAGTTGCTAACTATCACCCTGCTTATATTTGGTTAAGCATAGACTAGGAGATATTATGATAAATTGGGAAGATGTAAAAACACAATCAATAACAAATATAAATGATATTGTTGATAATGCAGGTGTAGTTTTATTAGATGGATTAACAGAAACTAAAAAGGCTGGAGTTGATTTACAAGAGCAATGTAAAGTTGCTTTAGATAATTATAAGTTAGCATGTACTCAATTATCCATAACAGAAGATTCAAGCGTAATTAATAAAGCAAGTACATATATAGGATAAAAAATGGCAAAAACAACAGTACCAGGATTATACATAGCAGATGGCGCAATAACAGCAGCCAAGCTTAGTAGCACCCTCGATTTATCAGGAGTTACTATTACTGTTGCAACAGCCAGTACAGGAGATAATGATACTACAGTAGCTTCTACAGCTTTTGTACAGCAAGAAATAGCTGCTCTTGTAGATAGTTCTCCAAGCGCACTCAATACACTCAATGAATTAGCTGCAGCGATCGGAGATGACGCAAGTTTTAGCACTACTGTAACAAATAGTATTGCTACTAAACTACCTTTAGCGGGGGGTACTCTTACTGGTAATCTAATAATTAATACTACAGGGTCTATACAGATACCAGTAGGTACAACGGCACAAAGACCAACAGCCGCACAAGGACAACTAAGATTTAATACTACTACAAGTAAGCCAGAAATATACAGTGGCTCAGCTTGGACAGATGTAGGTGGCGGTGTAGAATCCGTAAATAGTGCAACTGGAGTAGTTGTTCTAACAACAGCAAACATTACAGAGAACACAAACTTATATTACACAGACGCAAGAGCAGACGCCCGTATCGCAGCAGCAGACACCGATGATCTAAGCGAAGGCTCAACTAATTTATACTTTACTACTGCGAGAGCAAACTCCGCATTTGATGGCAGACTTTCAGGAAGCACTGGAGTTACTGTATCAAATGGAGCAGTTTCTATTGGACAAGATGTTGCAACGTCTACAAGTCCTACTTTCCAGAACTTAACACTAAGCGGCACAGATTCAATTAAAGTTCCTTCAGGTACTACAGCACAAAGAAGTGGCTCACCTGCAAATGGAATGTTAAGATATAATTCTAGCACTAACGAATTTGAAGGATATGCAGACAGTGCCTGGGGTGCAATCGGTGGAGACACAACTTCCAGCGTAGACTTATATACAGCAACTGGGAATGGTAGTACTGCTACTTATGACACAGGTAAGAACCCACAGTCAGAAAACAATACATGGGTATTTGTGGGTGGAGTATACCAACCAAAATCAACATATAGTTTCAGTGGTACACAAATTACACTTTCAGAAAATTTACCAAATGGGGAAGATCTAGAGGTAATCACTGGAACGGTTTCAACATACAATCCAACGGATGCTATCTTGGGTCAGTATAACACAACTACATCAAATACCGCGTCCTATGACACAAGTTTGACGACTGAAAATGAAAATAATGTTTTCGTTTTTGTTGATGGAGTATATCAGCCAAAATCTTCATATACTTATAGCGGAAGTACTTTGACTTTAGATGCAGTTCCTACATCAGGAATGGCACTAGAAGTATTGGTTACACGTTCAATGAATGCGGCAACAGTAACAACGGGCTTTCTTGCAGACGATGCTGTAACGACAGTAAAGATATTAGATGCCAATGTAACTGCGGGCAAACTTGCTTCGTCTTTAGACTTGACTGGAAAAACAGTAACAGTTGCAACAGCGAGTACAGGAGACAATGATACTTCTGTAGCTTCGACTGCATTTGTACGACAAGAAATAACGGCTTTAGTCGATAGCGCACCCGCTGCAATGGACACATTAAATGAATTAGCAGCAGCTTTAGGCGATGACGCTAACTTTAGTACTACTGTAAATGCAAGTATAGCTGCAAAATTACCTTTAGCTGGCGGAACGATGACTGGTGATTTAATATTAGGAGATAATGTTAAATTAGAAATTGGCTCAGCTTCAGGCGGCGATTTACAGATTTATCATGATGGTACTAACAGCTTTATTAAAGATACAGCTGCTAATTTGGTTTTAAATACTGATTCTTTATTAGTATCTAATGCAGCAAATACAGAAAATATAATAGTTGCACAGGGTGATGGTGCTGTTACCTTATATCATAATAATTTAGCTAAAATAGCCACAACCTCAACAGGCATAGACGTAACAGGTACAGCCACAATGGATGGGTTGACTGTTGATGGTTATATTCAGTTTACTGATTCAGGCTCAAGTAATCGTAATGTTTTATATTTAGATGGTTCAAACAATGTAGTTTTAGCGACTGGAACTACAGCAGGAGCAAGAGGAATAGATTTATATACCAATAATAGCAAAAGTCTTTCTGTTGCCGAGGGCGGAGACATCTCCTTCTACGAAGACACAGGCTCAACAGCTAAGTTCTTTTGGGATGCAAGTGCTGAACGATTGGGTATTGGAACTACTAGTCCTAATGGTAAGCTAACTATTTCAAATAGTAGTGCTGAAGGATTTGAATTTAGCCCAGGGGTTACTAATTTTGGTGTTGCAAATACAAACTATATTGCTTCATACGATAGAAATGCAAGTACCTATAGAGATATATCTTTTGATGTTGGTGGTACAGCAGGAACCGCTATAAGATTTAAAGCAGGAGGCTCGGTTGGTATTGGAACTAGTAATCCTGAAAGTAAATTAGCTGTTAAAGGAAGTTCAGGAAACGCAGATTTATTTAGTATAAGTGATATTACAGTGCCGACTAGTGGTGTTGAATATGGCACAGCTATGATTAAAACAAACTCTACTGAATATGCTTTAAATATTACAAGTTATAATGCAAATGGTAAAGGTCTAAGAATCTACAACAATGGTGGACAAAATGCTTTTCTAATCAGTCAAGCAGGTGGAGATAGGTTTGTTGTAGATGGTTCAGGCAATGTTGGTATCGGAGAGGACGACCCGCAAACAAAATTACATGTATTTGGTACTGACCCAGTAGTAAGAATTTCTGACGATAGTACAAGTGGTTTTCCTACTTTAGAACTAAGACAACAAAATACAAATACTGAAGGTTCAGAACTGATGTACGATAGCAGTACAGGGCATACACATTTAAATACTATATATAGTGGTGGTGATTTAAAGATTGCAACAAACACAGGGTCATTCGGTACTACAACCACAAACACAAGATTAGCTATTAAAGCTGATGGAGTAATAGAAATTGGCAAATCAGGTGTAGGTTCAGATAGAATAAAGTTCATGGGTAATACAAATGTTGGTGCACCTAATACTAGTAATCATACTACAGGTACGAGATTATCTCTTTATGACAGTGGTACAAACAGCTGGTATGCAATAGGAATAGAATCAGAAACTATGTGGTTTCATTCAGACGGTAATTATAACTTTTATCAAGACAATACAAGAAAAATACAATTTGATGGCACTAACCCAATGCCTGTAGTAAGAGCGGGTCCAAGCGCATCAAATGCAATGCGCCTTGGTACAGTCACAGCACTATTTCCTTATAGTGGACTTAATTTAATTGTAGCAACTCCAGGAGCAGCATTAACGGTTCATAACGGCAATAATAGTGCTGGTACTTGGGTAAATTTACACAATAGTTTAAGCGATTATTTAAGAGGAACAGCAACCTTTAGTACGATTAATACATCACAACAAGCAAATATTATTGTATATTTAAATGTAGCTACAAAAGTATATATGGCTAGACAGCCAGGTTGGAATAGTGTTAGTACTAGTGGGTGGACTCAGATAGCAAACAGTAGCACTATAATAAGCGATAGTAACTCTCATAATGTGTATGTTAAATATCTAGAACCAGGAACTCATTCATTAGACAACGATAGTGCTTTATACTTTTTTGAAGCACCAATAGGACCTTAATAACATGGCAATACAAAAGATAACAGGTGACGTAATAGCAACCAGCGCAGTAACAGCGGACAGTCTTGCGGACACTACTATAACTGCGGCAAAGCTGCATACAACTTTAGATCTAACTGGAAAGACAGTTACTGTATCAACAGCTTCGGCTGGAGATAATGATACGACAGTTGCAAGTACAGCTTTTGTAGCTACAGCAGTAGCAAACTTGGCAGATAGCGCACCCGATGCTTTAAATACACTCAATGAGTTAGCTGCAGCACTGGGCGACGATGCTAATTTTAGTACTACTGTAAATGCAAGTATAGCTGCAAAAGCACCACTCGCAAGCCCAACATTCACAGGTACTATCAATAGTGGGCCAATTAATTCAGGCAATATAGCTATTCAAGCTTCAGGTACAGATGGCACGAGTCTCGAAGTAGGACGAAACTCAAGCAGTAATCATTTTGCTTATGTTGATCTTGTAGGTGATAGCACTTATACAGACTACGGTTTAAGACTTATTAGGGGCGATAGTGGTGCTAATACAAATTCAGGGCTTTATCATAGAGGTACAGGCAATTTATTAATTGAAACGCAAGAAGCTGCTTCAATAGGCTTAAGAACAGCAGGTTCCGCAGCTTTAACATTAGATGCTTCACAAAACGCTACCTTTGCTGGCAATGTAGGTATTGGAACGAGTAGTCCTCAAGGTATCTTACATATTGATAAAGGTGCTTCAGGTGATAATATAACAATTCTTGAAACTCACTCTGCAGGTGATAGTAAATTAATATTCAGTCAAGGACAAACAGCAGGAAACTGGGCAATTGGATATGATGATGGCAGTGGTGCAGATGAAAACTCTTTAGGTTTTGCTTACAGGTCGGATGGTTACCCCTCTTTGACTACACATAATCAAATGATATTAACACCTGCAGGACGATTGGGAATTGGAACTACTAGTCCTTCATCTAACTTAGATGTAAGAGGCGGTTCAGACATGGGTATTCGTATTATATCTGATGCTGATGGTTATGCTAGTTTGCAATTTGGAGATGTAGATGACTTTGTTCGTGGTGGCATTACTTATTACAGTGCAGATGATAGCTTACAAATAAGAGGTTACAACAACGCGACAAGAATGACTATTGACGCAAACGGTAAAATCTTTATGAATGAAGGTCTGCCGTTTAGTTGGACAGATAGTTCACTAAACGTATCGGCTGAAATTTATGGGGACTCATCTGACAACTTAGTATTTAGGAATACTTCTTCAAAAACAGAACGCATGAGAATTGATAGTGCTGGCAATATTAACATCGGAACAACAGCAAAATCTAATAGTTATCCAGCAAGATTTATAACAACTAGCTTAGCAACTCCATCAAGCGGTGGTGAAGCTTGTCATATTTTAGAGTTAGTTGGTCGTAGAAATCAAAATGCTGGAAATCAAAATGGAATGATTCAATTCTGGAACACAACATCAACTGTAGCTGAAACAGCAAGAATATCGGGTATTCAAGGTACTGGATTAAATAGTGGAGCTTTAACCTTTGCTACTTATGCTGCAGGAACTTATGATGAAGCCATGAGAATAGACCAAAATGGTAATGTTGGTATCGGAACAACTGCTGTAACCTCTCCAGGTTTATGGTATGATGCTACTAACGACTATCTTGCAATATCTCACTGGGCTACACCCCCTACGCCTGCAGCCTTGTTACATTTATCTGATAATTCAAATGATTTAGATGTTCCTCAAATAAGAATAGAAGGTAGAGAGAATGTAGGAGACACAAAATTAGATATATCAGTTAAAGATGCAGGAGTTAGATTAAATTTAATTGAAGGACCAGCAGGTGATGCAAGTAACGGTTATGGTCTCATGGAATTTAAAACCAATGCTGCAGTTAACGTTGGATATCCAACAAGAGGTGGATTTAAATTTACAACAGAGGCTCATGCTAACACTTTAGTTATTACGAATACAGGAGATATTGGAATTAATATTGCTACTCCTCGTAGTAAATTATCAATTAATTCAAATGGTGCACCAGCAACTTCAACTGGAAATATGGCCAATACTGGTCTTACAATTCATGACGGAACGGGAGGTACTGCCGTTCAACTTGGAACTTATAATGCTGGGTCTTGGAATTATATTCAATCTGGGTATGTAAACAACGCAACAGTAGCTAGAGAGTTTAGAATAATGAATGGTGCTAATTACACCATGAATTTATCTAATACAGGTAACGTTGGAATTGGAACGACTAATCCAAATAATATGAGTCATACACAAAATACTGCTATTACTGCTACACAATCTACAGGAAATAGTTGGTCTACGCCAAGTTCGGGAGGTACTTACTCCGTTCAAGGAGCAATAGAAGCTGCAGGTATACGAAATAGACACGTAGCTAAATGGGCTTTTAGTGGTAACTTAAGTGCAAATAACTGGTACCCTTTTACAAAACGTTCAGAATTAATAGCACTATGTAACACCACCGGTTCAAGTTCTGAAGAAGGTTTCGGAATGTATTTTAGAATTTATACTTATCTTAGCTCTTCTGGTTATGCAGAATATTTTAGTAATAGAGTATCAAGTACAATATGGGTAACAAATAATGGCTCAAATTCTGTTCAGGCACACGAACTCTATGTAGGACCGGGTTGGGGGCATGCTCCAAATGGAGGGCACGACTCAGATTCCGCAACAAGTTGTCCTTTTAGAATGAGAGTAATGCATCATGTTGGTAATGATAGTACTTGGCCTGCAACGCAGACAGTAGAAATTAGGTGTGCTGGTGCTTTGTCAGGGTTAAACTCAACTGTTTCAGGAAGACAGTTAATGATATATGGATATATAATATAGGAGAATATAATGGCACAAGAATTAAAAGTAGTTTATAAAAATAGCGATAAATCCATAATAGGATTTTTAGGGGCAGATTTAGATGCAGAAGAACATGAAGCTATATCAGCTGAAGGAGTAAAAGTTTCTTCTGAAATATTATCTTTTGATGACAATATAATAGTAATGCCTGAAATGGCACAAGTAAACGCTGAAGGCGTAGCAAGTAAAACATAACATGGCAATAAAAAGAATAACAACAAATCTAATAGAAGATGGTAGTATTGGCACTATAGACATTGCAAACAATGCGATTGTTGCCGCAAAAATTACAGACGGTAATATTACTACTGCCAAACTTGCTGACTTAAATGTAACCGCAGGAAAGCTTGCGGGAACTCTTGATCTAACAGGTAAGACAATTACTGTCGCAACGGCGACCACAGGGGATAGTGATACTTCTCCAGCTTCTACAGCTTTTGTACAACAAGAGATTGCCGCTTTAGTTGATAGTTCTCCAGACAGCTTAAATACAC
>Ga0208298_1000952_pt1 | contig 11184 bp, 8 predicted proteins | sample 14BtaG_FD_184088 | JGI IMG/M metagenome (GOLD analysis project Ga0208298, IMG submission 184088) | Marine viral communities from the Subarctic Pacific Ocean - 14B_ETSP_OMZ_AT15311_CsCl metaG (SPAdes) (version 2) | ecosystem: Environmental > Aquatic > Marine > Oceanic | place: Pacific Ocean... | reverse complement strand
TTGCAGATACATACAGAGATTATAAGTCTGCTGCACAAGGTGATGACTATGAAGCAACACAGAGATTTATACAAGAGTTTGGTCTTGATCCAACAGCTATGTTAACTTCTAAATCCAGATCAGTAGTAGCAAGACCAGCTACAGTATTTAGTGCAGATTGGGCTAGGGAAAATAAAGACTTGTATGAAGATTTTAATACTACTGCTTTTTATTTAACACCAACAGATGTTGATAATGAATTTAGTTATGATGCTTACCTTAATGCTTTATCTGATGGAACACTTGCACCGAGAACACCTGAACAATGGGTGTTAGCTAAAAACAGATTATTAGGTTCTATTGCTTATGAAAACTTTTTAAGGAATACAAAGATAGGTGATTCAACACTTATGAATACAAATGTTAAAACTGCACAGTTACTTAAATGGATGAAGCAGTCACAACTTATGGAGCAATATTGGGGATATGGACAAGATGCAGGATTTGAAGTAGATAAACCTGATACTGATTTCTTACTTAGAGAAATGGGTGGACAAACATACTTACCAGATCGTTCATCTAGTTTTATTACTGGTTGGATTAATGAAGATTACACACCAATAGAAAAACTTAAAGCTAATAATGCAGCTATTGCCTATGGTAAATACAGACAACAGTATGACAGAATAGTAGAAGAAGCAGTCAAAAGAGATTATGCACCTAGTTCTATAAAAAGTAATAAGGATTTAGTTAAAGCAAGACAGTATTTAAGAAATTATGCGACTAAACTTATATTAGAATATCCTGAATTTGGACCTCTTTGGAATAGCATTTTAGAAAATGACCTTAGAGAAGAAATATCAGATATGGAATTATTAGGTATATAGATGAATGATGTAGATAAATTTATAGCAGCAATCGTAGAGCAGGATAGTCTTGCAGGGTCAAACCCTATATTATCTGAAGATGATATACAACAAATGCAACTAATGAACTCTATAGATGATGTACAAATGTACGCTATAGAAAAAGGTATTGATGCTGGTAAAGTAAACAATGCTTTAATCTCTACAGGACTTGATACTGCATCAGACCCAATGGCTGATCTGACTGGATTATTTGGTTTTGGAGAAGCAGAAAAATCAATTATAGGTGGACTACCAAGTGATTACTCACCAAGAAATGCAGGTGCAACAGATTTTTATAGAGAAGGTGATGAGTACAATATATTTGCTAACTTACCAACAGAAGATCTATATAGTTTACAAGCAAGACTTATACAAGGTGGTCTATTAGCTAGAGGTGCTTTTACACCTGGTGACTTTGATTCAAGTACAGCAGGAGCTATACGATTAGTATTAAGCAGACAAAATAGAATTGGTGTTAAATCAGGAGAAAAATCTACTGCTTGGAATGAATCATTACTGTTATATCAGAATGAACCATTACCAAGTGGAGAAGAAGTTTCTGTTTATTTACCACCAGACTATGCAGAAGTATCAACAAGAGTAAGAAACTTGTTTACTGAAAGTTTAGGTAGAGATCCACAAAATTATGAACTGCAATTATTATCAGAACAATTTTACAATGATACACAATTACAATCACAACAACAAGCAGAGTTACAACAAGTTGCTTTAGGACCTACTGTAGAAGAGTTAGAAACAGGTAATATAGGAAATAGAGATATACAGGGTGTAGTATCTGAAACAGGTATGCAAGAAGTATCTCCTACAGGTAGGTTGTACGAAAACTTTAATAACCTTATAGCAAAAGAAAAGGATAGGTTACAAGCAAATGATGATATCCAAAACACTGGTCGCCTTATGCTTGGCACTATTCTCGGTACAAGGAGATAGTATGGCTGATGCAAGAGAACTACAAGCATTTAGATTCGGTATAGCACTTACTGAAGGTGGAGGAAAAATTGATTACACACAAGGTAATTCATCTACTGGTGCATACGGTGCTTATCAGTTTGTGCCTAAATGGTGGGATTGGTATTCTACTGAAGCAGGTTATCCTGGTGCAAATATAGAAGATCCAGCTGCACAAGATGCAGTTGCTAAATATTGGTTTAATAGAAATTATATTGATTATGGTTCTTGGGAATTAGCAGCTATAGCTCATTTTGCAGGTAGATCAACTGCACAAAAAGCATTAGATAATGGTTTTGATTCTGTTAAAAATATGCAAGACTCTACAGGAACTACTGTAGAACAATATGTGAACAAAACAATGCAAAATTATAATGAGCAAATGCAGATGATGGCTAAAGTAGACACAGATGTATCAGCTATGGGTTTACCTAAGACAGATGCAGAAGTTTTCCAAGGTTCATTTGAGCCACAAAAGATTGTAGAAAAGGAAGCAGCTACTGTACTTGATGCTATTACTAATGGTATGAGTGATGGTGGTAGAAAGAAGTTTCCTATGAATACTAAATCAGATTTTAAATCACAAGTTCCTAAAGCAGCAGGTTCATATGAGGGAGCTAAAATAAAAACGGATATTGGTAGAGGGATAAAGATTCAATAATGGCATATAACTTACTTGGACAACAAGGTAATAAAGGAGATAGAAACCCTGATCCTAACTTAACAGCAGAACAAGCTACTTACTTGTATGATACTCCACCAGGTAGTGGAGATAACAAAGGATTAACTGGTGCAGGTAAACCTGTAGATAAAAAAGATGTTGAAAAGAAACTAGAAGATGTGAGCGAACCAATCAGATTTACTGATGGTCCTGATAAAGATATAACACAAACATCAACTAAAACTAATAATGTTTCAGATGCACAGACACTTCTTAAAAATGCAGGATTTGATCCAGGAGTTATAGATGGTCTTAATGGACCTAACACTAAAGCAGCTGCCGAAGCATACATAAATGCAGCTAGAGGGCAAGATGAATTAAATAAAAGAAGAAAAGAAGTTGGTTTTATTATAGGAGTAGAAACACCTACTACATCTAAAACTACAACAAAAAGTACAATAATACTATTTGATAAAAATGGAAACCCAATTAAGTTTTTAAGAACAGAACCTTGGCAAAATTATGTTGACACTGGACAATTGTTTTTAGAAAAACCTAATCAAGCAGCACAAGATGATTTTATGAATATTCTTAATAGTATTGAATTTGGTGAATCTATGCCCTCAGATGCAACAAATAGAGATGTAGATTTAATAAATAAAGAATTGGGAATTACAAACACTGCATTAGGTTCTGCTATTAGTCGTGGATGGGAACGAGCTATGCGTGGAGATATGGGTGCTAATGAATATTTAGAATTAGTTGATAATATGAATCAAGCAATAGAGCAGTATGAAGATACAGACAATTCCACAGCTGAAAGAGTAGGTGCTTTTTTAAGAAAAGGAGCTATGGGTTTAGGATTTACTGCAAGAGGAGTTGGCTCAATACTTGAAGAAACATTAGGTGGTTTATTTAATTCAGGAACAGATTTAATTAGACCAGAACAAGGTGGAATAGGAGATGCTTTCTTTGATGCACTTATGGGTGTTGAACAAGGAACTAATGCTTATTCAACTTGGGTTACGGAAAAGAAACCAGGTTGGAGATATGATTCAGCAACAAATTCTTTTTATGATGTAGCCACTGGTAATCCGATAACAGGTGAAGAAGTTGTAACATCTATCAGTGAATCAGAAGAAGATACACAAGAACAAAACAACGAAGTATTAGGAGATAGTACAACAGGAAATGGTGAAGTAGGAGTACCAGAGGTAGAAGTTACAGAAGAAGAATATCTAGAGGGGTTTCCTAAAAGAGTCTATAGAAAAGATAGTGAATTTGGAGAACAAGTATTTAATCAACAAGCATTAGATGATGCTTTAGCTAATGGCTATAGTTTAGACAACACAGGTATATTTGTATATCAACCACCAGGAACAGGAACTGCTTTTGGTGAGTTAGATCAAGTAGATTCTATTGACACAACAGAAGTAGGACCAGGGCAATTAGTAAACAGTACTTTTAACACATTTAACAATGTTCCACAAAATGGTGTACTTATTGAAGCAGCTGGTCAATTATTTTTAGGATATGAAGTACCTGGTGCATATGGACAAATGTACACAGGTGAACCAATGTTTATGCTTTATGAAGTTTTAGATAATGATTTATACGAAGCAGGTATATTAACACAAGGTGCAACACCACAAGTGAATGTATCTCTTGGATCATTAGCTGATCTTAACCAATATGGAATAGTTGTTGGTGGTACGGATGAACTTACTGACAATGTAGAACACCCATTCATTAGATTTGTAGAAAACTTTGAAGCAGGTAAAAGAGTTAACCCTTGGTTAAACGATACAGAAATAAATCCATTATCAGGTGTTAGTTATCAACAAGAAGCTATAGAGTTTCTTGCAGAACAGGCATTAGAACAATGGTCGCCAGAAGAAACACAACTTAAATACGAAGGTACTGACTGGTATAGAAAGTCAACTACTACACAAAAACAATGGCTTACAACATTATTAACACAACCAGAACAAGCTACACAAGATATACAAGATAAACAATTATCTGTAAAAATAGCTATGGAAGCTAATGGAATAGCTAGTCCACCAGATGCTTTAGTTAGTTGGTTTGCAGATAAAGCAGTATCAGGTACTTGGACACAGTTATACACAGACCAACAGATAGCTTTACTTGCTGATCCTTATAAGCCTGGTGCAAGAGATACAGGTATGGTCAACTTTATAGAAGGTGTTGGCGTAGGTACATTAGATAGATTGAGTGTTGGTGAAAAAACAGTAACAGATTTATATAGAAGATACTTAGGACCTTCACTTGGTAATGCTAGTGCAGATGAGATTGCAGAGAAAGCAGGACTACTTAGGAATGATCCAGATGCAGAAGAACAACTTAAATCATATTTAGAACAACAAAGACTTGCTATGTTTGGTAAATACACCAATCCAACTTTAACCTATAATGATATTGTACAACCATATAAGAACCTAGTTAATCAAGTATGGGGTCAAGAAGTAGATGAAACACAAGATTGGTTTATAAAGATGGTACAAGATAACGACATAGAACAGGCTTACACAACCCTAAGAGAAAAAGGTATTGCACAAGGTATAGGTAGAGTACAAGATCAGGCATTAAATGATTTACAGTCATCTATTGGTCAAGGTCAAGTAGCACCACAGTTAGGAGCTAACGGATAATGGAAGAGTTATTAAGAAAAGCTAGAGCTTTATATCCTGGATTACCAGATTCTTTTATTAATTTGTTTGTATCTAAATGGGAAGATACAGGAGATGCACAACAAGCTATTGCACAAACTAGAGAAGATAGTGCATACGATACAATATTTCCTGGTAATAAAAATGAAAGAGGACAAGTTAGATATGATGAAGTAACTTACTTTGCTTTACAAGATTCTTATATAGGTACATTAGCTGAATATGGTATTCCTAAAAATACATCTTTAAATATATTACAAGATAGATTTGTTAGTTTATTAGAGAACGAAGTATCTGCTAATGAGTTTCAACAACGAGTAGCTGCTGTTTACAGAGGAATACAAGAGAACATACCACAAGTACAAGACTTTTACGCTACTAACTTTGGTTTAGATTTAGATGAACAATCAATATTCTTAGGTGCATTAGATCCAACAGTTGGAGAAGATATAGTATCTGGAAAGATTACTGCTGCACAAATAGGTGGAGAAGCAGCAAGAGCAGGTTTCACTATATCATTTGAGGAAGCAGAAAGAATACAACGATCAGGTCTTACACAAACAGAAGCTAGAAGATTATTTGCTACAGCAGGTGAACAATTACCACAGTTACAAGAACTACAAGCACAAAGAGGTGTACAGCAAGAACAAAGAATAGGTCTTACAGAATTTACTGAAGCAGCTGTATTCCAAAGTCCAGAGGAATTAGGACAGATTAGAAGATTACAAGAAGAACAAGCATCAGAGTTTGCACCAACTACAGGTGCTGCTAGAACAGGTCGTAGAGTTTCAGGATTAACTGAACTTTAATACTTGTATATCCCACATATAGTGGTACTATATATAGTATCGCATAGCAACAGTCTGCGAACAAATTGACATTGCACCTCCAGTTTATCTCTGGCGTATAAACTGCGTATTACAAATCGCCTAGTATCGGTACAGCTAGAAGTGGCTGACAATTCTCATTTGTACTTTAATTATAATTTGTCGCCTATCGCATTATGTTCCCCAGGATAATGTAGTTAGTAGAAAATCTGGGAGAGGAGAAAAAATGGATAATGTAGAAAATACAGTAGATGAAACTCAAGAGGAAAGTAATCCTTTGAAACAGTTGAGGGAACAGCTTAAAAAGACTGAAGCAGAAAACAAAGAGCTTAAGTCGGTTATGGCAGACTCTGTTTTTAAAGAAGCAGGATTTGACACTTCCGCTGGTGAAGGTAAAGCCCTTAAGAGTTTATATGATGGTGAGTTAAAACCAGATGCGATTAAGCAGTTTGCTTCTGAAAACTATGGTTGGGGTGCAAGTCCTGATCAAGTGACAGAACAAGAGGCTCAAAGATCCAGAGTAATAACAAGCCAAAATAGTTTAGATACTGTAATTGAAGCATCAGTACCAGTTGAACCTGTAGGCATAGATGACCAAATAAATCAGGCACAGTCTGATGGTGATTGGCAAACAAGTTCGGCTCTCAAAGCAGAAAAATTAAAAACCCTAATGGAAAGAAAATTATAAAAATTACTTTCTATTAATAAACAATAAAAAGGAGAATTAATGGGTGCAATAACAGGTCAAGGAGATTCCTATGACTTACCTAATTATGTTGGAGAACTATTCAATGTTTCCCCAACAGATACTCCATTATTAAGTGCTATTGGTGGTATGACTGGTGGAAAATCAGTCACATCAAAACAATTTACTTGGCAAACAACAGACCTAGCAAGTGCTACACAAACAGCAGTTGTTGAAGGTGCTGACCCAGTTATGAAGGGTAGAACAAGAAGCGAAGTAACCAATGTCGCACAAATAATGCAGTATGGTGTTGAAGTATCATACACCAAACAAGCAGCAGTTGGAAACCTTTCAGGTGAATCCATCATTGGTAATCAACCAGTTCAAGATGAATTGGCTTTCCAATTAGATATGGCTATGAAAACAGCTGCAAGAGATATAGAACATTCCTTTATTCAAGGAACTTATGTCGCTGACACAAACATAACTACAGCTAGAAAAACTAGAGGTATGTTAGCAGCAGTAGCAACTAACGAAGTTGCTGGTGGTGCAGCTGCTTTAACACAAGCAAAAGTAGAATCAGCTTTAAAGAAAATGGCTGACTCTGGTGCTCCATTTGAGATGCCAGTTATATTCGCTAATGCTTTCCAAAAGCAGAAACTATCTTCTATCTATTCAAGTGCTTTAGCTTTAGCACCAAGAGATAGAAATATCGGTGGCGTAAATATCACAACAATAGAAACAGACTTCGGTGAAGTAGGTATCGTTTTTGAACGACACATACCAGCTGATGATGTTCTTATTGCTGATCTTGCGTTCTTGAAGCCAGTTTTCTTGGACATTCCAGGAAAAGGACACTTCTTTGTTGAGCCATTAGCTCAAACAGGAGCTGCTTACAAGTACCAAGTGTATGGAGAAGTTGGATTAGAATATGGTCCAGAACAATTCCACGCAAAAATAACAAACCTATCTACCTCCTAATTAGGGGATAGCTAGTATATTTATTAGAGGGAGATAAATACTTCTCCCTCTAGTAATATGGAGATATATGGCAGCAGTAGGCACACTCGTAGATAGAATTTATAGAGATTACTTAAATAAACCTGATGATTTATCGGCTTTTTCTAGGTTAGATGGTGCTATGACTGACTCACAAAACACTCTTTCATATGAAGATGGATTGTTTAGTGTAGAGGAAGAAAACCTATTAGGCAATGGTGCAATCGTAGAGGTTGGACTAGAGCTTATGTTAGTGACCAGTGCTAACACTTCAACAAGAGTGTTGTCAGTATCAAGAGGTTACTCTGGTACAACAGCTACTACACACGCTGACAAAGATAACTTATTTATTAACCCCACATTCCCTCGTAAGTCTGTATTTGATGCAACATCAGATAACATAGAAAGATTATACCCTTCACTATGGAATGTAACCACAACAGATGTCACTTCTAATGCAACTTATGCAGAAGTACCAGCATCAACAGTAGAAGTACTTAGCTCGTATGTACAGTCTGCATCAGGTAGTCAGTACACATCTGCTGGTATAGAATTACTTAGAAACTTTCCTCCATCAAGTACAAACACAGCAGTACAGTTTTATAACACTGCAACAGGAAAGACAGTACACCTTGTAGTCAAAAGAAGATTTGTTAGACCTACTGATGAAACAGTTGACTTATCTACTTTTTGTTTATTAGATGATGAAACATATCACCAGATCGTAATGGTTGGTGCAGTAGCTGACATCATAGGTGCAACCGATATAGATGCAACAACACAAGAATTTATTACAGAAAAACTAGCTGCTGAAAACTATCCTGTCGGATCAGGAGAAAGATTAAGAAACGCATTACTACGACTAAGGTCATTGTTGATTGATGAAGCAAGAGGTAATCTACGCTCTCTGTATGCACAGCCAGTAGCGATAATGAACATTAATTACTAGGTTTGTATGGCAGTATTACCATCACCTAGCAACACAGCACAACCACAAGCACAAGGATTTGAAGCAAACTTAGATGACTTATTCTTACGCTTTGCTGTAGGTCCTGGTAGGCAGATGCAGATAAACACTGCACCACTACAGGCACAAGCTATACAGACATCAGAAACACCAGAGGATTTCCAACAGGAGTTTGGTCAGATTTATTCAAGAACAAACTTTAGTGGTGGTGAAGGGTTAGATAAAGCACACAGAAGAGAAGGTACACCTAATGATTTCTCTAGGTTTTGGGATAGCAAAGGTATTGATGTCTTTCACGCAGAACAAGATAACTCATACAGTGTTAGATTACTTAAAGATGTAGAACAAAAGACTTTAACTTTATCATCAGAGAATAACTATTTAGCACAAACAACTAATGGCTATATGTATATCACAGATGGTACAAGCATATATCAATCTACTAACGAAGGTGTTACTTGGACTGCTATGACAAGTACTGGTGTTAGTTATGAAATACAAGGTATAGTTGCATTCGGTAATGATGTATTTATTGTTACAGGAGATGGTGGAACAAACAAACAACTTATATCTTATGACTTATCTACTACAACATTCACTACAGAAACTTTAGGTTCAATATTTACTGGTGCCTTTACAGGTATCTGGTTTGCTAAAGGTACATTATTTGTTAGTGGTAAGTCCACAACAGCAGAATACTTATGGCAGTCAAGTCCATTCACAGCTAACTTTTCTGGTGACTTTCAAGTAACAGATGCTTTAGTGACTACAGAACCAACACATCAATTCACAAGTGTAGTTGATGCAGGTGCAGTAGTTCTTGCAGGTAATACAGATAGTAATGTCTATTCTCTAAAGATTGATGGAGGTACCTGGAGTCTTAAAGGACAAACACAGTTAGCTTTTGAGGAGATCCATTCACTTGCAGCAACAGAAGGTATTGTTTATGTAGGTACAAAAGGTTATCAATCTAATACAGGTAGATTTTATACAGCAGAGTTAACTGTTGCAGATAACTTGTATGTCTTAGCTAACAGACAGTTAATTAAAGAGTGGGATAATGGTGTTGACCAAAGCCCACATAGTATGTTTGTTACAAGAGATAGTGTCTATATGGGCATACACGAATCAGCAACTGAAACAAACTTGTGGAGATATTACTTACCTACTGCTGGTATAGCTAGAGATTTAAGTGTGACACATAGCTCTGATGCTAATGCAAAAGTTACAGGTATTACACAGACTGGTACAACTGGAGGTAAATTTATCATACTTATCAGTGGTGTTGGTGTGTATAAACAGACAGATACTTTTGTCAGTACAGGTTATATTATTTCTGCATTAGCTGATTTCTATACATCAGAAAAGAAACAGTGGGTAGGAGCAAAGCTCAATACCAATGGTGTAAGTTTTGGTACTGTAGAGTTAGCAACAACAACTATTCCTAATGACATAAACGACTCAACATCTAGTACTTGGGATCCACAAATATCTGTTGCCTCTGGTACAGGTGGAGAAGAAGAAGTTTTAGAGTTAGTACAAGGTAGATGGATGTCTGCAAAACTCACTATAACTACAACTGATACATCACAATCACCAGAGTTATTATCGTTTGCTGTTAGAGGTTTCCAGTTGGTCAATGACTTGGTTGTAGATATGCCTATAAATATATCTGATCAGGTAGAAAGACCATTTAGGAAAGCACTAAGAGTTAATGGACAAGGTGATTTAATCTATCAGGCACTAAGAAATAAAGAAGGACAGAATGTCCAATTAGAGATATTCAGACCAGATACTTTATTACGAGGTATAATAGAAAATGTTAGTAGTCCTATTGAAGAAATTTCTCCAAGAGGGTCGGTAACACAATATTGTCTAGTAAGATTTAGAGGTAGTAAGGTTATTGCAACTTCATCTAGTGGTGAAGGATTAGCCATAGGATTACTAGGTGTAAAGAGATTAGGATAGAATGACAGCACAAGAAACAAAGCTATTTAACGCTTTTGAAACAACCCTTACTTCAACTATGGGTTCATCAGATACGACATTTAATGTTAATGCTGTAGTTGATAGTTACCCTACAACTCTTTCTGCACCTTTCTATATTGTTATAAACCCTGATAGTGCAACTAACCGAGAAGTAGTATTAGTTACTGCTGTCAATACAGGTACAAAACAATTAACAACCTCTGTACCAAATAGGTATTTACCAGGATCAGCAGCTAGTTCAGGATTATCACATTCATCTGGAACTGTTGTACGAATGGCTCCTTTACAACAACACATAGAGGACATTAATGACAGAGTAGATGCAAACTTTAACGAAGCTGGAACACAAATAGTTACAGGTAATGCAGTCAAAGATGAGGACACTATGTCATCTGATTCTGCAACACATTTAGCAACACAGCAATCTATTAAAGCGTATGTAGATAGCCAGGTAACAGCACAAGACTTAGACTTTACTGGTACAACTGGTACAGGACAAGTAGATTTAGA
>Ga0208298_1000950_pt1 | contig 11189 bp, 22 predicted proteins | sample 14BtaG_FD_184088 | JGI IMG/M metagenome (GOLD analysis project Ga0208298, IMG submission 184088) | Marine viral communities from the Subarctic Pacific Ocean - 14B_ETSP_OMZ_AT15311_CsCl metaG (SPAdes) (version 2) | ecosystem: Environmental > Aquatic > Marine > Oceanic | place: Pacific Ocean... | reverse complement strand
AAATTTGCTGCCATATTTTTATTTTTTTACTTTTTCTAGTGATCTACCGCCAAAATAAGCACCGATCACTGTTATTAATACTAATTGTAATAAGTCTGTCCATTTGTCTTGTACTTTAAAACTTATAACTCCAGCATCGATAAATATCAATAATACTGTTGCTACAACTAAAAATACTAAAACCAATGGTCTTATATTTTTGCTTAGCCATGAATCTGAGTTCATGTCCATTTTCCATCTTTCTGTCACTTGCTTTTGCATCTCAGCTTCGTAACCCATAATCATATCTTTTATCTTAGCTTGTGCTTCTAGCTTTTCTTCTTTTGTAGTTGTTAGATTATCTAATATACCACCTACGTTTTCTACTAACTTACCAGCTCCTGCTGAAAATAATTTACTTAACATTACTTTTTTCTTTTATTTTTCATACGTTTTTTATACTCACTTGCGCTTATATCAGCACCTGCGTAAGCTGGTTTAAAATCACCTTGATTAGCAGTTACTTTTAAAGCTTTAGCCTTTGCTTTTGCTTTTCTTTTTTTGTTTGCAAGCATTTTTTTATCTTGCTTGTATTCTTCTTTAGCATCATTCATTTGACCGTGGGCAGATGTTTTAGATTTTTTAGCTTTTACCTCTCCAGTAGTTGCACCATCTTTAATCATTCTATCAGCATCAGCTGGTGTAAAACCTTCTTTTAGTAATTGCTCTTTAGTTTTACCTTTCATTTTAGTAGGCGCTGGTTGAGTTGATAAAGTGTAAGATTTTGGTCCTTTCTTTCTTTTCTTACTATCCTTAGTTTCAGTAGCGTCATATTTTTCACCACCCATAACATAACCATAAACACTAGGTATTTTATTTTTTGGAGCAAAAAGAGTGTCTCCTTTGTTTATGCCAGACTCTTGATCAAACATAGATAAAGCATAATCTTTACCTTTTTTATTTGTTTTTATAATATCTGTGTCTTCACCAGCAATTGTTTTTTTATCACTTGCTTTTATTTTTTTCATCGGTGACTGTCCATCTAAAAAAGACATACCTTTCATTTTATAACCCATAATTGTTTATTTATTTACGCAAATTTATTGTTTGTATTTTTATTTTTATTACTTGCTACTTCGTTAAATATTTTTTTAACGTGTTTCTTAGACATTTTTTTATTAAACCCATGCCCTTTCCATTTTTTATCATCACCAAAAAAAGTTATAACTTCATATGGAATACCTTTTTCTTTATAATTACTTTGGTTTACTCCTTTTAACTTTTTCATTATTTTATCATAATGCTTGTCTGTAAACTCTTTTCCTGAAAAAGCATCAAAATCTCCTTGATTTTGAGCCCATTTTTGAGCAACTTTATATCTAGCGTACACTTCTTGAGGTCTGTTGATATTACCTTTAGAAGCATCACCTCCTTTTGCCTTTGTTAAAAGATCTCTAGTTCCAGGTAGCATACCGTGTTTACCAGCAGTTATAGAATGCGCTCCTTCATGTATGTTTAAATCTTTTAATCTATCTGCTTGTTTTCCTTTCCAATCATAATCACTACTATAAAAAATATCAGAACCTGGTTTGATAGTTCCACCAGATTTTTTATCAATATGGTCAGCGTGTGCATAACCTATTTTTCTCCCATCTTCATCAAATTCACTAGGCTTATTAAACACTGTTTTATTTGCTCTTCTTTCTCTCTCAGCAATTATTTGTTTAGAGGTTGGGTTTTTAATTTCAGTATAGTACTTATCTCCTTTTTTTGGAGTAGTTTTTATAGTTTTATTGTCTGATAATTTAAGTTCTTTCTGTAATCTTTTTTTGTAACCTTTAGATTTTAAATCAGCTTTTAACCAATCCATACCCTCACCACCAGAACTCCAGTCATCTTTCTTTAGTGGAGAACTACCCATATCTTTGAAATTCGTTCTATTCCCGGATTTTAGTTTAAATGACATAGGTTTATTTATTTGCTCTTTTTTCCCATGGAAAACCTTCAGCACCTTCTTGCATCCATTTTCCATTATACTTTATTTTACCATTTTTTCTTTGATACTTCTTACCGTTGTAAGTTATAGAGTTATCATCATATTTTAACTTACCCATCTTCATGTCATTAGCGTGCTTCATCTCATGCTCTAGCACTTTTTTTTCCATTGGACTACCTGGTTTTAACTTGTTGCTCAAGTATATGCTACCATCCATATTAGCTTCACCTAAAACACCCTCGTCTAAATCTTTTCTAATTATAGGTGAACCAGATTTATTCTGGTTAAATCTGTTTTTTATTGGTGATTTTAATTTTTGATTTGGTAATCTAAAATTCATGATTTGTTTTGTTTAATGTGTTTATACATGTCTTTACCAATTTGTTCACCAAATAAAGAGTCTGATTTGTAGTGAGCTTTTGCTACTCTCCTACTATAAGAAATATCTTTAGCAACTTTCATTAGTTTATCTCTTTTACTAGGGTATTTATCACTTAATGCTAAACCTATTAAATAACCTTGAACTGAGTGGCCTGATGGGTAAGATGGTGTTTTCATTGAGCTCATTTCCATAGTTTCCATTTTAACTTTAATTTTATTAGCTAAATTTTTAGGTCTTGGTCTATTGTAGTGTTTTTTTATTTTAAGTATCAGCGGTGCAGACTCTTGTATTAAATTATCTACTAACTTATCTTCTTTAACAATTTTACCAAAAGATTTTTTTATATCGTCTTTTTCTTTTACAAAACCTTTTTTCATAGGTATTTTAGTTAATTCTTTAATCTCTTCTTTTGTTGTAAAAGAATTATCACTTGGTGGCTTTTTGTTTAAGTATTTTTTTATACTAAAATCTTTTAACATTTCCATCTTGCTCTAGCAGCTTTACCACGCTCACCTGTCCAACCTTTTGATCTTGCACAAAATGATTTTCTACGCCCAGCAGCTTTGCTACCAGGTTTAACTTTACCAGTAACTGCAGTTTGTAATTTACTACCTGGATTTTTAGCTTTATAAGATGCTACACCTTTTGCTGTCATACCAGCACCTTCTTCTACTGTTCTAAAATTACGACCTTTACCTTTAGTTGTTTTTCTTGGTTCGTTGCTTTTTACCGGTGATTTTTTCATAGGTAACTTAGCCTTTCTAGCAGCTTTATCAAAACCTTTTTTATCTATATCTGATAGTTTGTCATAAGCCTTTTGATCAGGTACAACTTTTAATAATCTTTTAGCAGCATCTGTTTTTGACTTAGCAGGTGATGATTTCTTGCAACTGCCTTTGCTAAACTCTTTAGTGCCAGGTACACGCTCATAACCACTCCAACAATTTAATGGTGATGATTTTAATGACGTGTCATTATTAGTATTGTTTAGTGGACCGTAACGTCTACCACATGAAGTTTTTTTGAAAGGATTTGTTTTTTGAGTATATGCCATAATTATGCGAATGTTGAACTATATGAGTCTTCACCTGCACCTGCAACCTGTATTGTGATTACACCGCAAGCAGTTATATCTGTATGTAGATAAGTTGTACCACTTGATATATCATCGGCAACAACAATAAAACCAGTTGAATTAGCTTCTTTACGCATTTCAATTACTAAAGCTTCCATAACTGTTTTGTGAGTGTTTGCTGTTATTGTTAAAACAACGCTGTCTGTAAGTAAATCATAAGGTTGTTTAACCATTATAGATGCTGATGTTAAATCTGTATCTTGTTGCAAAACTCTTGTTGCAAAAACTTGTTGAACTTTAACTGGTTTAAAATGAAGTTTTAGTGTTGTATCACCAAGAGGATAACATCCTAAAAAACTAGAAACAGGAAACATAGCTGATTGTGCTATGTCATCGTCATCTGCTAAAGTTGCTTGAGTTCTAAAATACAAGTAGTTTTCCATTATCTATCTTTATCTTTAATCATATCATCTATAGCTTTATTATAAACTTTGTCTGTATATGATTTATTGTTATAGAATATGCTACGTTCAGATGTAGGCATGTCTTCTTCGCCTAATAGTATTCTGTATATTCTATTTATTAATTGTTTACATCTGTAAGATGTTTTGTACACACTATACTTTATAGTAGTACGATTTCTATGTCTCCATACATCTATCCAACCATCTTGCCTAAGCCTGTCCCACCTTGCTTTATCCCAAGAAAATGTATATACTCCGTCCATGAAATCTTTTCGTGTGAATCTTCCTTCACAATCTAAATAAAATAAAAGTTCTAAGTCTGCGTCTAAAATCCCGTAAGTCTTACAAGCCCACTTTCTAGTGAGCCTGTAATACTTAAGGATATTCATTTCACGCAAATCTTGCGCGGTTAGTCTCAATTGCTATTAAGAACCAGCAGTGTAAGCTACAACAGTAATATCAGCAAAAGCGTTAGTTCCGCCAGCTTTAACAGTAACTACATTGCCATGCCCTATATTACCAGGAGCTGTTGATTGTGCTAAAAATAAAGCAACTTCATCAGATTTGCCAGTATTACAAGTTAAGTCAACTTGATCGTTAGCCGTTACAGCTGGATCTGCACTTTTAAAACCAACAATAACACTAGCATTGTCAGTCACTTGAATCATAGTTATAGCGCTTGCTGGAACAAAAGTTTCATCAGTACCTGCAGTATCTATAAAATGTAACATTCTCATAATTGTAATTTTTATTTGTTAATAATTAAGTTAATTTGCGATTTAAGGTTTAAAGTTTAAGGTTTAAGGTTTATGTCTAATCTATCAATACCACATCGCCTGAGCGAATAACTTGGTATAGAGTTTCTTTGTACTGAACACCATGTCCAGCATGTTTGTCATAATAAACGACGTCTTTCTCGTTTATCCCTTCTACAAGGTTACCAACAGATATTACGTTAGCCTTTATATACCTATTGTCCTCATCTATGTCTTCGGTTAATATAAGTCCACCAACTGTCTTTGGCCCTTGTTTTATTTTTTGTACTATTATATAGTTATTTACTGCTTGCATCGCCTCTCATGTTTGAAATTATACAATCAGCGGATATAATAGTAGTTACAACACTTACCGCATTTTTAAGTGCTGACTTAGTAACAAGTACTGGATCTATAATACCAGCTCTTATCATATCAGACTCTGTACCGTCGTTTACATCAACACCTTGACCTTTTACAGGTTCAACAGCTTTGATTATACCAGCATTGTCTAATATAGTATTATATGGAGCTTTTATAGCGCTTAACAGTATTGTTTCAGCATCATTGTCAGCTATTATTTCTTGAGCAGCATTTAATAATGCAATACCACCACCTGGCACTATACCTTCTTTCAAAGCTGCTTTAGTAGCATAGATAGCATCTTCAACTCTATCTTTCTTTTCTTTCAGTTCTACCTTAGATGCAGCACCTACTTTGACCATACCTACTTTGCCTGATAGCATTGCAAGTCTATCTTGTATTTTTTTCTTTAAAAATGGGTTTTTTTCCTTTTTTATTGCCTTTTTAACGTTTTCTATACGTTCTGTTAAATCATTATTAAGGTCTATAGTAGTTATTACAGTGTTTTTATCATTTGTAACAGCTTTTTTAGCTTTTCCAAGGCAATCAACGGTAATTAAATCCATATCATCGCCAAGTTCTTCGTTTATAACTGTTGCTCCGGTTAAAAATGCTAAATCTTGCACTGTATCTTGTTTAGTTTGGCCAAAACCTGGTAAATCTACAATATTTACCTTAATATTACCCTTGACCTTGTTCATCATAAGTGCTGACTTTAGCTGTGGATCAACCTGTGCAACTATAAGCAGCTCTTTTTTGTTCTTTATAACATATTCTAGTATCGGTTGTATCTTACGTATATTAGGTATTTCACTACCAACAATCAAAACTAGTGGTTCTTCAAGTATAGCCTCATGTTTTTCAGTGTCTGTAACAAAATGCGGTGATGTTATACCACAATCAAACTGTACACCATCAACAATATCAACATACGTGTCTTCAGTTTCTGATGTCTCCATGAACACAACACCATCTTTACCTACTTTTTCGTAAGCCTCTGATATTTTCATACCTAAACTACGATCATTATTGCAAGATATACTACTTACATCTTCAAGCATGCTACCTTTTACCTCTATAGCGTTGCTGGTAAGGTGTTTGTTTACCTTTGCAAGCGCAGAGCTTATGCCATACTTAATATCTCTTGTAGATATATGCCCATACTCAGGCTTATTAACTTCTTTTATAAGTGATTCAGCAAGGACGGTAGCTGTAGTAGTACCGTCACCTGCTTCTTTCACTGTGTTTTTAGCGGCTTCTTTAATTAGAGTAGCTCCGAGGTTTTCAACCGGGTCATATAAGACAACAGATTCTGCTACTGTTACTCCGTCTTTTGTAATGACCGGGTTGCCTCTAGCATCTTCGTATATTACACACTTTCCAGATGCTCCTAGAGTAGACTTAACAGCTTTCGCTAATTTATCTACACCCGCAATTATTTTACTTTTAGCATCGTTACCAAAGTTAAGTTCTTTGATCAACGCGCTGGGTTGGTTATATTCCATTTAATTAAATTTAATTTTATTAGTATACTATTCGAATGTTTTTACCACTTTAGGACCTGCTGATGCTTCAATCTTTTTAGCAAAGTGATCGATGCTTCCATCAATTGCTGCTTCAGCGCCTTCAATAGTCTCTCGCCTAGTTACATCGTGCCATGTACTTTCTGTTTCATGTTTGCACTCTGTTTGAAAAAATCCATTAGGCAGTTGAGTTATCCTCCAGTTAGCTTTATTAGCTAAGTGTTTCCACTGCTCAATTTCTTTTTCACTCGGTTTTTGGTTGTACGTTGCCGTACTCTTGTAATATAAGTATGTCATTGGTTTTATTTTTGGTTAATACTTGGTATAGGGTGTTTCCCTATGTTTTAAGCCCTTGGGCCTCTTCCTTCTGTTTTTCTTAATTTTAATTCCATTGGAATTTTAGCCCCATGTGGAAATTTTGGCATTTTACGTTTTGGTGTTTTACGCGTTTTTCTTGGTGATGGCATTTTTCCTGGTGATGGCGTTTTTCCTGGTGATGGCATTTTTCTAGGAACAACCTCTTCAAATTTAGCTGGTGATTTTTTTGATTTACCAACTGTATCATCAAAGTCTGACACTTTAGCGCCTTTAGCTTTTGCCTTAGGAATTGCTTTTCCTTGTTTTTTCCATATTGCTCTACCTTTTGCGTCTAAATCTTCGTATCTAACTACATCCTCTTTTTGACTCTTTAAAAACTTAACATCTTTTTTAGTATAGCCTTTTGGGTACATTTTACCATCAATCTTTACTCTTTCGTCTTTAGCTTTAACAGGAGATTTTTTCTTCATCTTAGCAGGTGATTGTGACTCTTTGATAGCCTTTTCTGTTGGCGCTCCTTTATCACCTTTTTTCCTCATTGTTTCACCTCTTTTTCTTTTAGCATGTATATTATCCCATAAACCTCTTTTTTTAGCAGGAGATTTTTTTCTAAACTCAGGAAATTCAGGCCTTTGCGGGCGTGGCATTCTACCTCTTTGAACAAATCCACCATCATCTGTAAATTCTAAACGGTAAGAAGGGTTAGTTTCACGATCTTTAATTTCCATCGTGTTGTGCATCCTAGCCCTTGTGTTATAATCTTTTGTTGATTGGAATTTTTTTTCTGCTCTAGGTCCAGTTGGTTCTTTCTTTATCTTAACAGGAGATTTTTTTCTTAAAGAATGTGGTTGCCAGTTACCAGGATTATCTACACCATGTACTGTAGATTTAGGTGGATCTTTATGCACTTTTCTACCAGTAACATTAGAAGTAAAGTTTGTATAACCATCGTAACCTTGCCTTTTAGCTCTTGGCCCTTTACTTTCAGGACCTCTGTATGGTGGGTTCATAAACCCTTCACCTATACCGTCAGTTTTCTTAACGCTAGGTTTTTTACCATGCCCATACAAAGAGCTTCCTTTCATTTTATATCCCATGATTACTTCTTTTTCATTTTAGCTGGAGATTCTTCCATCATTTTAGATGGGGATTTGTCCGTCATTTTAGCTGGGGAAGCTAGTATTTCTTTTTTTAACTCTTCTGGTAATCTATTTTGTTTACCTATAAGAGCTTTCATCATAGGACTTTTTCCTTTCATTTTAAACGGTGAATACATTGTTTTGTTTTATTAGTTAGTATACTATTGAATATAATTACACGCTTATATAGAAATTTAAAAAGTGGACAATAGCCTATTACTAGTATACTATAACTACCTAATGTCCACAAAAATATATTGTAAATATAGGGGTGTAGTGCTACCCCCCTCCACCAGCCACTATACGACTATATTAAAACTGCTTTCTAGAAGCCACCCCCGCCATCATTTTTTTGTATTTTAACAAAATTTTCAACTTTTTTTGCCAATACTAATACGACTCACAAATGATAATAATTATGTAAAAAGAAATTAACAATATGAATAAAGTAAATACAATTACAATTAAAATAGATGAAGACAATGACATCTATGAAATGACAGTCAACAATGAAGTGTATACACTTGACAATGTGTATGAGTCAAAATATGCAGAGTTATTTGATGAATTAAATATGTCAATTGAAGTAATGTAATTACACACTCACACTTCGCGGGCAACACTACAATACTAAAAAGAATTAATAAATAATAATAATACTTTTACAATGTAACTACGAAGTAATAAAGATAATAAATATAGATAATAAATAAATAAATATAATATGAAAATAGAATCAAAAAGATTTGTAATAAGAAAATCACTAATAGGTAAAAACGCAATAATAACTGTCAACTTTAAAAATGGTAAGTCGGCAAAGTATAATCACGATAAAGTGTATGAAGTAATGAAAGAAAAACTAGAAAATATGAATTGTTTTCAAAAGTACAAAAGTTACACTGCAAGTAACAATGTTCCACTAGTTGCTAGAGAAATCTGCGAGTAGTAATACAAAGTCGAGTTAGTTCACTATTCCCTCGTATAATCAAACATGAATAGTAATATGTAGTAATGGATAATGTGAGTTCGATTCTCACGCTACAACTATGAAATTAGTAATAATAATTACTGTAATAGTAGTGTTACAATTAGTACACTTATACTTTGCAGTACCAAATAAAAAGTAATATGACTAGAGAAGAATTAAAACACTTGTGGTTTAATCTACCACATCCTACTCCAAAGAAAGAAGTAAGAGTAATCAAAGTAAGTAAACTAGGTGATAATCACTATGAATGTAAGAAAGTGAGAGATGACAAAGCAGGTTACTCAACGTACAGTAGTAGTTGGAAAACGTTTGATGAAGCGTTAGAGTTCGCTCGTAAACTAATGAAAGACACTCCTGAATTTAGTATAATTATAAACTAAACACAAACAAAATACGATCACTATTAGATAATATAAATGTAAAAATAAATAAATAATGATAATAAGAAAAGTAAAAGACTTGTGGATAGTACAAGCAAAGCACTCACAACAAATAGTGTTTTCACATAAAAACAGAATGACTTGCTACGAATGGTTATTCAAAGGTATTAACTACGCATAAATAATAATAAATATGAAGAAAATAACACGCAGTGTAGCAGCACTATTAATTGCAAGTACAACAATGTTTGGTCAACTAAATGACAAAGAATACGCTAAAGAAGTAGAAACTTTCAAAGCAATAGAATACCAAATAGATGATATTATCGATGCTATACGAATGGATATGTACTATGGTCACTTAACACAAGACAAAGGTATGTTCTACATCAACGAAGTGTTGGCAATCAAGTCAAAGAACAGAGATATAATGGCAAATCTATCTGCTAAAAAGTTTAAAAATGAATAAAATAGCGCAGATATTGCTAGACATAGCAGCGGTAGGTTGGCTCATACTAATAACAATAGCATTAATACTAACTATAACTTCATGCTCATTTAATGTAGAAGCAGAAGCAATGCCACCTGTTCATTCACTATACAATGGATTGAGCGAACAAGAGCAAGGAGTTTACAACTCTTTTAATGCAGTGGAAAGAATGAATGTAAATAAGAACACAGAAATGCACCAACTAAGACAAGCATTAGACACTATACAAAACAAATACGACTACTAAAAGATAATATATATAAATAAAGATATGAAATTAACACATAGCAACTCAAAAAAAGCAATTATACTCAATGGTACTAAATACGTACCATACGAAGTATGTGACTTGCCAAACAACTTCGGTTTCCACGACAAAGAACCAGTAGTATCACTACGTGAAAAGCAAGCAATAACAGAATGGTTTAACTATAAAGGATTAACTTATGTCGCACAATAAATACAATATAAACGTGCAATACTCGCACGATAACTTCTACAAAGTATCACTAACTGATCACCATGGTGCTCGAACTGTAGTGTACGAACCAAGTGTCGAACGAGCATTAGACTACGCTATGCAGTGGTGTCACGAGTCAGATCAGCGCAAGCAAGAGCGAGATACTCACGCGAAAGCAGTGATGGAAATGATGAAGCTTGATAGACAAGCAGGAATAACAACAAGAACAAGTGACGGATTAGATTAAATAATAAATATGAAAGAAAATAATAAATGGAAGTATCAAGGCGATAGCAGATACGAAAAAGTGTGGGCAAATATGCAACTACTTGGTATACAAGATGTTACCACAGATAGACAACACAAGAATGGTACAATAGTATGGCGATTACCAATGAAAGGTAGAGGTAATACTAACATCGAATACGCTTCATTCACTACAGGTTATGTAAGAAATCAAGGTAATCAGTGTCATAGTAATTGGCAAATCAACACAAGAGTTGACGACGAGCCTCGCTATTTCAAACTACCAAATGGTGACTACAGAAAATATGTAGGCAAAGTATGCAAGATGATACCAATAGAAATTGATAGACTCGAGTATATGATGAAGTATGTAATCAAGAACGATTTTATAAAGCGTGCGAACTATAGTCATACAAAGTATGTATATATGGAACAAGAACCTGCACCTATCAACGAACTTGCAGTAATAATAGATGGCCAAAAATATAAAGTAATATGATAAAAAAATATAAAGGAATTATAATGGTAACAACAGGCGCTACAATACTAGTATTAGATTTACTAGGTATAAAAGGAGCAGTTACCTTAGCAATAGGAATAGTACTAATAATTGAAGGAATAGATAGAATAT
>Ga0208298_1000945_pt1 | contig 11221 bp, 7 predicted proteins | sample 14BtaG_FD_184088 | JGI IMG/M metagenome (GOLD analysis project Ga0208298, IMG submission 184088) | Marine viral communities from the Subarctic Pacific Ocean - 14B_ETSP_OMZ_AT15311_CsCl metaG (SPAdes) (version 2) | ecosystem: Environmental > Aquatic > Marine > Oceanic | place: Pacific Ocean... | reverse complement strand
ATACTTGCCCTTACAGATAATAGAATCAAGCCAGCGTGAACCTGTTGGGATCCACTCCTTGACCTCTGTTGGGTTGTCTTCTCGTAGGTCGTGAGCGACATTGCGACCTGCCTTTTTATTTATCATCGCTCTAAGGTCAGACATAGATACACGTCCAGCCTTAGCTTTTGCTTTAGCCATATAGTTCTCCTTAATTTAACTTTACTTTTCTTTATTTTTCTTTAATTTTGAGCCGAAGCTCATTAGTAATTATAACATAGCAAAAGCAAAAGTGCAAACAAAAACCCCCACCTTTTTAGGGGTGGGGGCGACTGGAGCGATACGCTTTTACTAGCCAGCCATTAGTTCGTCAAATGCCTTATCAACGCTTGACTTCTGGGTATTGCTGTACTGCGTAGTCTCACGAGAACGAGACTCTGCGGAGCTATCGCCTGATAGCATTGAGTCAAGGATAGCACCAACCTCGGCGGCAGTATGACGAGTAAACAGAGCGTCAATGTCGGGCATGTTCTGGAGCAGACCAGGGATTGCGTCCTTGTCCGGTAGAAGAGTGCTCGTGTTACGACGCATCTTCATGTTGGTCTGGGGATATGCACCGGGACGGGTTGGCTTGGTGTAGGTGATAGTAATGTCTGTACCACCCTCGGGGTCGGTGATATCTCCGTACTCCGGGTCAAGAATGTAGCCGAGAAGTAGTTCGTAAGCGGTCTTGCCGTAGCCATAGACCTTGACTCCCTCAGATTCAAGACCACGCACAACTACAGGTGAGAAGTAACGAGTACGGACGAATAGGCTCTTAGCAAGCTTCTTGGTCTCCTCGTCGTTGTTATCGGTTCCATCGCGCCAAAGCTTTGAGGCAAAGTCGCAGATTGGGCACTCTTCTCCAAAGTTGCGCTTCGGGCACATAACGCCGCCCTTGTGTCCCTCAATGTTATAGTGAAAGAAAATTTCCTTAAGTGGATCTCCATCTGGCGAAGGAACAATACGCACATCAGTATCTCCCTCATCTGGCTTGAACCACACACTGGTTCGATCGCCCTTTCCTTCTCCACGAAGTGCGGCGAGCTTCTTCCGCATAAGTTCCATGTTGATTCCCATTATAGTCTCCTTGTTGTTGGGTATAGTATAGTAAGCGTTCCTTACCATCTCAATGTAACACGCTCTCCAAGTCCTGTCAAGCGTATTTCTTTTGGGTGATGTTTAGAGCTTTCCCTTGCTCATTTGTAATGTAACTTGCTCAGCCTCTGCTGTCAAGCGATAATCCTTGAATAAAGTTTGTGTGTGCTACGCAAAATCCGAAGTCGGTCTCATAGGGTGACTCATAGATAGCATAAGTCACATTCTTAAAAGCATTTCGGGGTTTGCTTTTGAGACTCTGGACCACCTTTGAATGAAGTTTTCCATCGTTCTCTAAGCGTTCAGTTGCTATACATAAATAGTAGGCTACATCGCGATCTTCCTGCATTTTATAGTACCATTGCTCACTTAATTTATCTACTGAAATGATCCCAATAGTGCGTATTTTTTGCACTTCTGTTGGTTTGCTTAGGTTACCCACAAGGGGTGTCGTATGGTCAAACACATTTAGATAATGAACAGCATAATAAATGTTTTTGTTTATCATCTCAAAGTATTTTTTTATTGGGATCTCGCCTATTGTCTTCTCGATCGCTGGGTTGGAGAAGATGGTGAAACTATTAAACAATCCAGAACGGGCGTATTCTTGTAGAATGCCGAAGATTGCTCTCTCTTGTAGCCTTACATCCCCAATCAAGAGGTCTACATCTGGTTTGATGTAGAAGATGTCTATCTTTCTTTCCTTTATCTGCTCTAGTATTGCTAATGTATAGTTCGCAGAGAAAGATGAACCACATAGGAACACCTGAACTCTGTCTTGTATTGCCTCTTTTGTCTTGTATGAAGATAATTTGGGTGCCTCTCCCTCACAATCTTCTTCTTTTGCTACTTTCGGTAACTTTCGTGTGTATTTTGTGTTCTCTTGATCAGGAGAAAACAAAAAACAATTGTATTCCTTGTGGTTCTCAAACAGAGAAACCACATTACAGCCTGCCTCGCCTATGCCTATCAGCGAAATCATAGCTCTATCTCCTTCATCATACCGTAATTCTTGCCTGCTTTTACATTTGCTCTAAATCTTCCAAGTTTAGTGTTTTGGAACACCTCCTTTAACTCAGGTATCTTGTATCTGTCTTCAGCGTGAACGTCAAGAACAATTTCATCGTGAATAATGAACGCAACCTTGGTTTTACAGCCGTTAAGTACCTTATCAAGCTCAATAGCACGATCGATTGTTAGATCTGCCGTGGTGCTTTGGATCACATAGTTAAAGGCTCTGCGGTCATCAACCTCAATTGTTCTACCGAAGGGTGTTTTTACCTTACCACCATCATAATACTTATCCATAACTTGCTTTCGGCTATAAACCGAACCGTCGAGGGAATTATCGTTATGATTATAGAATGAAGAAAAGAACCTTACCTTGGCTTCCTCTCGATCAATAGGAGAGCCGCCATACAGGTGGGTCATGTTCCATTTATGGATGTCTTCTTCTGGCTGTTCGTGACCAGAAAGACCCAGGAACGTTCTGATTTCAGCACCATTGTAATCCAGAGACATAAACCAACTGTTGGTTGGCTTGATTAGTTCTCGGAACTTTGACTTCATGGTCAAGATAGGATTGCTGTCTCTACGGGTTGTGAGACGCCCCGTAACGGTTCCAAAAAGATTGTAATCAACGTAGTGCGATTTCTTTTTTACAAGCATCCTAATGTCTTCTCGGTCGCTTGTGGTGCTCATCAGGTGGCGACACCCATCTACATTGATATTCAGCTTCTGGTATTTGATTTTGTGAAGCAATTTATATGCTCGATCAAGATGATCATAGTTTTCAGGGCGAGAATTGGTATCAAACACATGCTGGGTAATCTTGTTGCGGACCTCGCAGAACTCCATGAGAAAGTCTGTTGGAACGAGATCGAAGAAACAGTTATCCCTGAGATTGATCTTCGCAATCTGAAATGATTTGAGATACGCTTTAAAAGTCTTTTGAACTTCGTTAAGTTGTTCTTTTAGGTCGTCGGGGCAGGCTTGTTGAAGGTCTTTTCCTCCGCAATATAGCCAAGCATACTCAACAGCATCGTTCTTCACCGAGCCAGTGTATCGCCATGTTTTCGTCAAATCGTCAGGAATGCCGTCAAAATGGAGCTTTCCGTCAACGTAAACACCAACACACTCTGACTTGTCGTCAAGTGTCTGGAAAATCATGTGTCCTCTCTAAGTCTTCTTGCCTTATTAAGATAACTCAAGGATCCTCTGTAGTCAAACGGTTGATTCACATAATTCTCAAAAACATTAAGAGCGTTTCGGGTTGTGGTGGCTACAGCAAGTTCTCTACAATCTTTCATTATTCTTTGTCTTTCAGCTTCTGAATAGGAATTCTCTTCTTCCGAGAACCTGAGATTAAAATAAAAATCTAAGAAGAAATCAGTATTATAATTTTCATTTATAGTATTAAGAGTATATCTTTCTGTTTTTATTGTTTTACTTCCACAATCATCATTTGTTAATATGAATCTTGGAACAATCTGATTGTAAAGATTTAAGAGCAGCGAAGGTAGATTATTAAAAAATTCATTATGTATTGTTTTGAAATTAAAATTTAATACTCTATCACTGTTTATGAGACCATATTTACTAGCATAACCTATCATTGCTTCTGAGTCAATATCTGCGATCAATCTCCATGGTGCATTTATGTCAATCATAAAACCATAGGAATTACAAGCATTTACATAAAACTCCCAGTTTTTACTTTCCGTGAACTGAGAAATCTTTTGATCATCGTTGTTGTAAGGAGCATCGGCAATCTCAATGGCAAATCCCGTATTTGTGAGACTATTATTTTTACTTTTTACATAAGCAGGCATTGACATTGGGTAAGCTTTTGTTACAATACTGACTGTCCTTAGTAGTTCTTTTACGAATTGCTGAAAATTATTGATTCCCCTTATATCTAAATTATTCTGTAATGCAGAAATAAAGTTATTTTGATAATCTTGATAAGTAATATTGTAATTTACATAACTTTTAAAAACTTTTAAGTTAGTAAGATTTTGATCATTAGAGTCTATTTTTCCTAATTGTTGTGCTTTTTTAAATTGTTGTGATAAAGCTTCAAAAGAATCCACCACAAAACCCAATGCCTGTAAGTTTTGTTCTGGAACTGCTGAGCTTTTAAACCCCTTTAGTATCGAGACATTAGGATTCAACACAACAGGAACAAACCTTCTATTAGTTTTTCCATAAAAAGCTTTTTCTCCAAAATTAAAATCAACTAAATTTGAGGTGCCTAATTGAGAAACCTTTGCTCTGTATAAAATATTCTTATTGAATAATTCAAAAGTTGTTTCATTGTTATTGTCTTTATAAAATGTTGACATTATATTTTCCCTGCGGAACCATGAATAAGTCCCGTACCGCCAGAACGTTTATTTATTTCGTCCACCGCAGCCGATTTTGTAGTCACTCTTGGCTTTGGTTTTCTTACCTTCGCTAAGCATTTTTGGGCAGTTTTATTATTTGGATTTCTATCAACCGTTTTGAAATTACCGTTTTCTGCACTTTCGATTCTTCCATTTGTATCAGCAACCCACTTTGCAACTATTTGAGTATCAGCTTTTCCGGGCGCTATGGAGTGTTCTGCTCTGGTTATCATATAATATCCCCCAATGCCAAATTGGCTATAATTGACTCCTGCCTCTGGAGAGAAGCCTCTTGGATCAACGTAAATATAAGAACCAGGGAGAGCAGAGACATTTAAAAAGCAATCTATGCTGGCATTATAAACTTCTCTAAGTTGAGTTAGTCCATCAAAGCCTTCTTTTTCGAATCTTAATTCCTTCAATCCGTTCATATCGGTTCTATCAAGTGAGATATTTTTAACTATTCCCCTATCTTTACCCAAAACATAATGAAAAATGCCATTTTGAGAGTCAACCCCTTCATCGCCAGTCATTAAGTCTGTGGGGTAAGATCGCCCAGCATAAAAAACATAGTAGTTCATTTCTCTACCAATTGGAGGTTTTACAACCGGAGACCTATCTGGTCCAGAAACTTGTAAGATTGGCTGAATTCCTGTTTTTGTTAAATCAAATACATTCCCTGCACCAAAGCCGGGCTCGCCTTTGGTGATTCTGTTGTTTCCAATATAATAAGTTATGTCATCGAGTGGTGTTTGTCCTTCTTCAAATTCTTCTTTTGCTATTTCGTATCCACTGTTTGTAGTATCATGGTATCTGTTTTCAGTAGAATTATAAGCAGCGACAACAGTGCTATTAAGTTTTAGTTTTTGCCTAATGCCAAAGTCAAAGCACCCATCATTATTTAAAAAATTCTTGATTACATCATTTACCAAGTCTTTAACAAAATTTGTTAAAGGATAATAAGTCTCATCTCTACCTATCATCTTTTTTGTTAAAAATTCTGTAAAGTAGTTCAAAGATAGAGGAATGTCGCCAATGCTACAAAACTGAACTTCAGCAGTTTTGAAAGGATTTCTAATTTCAACTGGACCCAGAACTAATCTAAGTTTTTCAAATTGAGCTTTTGCTTTTAACAAACTTTGCTTATATTCCTTCCCGCCTCGATTATAGACAAAATTTAAATATTCTTTTTTATTAAGACTTTGGTTGATATTAATCAAAAGTCTTTCGCCTTTATTATCGTAAATATTCTGCATTTTAATCATATTTAAAAAGTTTAGTTCTTTTTCGGTCTGGGTAATTTGCTTAAAACTGTCATCGATAGATTCCATAATGACAGACAACAAATCAGAAACAAAAAAGAATGTTATTGAATTATCTTCTTGTGTTAGCTTGGCAACTCTGTCACGCCCACTTGAATCACTACTCGAATTGGCATCTGAATATGTGCTAAACGCTGCCTGTATGGCATCTCCCGAAGAACTGTCAAAAGTTTTTGGTACAAGGCTATTAGAGTCCGACACCCTTCCGGTTCTTAAAAATTTACTAACATCATCATAGCTTATGTTATAAGTTAGTAGCTTGTTTTGTTTTCTTAAGTTGCTTAGTATAGAAGAAAAAGATCTTCTTTTTTCATTTTGAATAATTTTTGCATCTGCATCTTTTATTATGTCTAAACTTTCTTGATCGCAGCCTTGTGTATTTACAAATTCATAAAATAATTTTCTTGCATTTCTTATTGATTCTATTTTTGGATCGGCAAAAATATTAAACTTTGTTTGATTAAAATAGTCTTCAATATAAGCAAGATAATTAACTGTAAAAACAACGCCACCCATTTCATCAAAATTAAACTCATGTGTTGTAGGGCTGAGATTGAGAGTAACAAAGGAGTTATTAACTGCGTCAATCTCTGAGAACTGAAAACTTCCAACAAGCTCTTTTGGAACTGCCCACCCAACCACAGCTTTCAATCTAAAATTTAATTTGTCAAGATTTTGCTGATCTATGATATCAAGATTGTTTTTTAAGTCCTCAGGAGTCTTTCCAGTTCTTAATGCAAGATCAGAAAATTTATACCCAGCACGCTCCGTTATGAGATCCCCAAAGCTGGTTGCAAAGATTGATAATTTTGCTTGGATTGCTTTTTTTACAGCAAAAGGATCAGAACCATGAAATGTAAAATCAAAACTTTGCAAGCCCACACCATAGCCTCTTTTCTTCTTGTCTGAAAATAAGTCTAGTGCGCTTTTTCCATTTTCATAGCTTTTGACCGCAGGATTTGGATCAAATTTTATTTCTGTTACTCCAATATCTTTACCAGTAGTTGGATCAGTTTCAACCCTATAGAGCCTTATTGTTGGAACTAAAGAAGAGATCTGTGCTGTCGTTAAATTGAATAGCGCCTTTGCACTAGGATATTGAACCAATCTATTCATAAACCCAAATGGCTCACCTTGCATAAGAATGGGGGCGTTTTTTTCAGTTTTAAGATAAGGTAGCCGAGGAGTCAAGGCACTATTTGTTTGCTTATATCTTATCAGTTCACTTAATTGAGAAAGCACGAAACATTGTTCTTGATATAATTTAACTTCTGCGAAGATGTTTTCTACTTCTTCTTCTACGGCATCCGCAGCACTTCCGGCTTTCGATGAGATCGCTCTTACACCCGCAGCAGAACCTACTGTACTTGCATCTGGACCTTCCAGAAACAATTTTGCAATTTCTCTAAAAAAAGCTGAAGATCCTTTTGATTTTTCTTTAAAAAATTCTCCGAGTGCTTCTTGATATAGCACTTTTATTTCTAGATCTAAATCATCAGGGCAGCCAAGATTATTAATGTTATCAATAAATTCTTTTAATGAATTAGCCTCGCTGTTTGCTTGGGATAGGGATTCTAATTCGCTTATTGTAAGTTTGCCAATTTTATCTGGAAGGCTGGGGTCTTTTTTGCGTATATCTTCGTATTCTTCTTGTGCTTTAACAATTAATTTTGCATCTTGAGTTTTGTTAATTTTTAGTTTTGGAGAAATAAATTTTTTGTAAAAATAACTTTGCAACAACTCACTACTACTTGGGCGCTTGGCATCTACATCAGGAGAAACATAATCTAACCACCCTAAATCGCTTGCGGCGTCGGATAAAGCTTTCCAATCTCCATCATTTGTTCTTTCATGAATTTCTATTACTTTTGTAACATAAAAGTCTTTAATATTTTTAAATTGAGCAATCTTTCCATCTTTATTCAAACAATAATCTTTAGACATTTATCATGCTCCCAAAGCGACTAGCGCTTTTTCTAAATCTAATGGTATTTCCAAAATATCACCAGTTGCAGCTTCCGCTTCGGTAGGGATACCATTCCACCAAGCAATGACCCACCAATAGCGAGTGTCTCCGTAGTATTGGTGTGCGAGATTGTAAAATCTATCGCCATACTTCCAGATGTGTGTAGATGTTTTTATAACGACACGATCTCTAAGAGTTGGCTGCCTTAAGCGTGGAGTAGTAAAATGCTGTATTTGTTTTACACCTCTGCGCTCACGCAACTCTCTGTAAAAGTCTATGTCGTTTGTGATTGTTGTTGATGTAAAATTTTTAATGTCGCTCATGTTAATCCATATCTTTTATAAATTGTTCGCTACCCTCAAACTCTTCAGTTCCAACACCTTCGAGGGCAAGTGAGACTTTATTAAGTAAAGGTTCCACCGTGGCGCGATCACTATCGCGCTGCGCCGCGCGCACTCGACGCAAATTAAGTTCTTGCTGCATTTTTATATTGTTTGCTTTTAAATTTTCCATTGTTTGTTGTATTCTTTCTTTTTGGAACTTTTTGGCTGCCCCTGGTGCAGTAATAGCACTTAAAAGTTTAGGCATTGTGTCGTCTGTTACAACTCCATAAGGGAAAAGAGATTGCATCGAGTCACCATCTTTCCATCCAAGAGTTTGTTCATGAATGGGAGAGAATGACAAGTTGACATCGATAAGCTTGGGGAGAATGGTGTTGGGGACAGCCTTAGCTACCAATCTTCCAGTTTCAGGATCTTCTTCTTCTCTTCTTTTAAAGAATACTCCGTCATCGCCTTCTAAATTGTGATTAACAATAAAATTATCAATTATACCAAGCAGCCCCTGTTTTGGATCTGAATCTGTTTTATAACTGTTATAAAGCACATTTCTTTGGTCGGCGTCCAGTTGTTCTTCAGATGGGGGCGAAAACGAAGGTTTTGATAACATGTTCATCATTTTTATTCTAATAAGCGGAGCTTGGGTTAGGGTTGTTGCACTGTCTAATTCTGAGTAGCTTGGATACAACATTTGCTCTAACGCAGAAATCCTACCAAGATTCTCAAATGCCTCGCTTTCACTTGCAGCAGGAACCTTGAAGGCTAAAGTTATTTTTCGTGTAGTGTTCTTGTATTGATAAATTGGATCTGTTCTACCAAAAGCCTCATGTGGTGTAAAATTTGAATTATAGGATTCGTTAAAAGCAGTAATGAAAGCTTTGAACGACACACTTCTCTTGGAGGGAACATGATAGAAGGAGATAGTCAAGTGCCTTAAGTTTGCCAAGCTATCTGAACCATCGACCATGGTGCTATTTTCATTTTGGTATTTTCTTATGTTAAATTCGTTCATTGTTTAATCCTTAGCCCATTGCCGTTGATCTAATCATAGGTCCAACTGTAGCCATAGCTAGTTTCTTACCATCAACATTTAGATTGACATTCATTGGTTCACGAGAACCCATGTAATTCTGCGTGTTTGTGGTAATTGTGTCGCCTACCTGAGACATTGCATAGGTGTTTGCCTCTGTAGTTGCAGAGGCTGCACCGACTGAGGCTCCCCTCATCGCTACGTTCATTTCACCTATACTCTTTGTGGTTGTCTCAGAGGCTACTTTCAGCCCTTGGCTACCAAACAATCCATTTTTTGCCAGCTTGCTTGCTTCGCCTGTTAAGTCTTTTATGTCACCAGATGCAACTTGGGCATTTTCTCCCATCAATCCAAATGCATTGCCAACTTTGCCGATACCCTCAAGGAACGAAGAGGCGAATGATTGAACAAACAATAGAGAAGCTAATCCAGCAAGGACAGCGGTAACAGCCCCTATTGCAGCAGCAACTGCAAAGAAAGGAGATGCCGCAGCCAAAGTAGATACCGCCAATATAGTCATTGCAACCGCCAGACCAGCGGTTAGCCCAATCATCACTGAAAATCCAATTTTAACCACTTCAAGGTTTTCCATCATCCAATCTGATAAAGCCAACAAGCCGTTAACTAATGGCTCAACAATTGGAATCAACTGCGCCATGAGGGTGTTCATTTTCTCTTGGAAACTCTGGACCTTGGCGGCGCGTTCTGCAAGCGCCTCATATTCAGCAGAAGATTTCTTGGTAAATTTACCGACCATATCCATGTTGCCCGATAAGGCTAGAGCCAATTCATTAACATCTTGTAGTCCCATTGCTTGGGCGAAGAACTTAGCCTCAAAGTAGGTCATATCATCAAAAGACTTTCCTGCGTCTTTTATGGCATCGGTCATTTGTTCAAAGCGTTTAGTTGGATCTGTTTCGGTAAGAAGCTCCATTGCATTCACAAAATTGCCACCAAGAGCGGCGTTTAACTTGCCTGCCTGTTCCGCTGCACCCTCGAATGTATCAAACTTCTCGGTTATCGCAAGTAACCTGTTGACCTCTATGCCTGTAATCTTTGATGTCTGGGCGAGATCTTTGAATGCTTTTACTCCGTCTCTTCCAAACTTAGCAAGTTGAGGTCCAGCAGCAGCAAAATCAGAAGCCATCTTGGAAGGTGCTACCCCAATGTCCATAGCAAGAGCAGCAAGCTCACGAGAAGTTTTGGCTGCTTGAGTTGCTGTCTGTCCCATGGACTTGATTAAGATTTGCTGACTGCGTGCAAGATCATCATTTGAGACACCCAACTTGGAAAGAACAGTGTTGGTTTTGATTAGCTCTTCTCTAGATGCTTTAGACATCATAGTAAAATCAGAAACATTTGTAAAGAGAGACTGGAACGAGGCGCTTACTTCTTCAATAGTTCCGCCAAATGCTCGAACATCGTTACCCACTGTTATGAGGCTTGAAGCAAACTCATTTGATGTGCCCGTAGCTTTTTGAAAAGCATTTGAAGCATCGACTACTGCGATTGCCAATTTAATAACCTTGCTCGCTATAGAAACAGCTACGCCTATTAAAGCAAAAGAAGCAGCTAGTCCACCTAAAGCAGCGATGCCCTTGGGTCCAGCCCTGACGAGTGAAAAGATGCTGTCTGTGAATTTGTCCATTAATTTGTTTTTTAGATTTTTAACCAAAGAGCCGCCTAATTTCTTGAGACCACCTGTAAGATTTCCTTTCAATAAGTCGCCAAATGCCCCAACAAGTTCATTTGTTGTTTCTTTAGCGTCTTTGATAGTTTTGTCTAATTTTTCGTAGTCCTCTTCCATCTCTTTTATAGAAGATCGTTCAGCTTTGCCTTCTTTTACTAACTCTTTTTGTTTATCAATTCGTGCTTGAAGAGCTTTTAGCTGGTTTTTGGAGCGCTCTTCTTCTGTTTTGGCTTGAGTAACCAAATCATTGTAATATTCTACTTCTTTTTGTAGAAGAGCCAAGTTTTTTTGTCTTTGAATCTGCAAAGAAACCAACGCTTCACCTTGAGCAGCGGAAAGTTTTTCTGCTTGTGGTAGATTGTTTAGCAAATAA
>Ga0208298_1000940_pt1 | contig 11251 bp, 17 predicted proteins | sample 14BtaG_FD_184088 | JGI IMG/M metagenome (GOLD analysis project Ga0208298, IMG submission 184088) | Marine viral communities from the Subarctic Pacific Ocean - 14B_ETSP_OMZ_AT15311_CsCl metaG (SPAdes) (version 2) | ecosystem: Environmental > Aquatic > Marine > Oceanic | place: Pacific Ocean... | reverse complement strand
CGTTTGCAAGTGCTGTTCAAATTTTTCTAAGGCAGAGCCGTCTTCGGTTTCATCATCGTCATCGGTGCCTTCGCCGGGACCATCATCTTCGCCGCCTTCGGTTTCATCATCGTCATCGGTGCCTTCACCGGAACCACCGCCTTTGCCGCCTTCGCCGCCGCCGGTGGGCGGTAGGGAAACGGGAGGGCGAACAGTTGTACCTTTTGGCTTTGCTTTGTCTGCGGCGGCGGCGCCAACACCGTGCTTGGCGAATACAGCATCGATTGCTTGATTGTCGCTGCCGTCAACACCCTCAAGGTCTTTCAAGATTGCCTTAAGCTTATTTTCTGAAGAGCCTGGAATAAAGCCCGCCAGGTCAGCAGGCAAGTTTATTTTTTCAAGTTTGTCAAAAAACCCCTCCACAACCAAGTCTGCCCTTTCTCTGCCAACAATTTCAACCAATCGCTGGTAATCTGAGCTTTGTTTCATTTCGTTAATTAAAACAACTTTTTTATATTCTTCAGCTATTACTTGTTTTAGTTTGCTTTCTGTAATTTTCATTTTATACTCCTTTTTGCATTCTTCTCTGGCTTACGTCAAGCCACCTTCTTCCAGTTTTAGACTTGAAAAAAGATTGTAATTTTCCTAATGGTCCGGAGCCGTGAGAGCGATAGCCCTTTAAATTAGGCAGGTATCTATCGTACAACTCGCCGTCAAGGTTGCCAAAGAAGCCATCGTGTTCTAAAAAGCCAATTTTATTGCCTTGCTTGTCTAAGATATCATATGTTGTATCTTTATAGCCCGCCATTTCATCATAAGGATCGTCTGGATTTTCTGGACGGACGGCCTCGCCGGTTTTAACAACCTGAACCCCTCGGGCTAGTGGGTGTTTATACGTCTTCTCTATCTCTTCTTTGATAACTTGTATTAGGTATTGTTTTGTAATTTTCATTTTATATCCCTTTATTTCTTACCAGTATGCACCACTAACATTCTTGCCGAAATGCTTATGTGCTCGACAGGCCCAGTAGCCAGGCTTTGTTTTATCTTTCTTTTCGGCGCATTTATGACGTGCGGCAAAAGACTTTCTTGCTTTTGGATCATTCCAGTTGCCTTTCATCTCTTTGGAGCCATAGTTAACTTTTATTACTTTGCCGTTCTTGTTTCTAACGTAAACCTTGTATTTTTTAACATCGCCCTTTGTTGGCTTTCCAAGGCTGACTTCCTTGCCTTTGTATTTGGCCTCGTCAAGGTCTTCTTCTTCAGGCATTGGCTTGTCTAGTGGGACCGTCGCTCCTTCATAGACACCAAACTTGCCCAGATCGCCTTCTAGAAGTTCCTCTTCATCCTCTGTAAGCGCTTCGTAAAGACCAAGTGAGTGAAGGGTGCGGGCTTCTTCTAGAAGCCGTGTGAAGGCGTCTGAGAAGGGCCTGTATACGGTCTCTGTGATAGGTATTTGGTTGTCTAAATGGTATTGCATTCCTTCTGAGATGTTTGTTGATTGAAAGATTTGCATTACTTCTTGTAAGATTTGATCTTGAATGTTTTCCATTGATTCGTTTTTCCTTTTTGAGCCTTTCTTGCCCCACTTCTTTCCTCTGCCTTTTGATTTACAAGCAGAAGGGGTTGGGCGGCAAGCAGGGTATTTTGATCTTTTCTCGCCTTTCTTGCGACCACAGGTTTTATAGCCGCCTTTGCCGTCAGGGGCATTGCAATCAACCCAGCCACCTGAACTTCCTTTGGCGCCCTTTCGTTTAAACCAATCGCCAAGGTTTGATTCGGATGAAGGCTTCTTTGTTAGTTTGCGCTTTTTGCGCTTTTTCTCTTCAAGCTTTTCTTCATCTTCTTCGGCTAAGATTTCTTGAAGTTCTTCTTCATCAAGGGCTAACTCTTCGTTGGTTGACTTGCCCCAGTTCTTGGCGCCAACTTTGCGGCACTTAACCAAAGCACCGGAAGCATAAGCAGAGGGCCATACTTTGTATCGGCTTTTAACTTTGTAATAACAAGCATCTTTTTTACCAGATGACTTTTTCTTCTTTTTTCTTTTCTTTTTGCGCTCTTCTAGAACTTCTTCTAGAACTTCTTCAACCATTAGAGCAAGTTGATCTTGGGTCATTTATTTTACCTTTTTTAGAGAACTAACATAAATAGTTAACAAAATATAAAAAAGGCGGGAAAAAATCCCGCCTTTCTCTAAAAAAGTATTATTTAAGCAACTGGAATCTGCGTTGCCCCAGCACTTGGGTCAACTTTTTGAACTTGAACCCGGAGCACACCATCTTCGTATGATGCTGATACGTGCTCTTCTGTTGTCCCTGGCCGCACTTTAAAGTTATTTGAAAACTTTCGCACGCCAAACTGAAGTTCTGACTCACAGTTAATCTTAAGGGAGCGATTATCCAAGGAAACATTAATGTTTTCTTTCTTTACTCCCGGGATTGGAACAACAATGGTAAAGTGCTCATCGCTGTCTTGAACATCATAGCACTTTGCTGGTGCTGTGATTGCCGGCAGGCCGTCGACTTGGTTAAGGATTGAACCAAAAAGCCGGTCGTATGTGGTTGGTCTGCGGTATAGGCTGTATCTAAGTGTCATGTTTTTCTCCTTTTGTTAGTTAGCCCTTTAAGAGGGTCTTTTTAGATTCAAAGATTTTTTGTTCAACGATTGCTGGTTCTCCAACAACATTGATGGGTGAATGTCCGTTCATGTGGATTGTTGAAAAGCGATGTTGATTTGAGATTTCGCCTGGCCAAGAACCCTTGGACTCGTTTAAACTTCGTTTAAGATTAATGTTCTCTGCAACAAGAGATACTGATTCAGGATTAACAAAAACTTCAGTCAGGCTGAAGTTCTGTCCTGCCTTCTCCACTCTCGTTAGCTTCACTAAGTTGTTCATTTGTTTCCTCCGTATTTGTTGTGTTGTTTTGAGTGATGTTATCATAGCCTTCAAGCATTGCGTAGATTTCTGAAAGGCCTGTATCTAGATTGAAAAGAGCCTCTCTTGCTTCTTGGATGTACGCTCTGGCCCTTCTCGGGCTTTCTCCTTGAAGACTTTCGCTGATTGAGCGCATGTGCTGTTCTAGTTCATCTACGTTCAGCCTTCTTCTAAGGTGCTGATCAAGTTCCTCAAAGATTTCTTCTAGTTCGATTGAATATTGTAAGTTTACTCTCATAGTTTCTCCATTAAAAAAACCATGGTCGATTGACCATGGTTAAATTTTAGACGCCGAAGTTGCTTTGTCAAGTACTATCCGGCCAAATCAAAGCCGATTTTAATAAGAATACCTGTTATTGCGGATGTCACAACCCATAGAAACCTTGTTATGCTTGACTTAAAGTCTTTTAAATCTTCGATTTCTGCTTCTTGGTATCTTACTCTTGCGTAAAGACCTTCGTCTGGATTGTAGATTGCTCTACGTATATCAGACATTTTCTCATTCATCTCTAACTGAGTTTCTTTAATCGCTTCAACTGAATCAGTTATGCGATCTATTTTACCTTCTAGTTTTGCCACCGTTACCTCAAATTGCCCCTGCACCATGCATGAAGCCCTCCTTAAATTTTTCTATAACATTATAATTAGTTTGTCAGCATCGTTTTTCCGTGAAATATCTAATTTTGATAACTTACTTTCTTCTTTATCTAAGTCGTCTGCACGGAAAGCAACGTTGAACGTAAAAGAGTCTCCATGGTTTTTAATATGGAACTTTGCGTCTGCCCTAAATGCCAAGTCCTTAAAATAAGGAATGGGCAATTGGAGCCGGTCAGAAAGTCTATACAAGCCAAGGTCGTTAATTTGAATTAAGTCATCGCCTTTTGTGTTGTAGTACTGCTGCAAAATGGCTGGTGATAGAGTTATTCTGTGCTCTTTTCCATCACCAAACCAAGATTTCTGTATTTTTTCGAGCATCTGCTTATGGCCCTGCTCTTTGTAAAGTCCAACAATTATTTGCTCTCGATCTCCTCTTCTTTTCAAGATGTTGCTTGATCCTGTTGGTGGTTTGAGATCTTTCAAAAAAGGTTGGATGTACTTTTCAAAGAACCGGTCCATGTATTTTTTATTTTCTTTGCTCTTGCCTTTGTTGAAGTTTGAATTATGAATCACCCATCTTTTTCTTTCTGTATCATACCCAACTGTTAATTGGCCAAACTCTGAGTCTATTGTTGTTTTTACTTCAATTCCAATAGGATCTTTATGTCCTGGGACTTCAATTACAATATCTGACTTTGTTCGGTCGTTCTTTGCTGTTCCATCTTGAACAAGGTACTTTGAGAAGTAAGATTCAATCTTGTCTTCTACGGCGTATCCTGTTTCGGTGGAGCGTTTATCTTCAGTTAGTAGTTTACGAAAAATAGGGTGAAGCATACTTAGTCCTCTACAATTGCATAGTCTGTAGTAATTAGTGTGCTAGCAACAGAAACAGCATTTAGCACAGCGTTTTTCGTGACTCGGACTGGATCTAAGATCCCTGCTTCAAATGCATCAACCACTTCTTCTTTTGTGAAGTTCCATACAACATTATCCTCATAGAGTTGTTGCGAAATCAAATCAAAAGATTCGCCGGCATTATCGCACATAATTTGTAGCGGGGCCTTGAACGCCTCTCTCATAATGGGGATAGCGGTTCTTTGATCTGCGTGGCCGTCATCCCAGCCAGAAGTAAGTTGAGGTAGTTGCTTTCCAATTCGAAGCAGCGTTGAGCCGCCGCCAGCAAGGATGCCTTCTGCTTGTGCTGAATTAACTGCTTCAAGCGCATCTTCAATGCGGTGCTTCTTTTCTACCATCTCCACTTCTGTTGAAGCACCAACACGAATAATAGCAACGCCAGAAGCAAGGCGAGTAATTCTTTCCTGGATTCTTTCACAAAGAACCATGTCATCGCATAGTGCAATCTCAGCTTTAAGTGAGTCAATTCTTTCTTGAACATTATCTAAGTCTCCTCTACCGCCAACAACAATAGTTTGCGAGCGGCCAATGTTGATAGATTTGCAAAGACCTAAATCTTTTAGTTTAAGATCTTTCACAAACACACCGCTATCTACCGAGGCAAGAGTTGCCCCTGTTGATGTTGCAAGGTCCTTAAGAATACTTTTTCTCTCCTCGCCGTATCTTGGTGCTTTCACGGCAGCAACTTTCATTGTGCCTCGCTGCGAATTCATAATCAAGGCCGCCAAAGCTTGTCCCTCGATTTGGTCGGCAACAATAACTAGTGGGCGACCTTCTCTTGCGACAACTTCCAACACCGGGAAGATTTGCTCAACTGCCTCAATCTTTTCATCTGCAACAAGCACAAGGGCATTCTCGTAGTTGCAAGTACCTGCTCTCTCGTTTGTGATAAATGCAGGTGAAACAAAGCCAGAGTCAAACCGGAAGCCTTCCAGAATGTCGACAGTTGTATCAACTGAGCGGGCTTCTTCAATTTGGACCGAGCCGTCGTTCCCTGCCTTGTCGACAGCAGTTGCAACAATGTTCCCAATAACCTCATCGTTGTTTGCTGAGATTGTTGCAATATGCTTTACGTCTTCAAGATCATTTACCGGCCTCTTTGCCTTGTCTAGTTCTTGCACAACAATCTCTGCTACCTGGTCGAGGCCACGCTTAATTTCAATTGGAGCGGCCCCAGCAAGGACGTGGCGGCGTGCTTGTTGGTAGATAGCGTTGGCTAGCACGGTTGTTGTTGTGGTCCCGTCACCGGCATTCTGTGCGGTTTTACGGGCTGCTTGCTTTACGATTTGTGCTGCTGAGTTTTGGAAAGGCTCCTCAAACTCAACAAACTCTGAAATAGTCACGCCATCTTTTGTGATGATGGGCGGTGCATCCTTCTTGTGGAGGATAACGTTTCGACCTCTTGGGCCAAGTGTTGTTTGAACATTTTCAGAAAGAGTTTGAACTGCCTCTGAAATCGAGTTAGATAGGTCTTGTTTGCTTTGATACTTTTTCATTTTTCTCCTTAAACAATCTCGTCGGCAATCCCATACTCAACAGCCTTTTCTGCTGAAATGTAATGGTTTGCGTTTGATTTAAACATTTTCTTGATTCTTGCAACAGACAAGTTTGAGTTATCTGCAACACACTTAACATACATATCTTGAAGAACCTTTACTTCTTCAAGTTCATTTTCCATGTTGAACACAGAGCCCATTGTCCCTGCGGATGCTTGGTGCAGCATAAGCCGGCAGTTTCTAGAAACTCTGCGCTTACCCTTTGTGCCGGCAGCAAGAACTGCAACTCCGGCTGACATAACTTTTCCAATGCCGGTTGTTTGAATATCAATACCATCCGCCTGGGCCATTCTCATCATATCATAAATGGCGAACATCTCAAGAACTTCACCGCCATAGGTTGATACAATCATCTTGATGTCTTGATCTGGTTGCTCTAAGTGTTCGTCTTCTTCAAGATCTTCAATTGTATAAAGTTCGGGTGCGTTCTTCCAAAGATAATAAATACCAGAAGTGATGTCTGCGCTCTTCTCTTCATTGATCTCGCCAAAGACAGCCACAGTTCGTAGGCTCTTCTCTGAATCTCCTTGAGGAATTGAAAAGTGAATTGTTGAAGGGGCCTCATCGTCGCCTTCCTCTTCCTTCTTTCCTGCTTCCTCTTCCATCTCGTTTAGCTTGTAATCTGTCATTTTAAACCTCATTTGTTAATTTCGCTAAAGGCTTCGCCTAGTTTACCAGAAATCTTGTCTGAAGGCAATGCTTTTTTAAACACCGCAGGAACTACTGTATTAGCTCTCACAAAAGAAGTTCCCTCCCACTCTAAGAATAATCTGTTAAACTTATTTTCTATAACTTTAATTTGTTCTTCATCTGCATTTGATTCTTTTGCAATCTCCAAGATCATGTCTCTTACTTCTTTTGCGTCCCTGCAAAACCCTCTAATCATTGTAATGCAACAAGCAAAACAATAAAGAAGGAAACTGTAGGACTGTGTGTAGTTCAACACGCTTGACATGATTCTATGTGAGAATACTCCCAAAAAGAAAATCAATACAATGCTCCATGCTTCCATTTATCCTCCATAAAGAAAAAGACCGCACTAAGGCGGTCTTTTAAGTGTAAACACTTATTTGGTTAAGTCAAATCTTATCCAAGTTTTGCTGCGATTTTTGCAGCGAGAGCCTCTGCAAGTTGCTCTTGCTTCGACTCCTTAAGAAGTCGCTGTGCAACTCTGCGTGAAACTTCTTTTACCATGGCGCCTGTATCAACAACTTGAACTGACTCGTTAAGCTCTTCGTACATGCCTTCTTCCATGTCCTCGGCTGCTTCATCTACGGTGATTTCTGCATCGGGGGCGCCTTTGATAGCGTCAATAAGTGCCATAAGGGCATCTTTAATAGCACCTTCGCCTTCTGCGTCGGCTCCCATCTCAGGCATCTCGTCGTCGCCCATTGGCTCATCAGCGGGCATATCATCAGCGGGCATATCATCAGCGGGCTCATCAGCCTCGGCCATCATCTCTTCCTCCTCCATGCAGTGTGCTTCTCCCATGGGATCTTTCTTTTCTGCCATATTCTCGCCTTCTTCCATTTTCTCTTCTTCAAGCTCTGCTTCAGCAAGGAAGTTCTCGGTAAGGGGTGCGATTGCAGCAAGTTTCATAAACTTGCGAATGTTTCCCTCTGAAAGTAGTGTTTTCTTTGCCATGTTATTTTAACTCCTTTGAAATAAAAAATAAGTGTTTGTTATAAATAGTACAATAAAAAGTAAAAGTTTATTTTTTGCTATCAGTTATAAATAGTATGTTATTTATAAAAATCACAAGTCGGGCATCTCTATTTCAATAATGTCGAAAATAGATCCAATTTCTTCTTCTGAAAGCGAAAAGTTTTCTCTTACTTTCTTTGCTTTCTCTCTTTCTTTTTTAAGTTTCTTTTCTCGATTCTTTGAAAGATTACCATTGTCCTTTTTGTATTCTTCAATAAGTTTCTCGATCAAAGGCGTTTGCTTTACAAACTGAAGAACAACCCAACGCAGAAACCTTCCCTGGCCAATGCCTTCGTATTTTAATCTTATACGAAAGTCAGCGTGAAGTTTTTCTCCAATTGAAAAAGTTAAGTTCTTCCAAGTGGGCTCGTATTTAACTATGTTGGGTTGTTCTTCTTCGCTCATCGTCGCAAAATGTGTGTGCTTGATTCAACAGAAGCGGCGTGAGATTGAAGAATGAATCTTGCTTTGCTTCTAAGTTCTGGAATGTCTCTTGCCCCAGAGTAAGATAAGCCTGATCTTACACCTGTAAGTAGTTCTTCAACAACATTCTTAACCGGTCCTTTGCAGGGGATTGTTGTTGAGACGCCTTCAAGAGAAGAGGCTTTGCCCCGCCACGCTTTTTGCGCTTCGGCGGATGCCATGCCACGATAAGCCTTAAAACAGCGGCCATCACGATCACGGAAAGTTTCGCTTGGGGTTTCTTCTGTTCCAGCAAGAAGGGAGCCAAGCATTACCGCATCAGCACCAGCAGCAAGAGCCTTTACAATATCGCCGGAGTTTTTAATGCCGCCATCGGCAATAAGAATGGCATCACGGTCTGTTTGGCCACAATCAATAACAGATTGCAATGTTGGGATGCCGTGCCCTGTTTGGATTCTTGTTGAGCAGATAGAGCCTCCACCAATACCAACACGAATAGAATCTGCACCCCAATCTGCCAGGCGGTTGAAACCATCAAGCGTTGCAACATTTCCTGCCATAATGCTTGCCTTACCTCGCAGTTTGTCGTCGAGCCGACGAAGTGCTTCCTTCATCAAGGAGTGATCTCCGTGAGCAACATCAACACAAATAACATCTGCGCCGGCTTTAAAGCACTCATAAGCACGCTCAACAAAGTCTCCACTTACCCCAACTGCTGCCCCAACAAGAGCAGCGGAGTTGTCATTAAAGGTTTTCTCAATTTGCTCTACTTGCTCTTTAATGGAGTTGTAGCGGTGAATAACAGCCATTCCCCCAAGAGAAGACATCGTGCTAGCCATTTCCCACTCGCTTACTGTATCCATCGGAGAAGCAATAATAGGAATGTCAAGACCGAAATGTGGATCTAGTGGTGTTTTTAGACTTACTTCTTTTCTTGATGTAATGTCGGAGTATTGTGGCTCCAATAGAACATCGCCAAATGTGATTGTTTGCTTATACATTTTCTTCCTCCTTTTGAATAAGTCTCTCTAAATACCACTGGGCTTTCTTGAGATCTTCCAGCCCTCCTTTTGATTTGTATCTTGAAACATACTTGATTACGTTTCCTTGACTAAAATCCATCCCCCAACTCTCAATGTAATCAATGGTCTCAATGCCTTCATTGTAGTGATCTGGGTGATCGACTGCTTCTTTGCGACTTGGCGTGTCTACGTGTTGCTCATAAATCATTCTTTCAACTGAATCATTTAAGTCGTCCAGGTAAACAGAAGCCTTGGTGTTTTTCGCATAGGAACTTGCTGTTGCTTCGTGAAAACGTTTTAGGGTGCTTTTGCTCATTCTCTCTCCATTGATGTTACGATTGGTCCGCAGAGCAGCCTTTGTCCGCTGTGCCCTCCCCTAAAAACAACAACTGCCGAAGGGAAAGGCGCAGGGTCTGTTGTGTTGCCGCCGCCAAACTTTAACCGACCACGAACAAAACGAATCTCGCTTGAATGCATAACGTATTCGTGCCAGTAGTTTGTATCTGGCCTTGCTGGAATAAGCATCACAACAGTGGTGTTGTGATCTTTGCTTTCTTCGTATGCTTTGCGAACCCAGTTTTTCAACTGCCGCCCATAAGGGGGATTAACATAGCACACTTCGCCTTTCCAAGATTGGGCAAGTGCGTCTTGTGCTTCTGTGAAAAACTTCGTGCAAAGAGCGTTGGTGCCGTCTGTTGCAGGATCGAGCGTAAAGTTGAACTCTTTATTTAGTTTATTAAAGAAATCTTTTGGTGTTTGCCAGTCCATTTTTTTTGACGACATCATTGTGCTCATTGTTTGTTTATTCATCTCGAACACCTGTTGAGCCAAAGCCGCCGTCCCCTCGGTCGCTTTCATTAAGGTCTTCCACAAAGACAAACTCCTCTTGTGAAATGCGCTCGGGGATCATTTGTGCAATGCGATCGCCACGATTGATCATAAAGACGCAATCGCTTTCCTCACAAGGATAGCAGTGGTTTCTTAGAATAACTCCGATCTCACCACGATAAGAAGAATCAATAACACCGGCCATTACATCAATGCCGTGCTTGTAAGCAAGGCCTGAGCGTGGCGCAATGCGAAGATAATAATCGGGTGAAAACGAAACAGAGATACCTGTCTTGATTAGTTCTTGCTGGCCTGGCAGCACAACGCAGTCTTCTGTTGCATAAAGGTCAATGCCAGCGTCCCCTGAGTTTCGCTGCTTTAAGTTGTAGAAGTTCTCAAGTTTCTTTACTTTTAGATTTAAATCGCTCATTTTATACCTCCGTTAGTTTGTATTTGATGCCATCAATCTCAACGATCTTTCCGTTGCAAGTTTGGCTGCTTGTGCGTTGTCGGTGTTCTTCTTCGGTAAGTTTTTCGTCGTTGAGGCGCCATTCTTTGTATCCGCTTGCCCGTTCAATAGCCGGGCCATCTTCACGGTGGAGTTTGTCGTGGAGATACCATTCTTTGTCTCCGTCTGCACCTTCATAGGCCGGGCCATCTTCACGGTGGAGTTTGCCGTGGAGCCACCATTGTTTGTCTCCGTTTGCCCAAACTTTAACTTCGTATGTTTTGTAGTTGCTCATTCTGCTGCCTCCTTGGAAAGGATTGTGTGTGGGTTATCTGAAAAGAATACCCTTGCGACGCCACAAGCGTCTGCCAGTGTGGAGACTTCTCTCTTAAAGTCATTCTCCCAATGCTCTCCCTTCATTACTTCTCGCACAATGTCCATCTTATTAACGACAAGATCTGTTACGCCATTCATTCTACACGATTTTGCAAGAAAGTCAAGATCAATCCAGTTTGTTTGGCGTCGTCTTCCAGTTGTTGCACCGAACTCTTGGCCAACTTCTTGAAGTTCTGTCAGCAAGCGACCATAGCCTTGGAAGTTCTTTGCCCCAACATAAGTCTCGTATGCTTTTGCGACACCCCAAACACGATTTACTGCTTGCGGCGGAATACCGTTCAGAAGCGCCCCAGCGGTCGTGCAGTGGCTTGAAGTTACGAACGGGTAGTCTCCCCAATCAACATCAATACCAAAGCCTTGTGCGCCCTCACAGAGAACGTAGGTGTCTTCTCCGGTGTGGAGTTCATCGTAAAGATCAACAACCAAGTCAGTTAAGAAACTTAGTTTA
>Ga0208298_1000938_pt1 | contig 11277 bp, 22 predicted proteins | sample 14BtaG_FD_184088 | JGI IMG/M metagenome (GOLD analysis project Ga0208298, IMG submission 184088) | Marine viral communities from the Subarctic Pacific Ocean - 14B_ETSP_OMZ_AT15311_CsCl metaG (SPAdes) (version 2) | ecosystem: Environmental > Aquatic > Marine > Oceanic | place: Pacific Ocean... | reverse complement strand
TCAAACGTAGCCAGAGCCTTGTAAGAAGCAATCATAGCCTCCTGCATGGCGTCCTCACGCTCAACGTCAAGGCTCTCCCAGAACCCCTCGCCATAGCGGTCGTCAGCCCACTTCATGGCCTTGTTAGCAGCCTCTTGAATCTCGCCGTCCGTGGCCTTGTGAATCATGCCGTCCATTATACCATACCCCCGCTTCCTGACAAGAACCTAAATCAACAATTCTCACTATTTCAGGCAAGAACTAACGGCGACCCGTAAGAGCAATCAGCCAGCAGGCTATGCCGTAACCAACAACAGAGCCAATCACCCAGCCAAGAAGCAAACCAAGCAATGCGCTAACATCCATAGGGGTGTAACTCATAGGGGTTAGTGTTTGGTGTGGAAATCTGGGAACTTAGTGTCGGGCTGTACCTCCCCCTCACACCGTACTCCCGCACCCCCGTGTGGGGGGGATGTTGGTGACGCGGGCGGGGTGGTGTCTCTCACCCCCACCGGCCCACGCTCTCAGTCATGCCGCGCGTGTGTAACGTTGCGTGTGGCTGCGCGTTGGTTATGTTGCGCGCGTTGGTGACTGCGCAGCTGCCTGAGATTGTCTGTGCTGTGCCATCCCCCGGTTCAGTGCTGGCCTGCCCGCCCCAAGCGGGCTTGGCTACGCTCCGTCCGTTCGCTGTTGTGCTGACGCACGCGAACGGCGGGACTAGCGATCACGTTGGTGGGTTTGACGGTCGCTTGAAGTATCCTCGCTGCCGTGTTTAGCGTCGCTCCCTACTCCTTTAGTCAGGTGTTTTTTTTCCAAATTATTCATAAATCAGGATTGCTCACGACGTAAGTACCTGAACAGCAATGAATTAAAAAAGTTTTGGCTATTTTGAAAAAAAGCTGGTGCTGGGGTTGAACGGTGGCCGATAGATGCTATAGTGGAGTAGTTGGCAACGTAGCCAGCACGACCCAACCCCCCCCGAAAGGATAGATAAGCCATGACGCACGCAACGATCATTACCGACAAACAAGCCAAGTCCTTAACCGCTAAACTAGACAAGCTCGGCAAGGCTTACACCGTCAAGCCGCTGGCTCATGGATGCGTCAAGTTAATAGCGGCACAGTCTACCCTTGCTGGCTTGAATATCGGCGGATGCTACCCGTTGGCCTAAACCCCCACCCCCGCCCCGCCCCGTCTAACGACGGAGCGCGGCTTTTGTTGGCAACGTAGCCAGCACTACCAAACCCCCTGAAAGGATAAGCACTGTGTTCAATCACACCGACTACTTGACTAACCCTAAAAAGTACGAACTATTTAAGACCGCTACGGTAAAGGGCGACATTTACACCGATTCAGGAAAGGTGCTAGCCAAGGGCGACATTGTTCAGGTCGAGTACGTTCGCCGTCTGCCTAATTCGCTCTACGGGCGCGTGGAACCTACTTACAAGGTTTTTAGCGAACACCATGAACATGAAATGTTCGCTTCGGCGCTGGCCGATTTTGTACTCTAACCCCCGCCCCGCCCCGCCCCGTCTAACGACGGAGCGCGGCTTTCCCCGGCGACGTGCCGGTTTACACACCCCCTGAAAGGATAGAACACGATGAGAGCAAAACGACACGACGCAGGACTAGACGTCAACGACACGCTGGTGGCACAATGGGAAACGACCGGGAACGACTGGCTATCGCTTTACAAGTACACGAGCGACCGCTTCGGGATCGTTTACAGCTATACCGGGACCGGATGCGGCGGCGGGTTAAATTGCAACCCCGACCTTGACCCGGCGATACACGGACCCATACCGACCGGCGACGACGACGCCATAGCGCAAATGGAGCGACCCTGGGGCGGCGACAATCGGCCCGGCGCTGGCCCGGCGTTTGTTATGAAGTGCGACCGAAAAAGCCTAGCCCGCGTATTCTAACCCCCCGCCCCGCCCCGGTTAACATCGGCGCGGCGGCTTTTACACCCCCGGCTCCGTGCCGACACTCAACCGCCCAAAAGGGCAAGGATAGATAGACATGGCAACCGCACTAGACAGAATTACACACTGCTTCGCCCGGCTTGATGATAGCCACATCATCGACGCGGTAAACCCCGAAACCGGCGCGGGTTTATACGGCGGGAAAACCCTAGCCGAAACCCAGGCCGAGCGTCCCGGCGCTGAACTGCTTACGCTGGCCGAGTGGCAAGCCCACCGGGGCGGTATCCAGCGCGGACCCATCATTTGGGAAACGACCACCGAAGAAGAATACAACGATATGATGAACGTACTACCCCCAGCGGCGTATGGCCCCGGCGCGTTCCTTGTGGGTGAGCCAGCCGACCACGAAGCCGACAGCGGCAAACCGCGATACCAGGCGTACAGGTCGCGCGGCTTGTTGTTTGAGCGATCAAACCGCCCGCTCACCCGCTCCGAGTTCCATAAGGCCATCTAAACCCACGCCCCGCCCGGCCTAACAGCCCGGCGCGGCTTTCCCGCCCGACGTGGGCGGATTTACTCAAACGCCCGCAGGGGCAAGGATACAGCGCCATGCTTTTTAACCAGATCAAGACCCCCAGCCAGCTTAAAGTGTTTGTGGAAAACGGCCCGACTGATTCCTACTTCTTTTCGCCTGATACGATGCGCTTTTGGGGCGATACGATGCGGAACTATGGCGTGAGGTGGCACGATAAAGAAGCCGGTATCTTGGAGCTATACCGACGCCGCGCGGTTAATGGTGGGCTTGATTCATCGGCATATTTTACAGCGAGCGAGGACGGCGAATCAGCCCGGCGCGTATTCCTGCCCACCGCCTAACCCCCCGCCCCCCACGCCCTAACAGGCGTGACGGGCTTTCACCCAAACCGGCGCAGAGCGCCAGAGGATTTAGCGATGAAAGATAAGCTAAACGTATACCGATCAAATGAACACGGCGGGCCTCCATACTTTTACCATTGGTATTACAGAACCGCCGAAGCCCCAGCGGTGCGGGTCGGCCCGTTTGACAGCGAATCCGAAGCGAGAGAACACGCCGCCACAAAATAACGCCCCCGGCTAAAGTAGCCGATCAATCCAGCCGATATAGGCTATAACCAATACCCGAAAGGAACGCCATGCAAACCCAAACCATGACCATTACCGAACTTACCACCTGGGCCGCGCTAGACTCACGCGGCGACGCCCCCGCCGTCGCTGGCCTGCTGAACGATTACGGATTCGCCGACACCAACGCGGGCGGGCTTGTCCGGGGGCTTGACGGCGGCACGGCTGTAGTCGTTAGCTGGCCGGATCACGTTCGGTTCCCCAGCCCTAACAGCGACATCGGGGCAATTCGCCTAGCTTGACACCCCGCCCCGCGTCGGGTAAAATCGACGCGGGAGCATTTGCCCGGCGACGTGCCGGGATTACACTCCCCCAGCAAAGGATAAAAAAGCCATGAAAATGCCAAACGAACTATTTAACGAACTAAAATCAGCCATGATGGAAGTATCGCCCGTGGACGGCCGCACTATTGCCGAGCATCGTCAGCAATACGCCGACGACGGCTTAAGCTATGGCCGCTGGTTATATGACTGGATGCACGCTAGCAAGCCGGGCGGCGAGCCAGACTATCGCTGGGTATGCGACAAGGTGTACCCTCTAGGCATGAATGATACTCATATGACAACGCCGCTAAAAAAGATAGACCGCGAAGCCTTCGGTGCATGGCCGAACCCAGCCAGCCAGACGCTAAACGGCAAGCGTATCGCCTAACCCCCCGCCCCGTCTAGCGTGGGTGTGAGGCTTTTACAACACCGGACAGCGGGCCATAATGAAAGGGACTGATAGATGAAAACCTACAATGAGAAGTTAAGGGCTAGGGCGGCAACGTACGCGAGCAGGCACAAGGGCGCGGTCCCTCCCTCAACAACTGACGGGCTGGCGTACAAGCTGCGCAAGGCGTGGCTTGCCGGGGCTAAGTCGGCCCTTAGAAAGTAACCCCCGCCCCGTCCCCGCCACCGCAGGGACGGGAGCATTTAGGACACACCCCGCGACGGAGCGCAACACACAACGCCGCAAAGCGGCAGAAGGTTTAGCGATGAAGAAGATCAGCCACCACGTTCCCGAATGTTTCAAGCCAGATGACGCCGAGGCCGCGCGATGCTGTGCCGCGCCGCTGTTCCTGCTGGTGGGCCTAGTCCTGCTGGGCGTAGTCCTGGCTATGTTCCCCGGATGCGGAACGGTCAAGGGCATCGGGCAAGACTTGCAAGACGCCAGCGAAGTGACGCGGGAGTACATGGCTAAGGATTGACACACCACGTCCCCGCTGCTAACGTGGCGGGGGTGTATTCCCCTAACGAAAGGACAGCTATGAGAGTCTATCAGAGTGCTGGCGACAAGGCTATCAAGGCAGCAGAGAAGGCGCTACAGCGCGGCCCGTGGAGCAATGCCCCAGACGGAATCTGCGGCCAAACGCTGCTGCACCTGCTCAACGAGTTCAACGTGCCGATGTTCTGCGTCGAGCTCAACGGCGACGAGCAGAGCGGCCCGTGGTTGAGCCTCCAGGCGGCTGAGGACTACATCGACATGCACATTGCCGAGCGCGGCGTGTGCGATGATGCCTACGACCGAGTGCGTCAGGAGTACGACATCAGCGACGCCGACGGCGAGCCGGTAGAATAATTTTACACACCCCGCTTGACCAGCCCTAAACCTTTGCTATAATACTCACATGGCCGTCAACCCATACACATCTCAAGGCGTTTACACCCCGGCAGGCTGCTTGACGGCCCGGTCTGCCGGGGTTTTCGCTTGCACGGAATCAGCCATGCCAGAAATCACCATCAACACATCGACGGGCGAAGTGGTTGAATCCCTCGCCCAGCACGAAGACACCATCGAGCGGGGACTCAAGACGTTCGTGGAAGTCGGCCAAGCATTGCAGGCTATCCGCGACGGCAGGCTCTACCGCGAGCAGTACGACCGCTTCGAGGACTACTGTAAGGAGCGATGGGGGTGGAATGATCGTCGGGCATCGCAGTTGATCGCGGCGTCTGGGGCGGTCGGAAATGTCTCCAAAATTTTGGGGACTGGTCCGTCTACTGAATCCCACGCAGCCCCCCTCACCAAGCTCCCCGTCGACGAACAGGCCGACGCATGGGAGGAAGTGGTGATCGACGCCGAGGAAACCGGCGAGAAGATCACCGCGAAGAAGGTGGAGCAGGTGGTGGCGAAGCGGCGTGGGGCTGGTGGCAAGCCAAACACAGCCCCGCAGTCTCTCGCCAACGACCGGCACACCGTACCCGAACTGGTCGTGGAGTTAGTTGAACTAACTTCCGCTGGCACATCTTTTTGGTCTACCGCAAAGATTCGTGACATCGTGTTGCGACTTGCAGAAATTACATAAGGAGCTATCGAATGTGGACAGAGCTAACCCCGGAATTGATTGAGTTGACCCCCCATCAAGCAACCCTGCATAAAAACCGGCGATCCCTGCCCGGCGACAGGGACGTGTCTACCCCAGAGGGCAGGCGTCGTATCGCGTGGCTTGAGTCGCACCTGCGGCGTGGCAATTTCATCACGCCCACATGGGCGATCGCGCAGGTGGGTGGGGCGTGGTGGCGAATTGACGGCGGCCACAGCAGTCACATGCTGGCCGCATCAAACGGAAACTTTCCCCACGGCAAGAGTGTATTGCTACGCAAGTTTAAGTGCGAATCCAACGAAGACCTAGCCGATCTGTTTAACATCTTCGATAATCGGAAGTCGCTGCGAACGCTTGGAGACAAGATTAACGCGCACAAGTCAGTCAAACCTAAATTGGTGGACATCCCCAAGTCTTATGTGCAGGCAGTCACGGCGGGAATCTGCATCTTCCGAAGCGGGGGTGTCAGCCGCCAGACCGACGAGGAGGAGCGCGTTGCTGTCATGCACGGCGAGGAGGACTTCATTGTGTGGGCTTCGGGGTTTGTAAAAGGGAAGCACATGCGGCGACCGGCAGTTATCGGTGCAATGCGTCACATCTACGGCGTTTGTGGTCAAGATCACCTCGACGAAGCCACGGAGTTTTGGTCTGGCGTCCGAGACATTGCCGGTGAACATGCCAAGGTGCCAACGAGAAAACTTGGGGCGTTTCTCATCAACCTGTCCGAGCGGGATAATCCGTGGCGAAATCAGAGCCACGCGATCTATAGCAAGTGCATCACCGCATGGAACGCACACTTGCAAGGTGCCACAACATTGCTAAAATACCACCCAAGCAGCAGGGCCGTCCCCGCGTGTCCAGGCCGACACTAGATGCACCCCCTCCGCCCCGGCTAACGCTGGGAGCGGAGGATTCACCCCCAACCAGGAGCTACCCATGTTCAGCGACGTATTCAAACAACTCACGGATCACATGAGCGCACCCAAGGCCGAAGGGCCGAAGGCAACCCCCCTCGACGAGATCGCAGACCTCGCCGCCTCGCTCGTTGAAGTGGAGAGCGAGGAGATCGACATCCGAGACAATGCCGGGCGCGACCTCGGCTGCACGACGATGCCCGTGCCAGCACAAGACGCCATCGAGATGGACGTGACCGACTCCCTGCAAGCCGAAACGGAATACTGGGGCGAAGGCTCATTTGTCCAGAGCCACCCAGAGGGCGACGTGCAGGTGATCGTGGACTGCCCATCGCTGTACGTCCTCGACGCTGACGGCGAGGTTGTCCCCAACGCCCGCATCATGGCCGAGTTTACCGACATCCGAGTTGAAATCGCTTAATAGAAAGGCGGATAGTTATGGCTAAGAAAATGGAACAGATCGGAAGTGGCTACTTTGCCCGTGGCGAAGAAAGCCCGCGACAAGCACCCAAGAGCCGGGGCAGAATCGACGTTGTAGAGGTGATAGCGGTGGGTCTGATCCTGCTGCTCGGATTCCTGAGCGGCGTAGTGTTCATCCTGCGCTTAACCTCGGAAGGACTCTATTAATGTCTACTCTAGGAAACTCACAAGTTGAACCGGGCGTTTACCGCTCGATGCCCGACGCCGACTACCGTGCCATCGACGCGCTGAGCAACAGCGACCTGATGGCGTGGGCTAAGGGCGAGGGGGCGAACACCATCGACCCCCGCAACGCCGTGTTTGGGACGGCCTTTCACGCCATCGTGCTTGAGCCGGACGTGGCCAGTGCCAAACTGGTCGGACTTGAGCCAAAGCAGAAGCGTAAGGACTACGACGGGCCGGAGGATGCTCTGGTGCTGACCAACAGCGACTACAAGAAGCTAATGGGCTGCTACGACTCAGTGAAGGGACACCCCCAGCTAGGCAAGCTGATGGAGATGGCGCGGGCCGACCGCGACCGATGCGAACTTGTCGTTGTCTGGATTGATGAGTTGACAGGCATCAAGTGCAAGGCTAAGATTGACCAAGTTACAGACAACTACGTCTGGGACTGGAAGACCACCAACAGCGACCCGGATGGATTCGGGTACAGCATCGGAGCGTTTATGTACCACGCCCAAGCCGCCCACTACCTCATCGGGGCGAAGGCGTGCAGCCTCGGCCCCGACAAGTTCCGCTTCGCGTGTGCCAGCAAGCGGGCTGACAAAGGCCATGTGTGCTGGGTGCAGGGCGTTGACACCAGCTTAATGTGTGCGGGCTTTAAGACCCGCGAGATTTTAATGAGCCTCTACGCCAAGCATGGCAAGGAACAGACCAATGAGAACCTCTGAATCAACTACCAACATCGCCGCCGCCCTCCTCGCTGCACAGCAGGAGATGCCGCACCCGAAGAAGAACGCGAAGAACCCCCACCTTCGCAATTCCTTCGCCGACCTCCCCGGCGTCATCGACACCGTCAAGGAAGTGCTGAACAAGCACGGCGTCGTGGTGGTGCAAGCTGTGGATGGCGATGCTGAATACGACGGCGAGGGCGGCACCACACCGCAGAAGGTTGGCGTTTGTACCCGTCTCTGCCACGCAAAGTCCGGTGAGTGGCTTGAGTCATGGGTGAGCCAGGGCGTTGACGGGGCCAAGGGCATGAACCTTAGCCAGTCCATCGGCTCGGCCATCACCTACCTCCGTCGCTACTCCATCTCGGCAATGGCGTTCGTCGCCAGCGAGCCCGACGACGACGGCAACGAAGGCAAGGGCGGCGACGTTAAGGCCGCATCACCCGACTCCGACTTTGACTTATGAATCACCGCGTGATATACTGCACCGGACTGGATCAAATGTTTGATCTAGCCACTAACCTGCTTACGAAAGGCAACACTATGAGCGAACAGCAATATAACAACGACAATCAGATCGCGTTGTGGTCCCCCCGCAACACCGAACGACGCAAGGGCTACTACACCGGGGGCGGTCCCAAGACCGACTTCGGTGGCAAGCAAGTGCGTGACGCCGCCCTCATCGTCAACGACGCAGCCTCGGGCAACGCCCCGTTCGCCACGCTGTGGTGGGAGACTGCTGACGGGGCCATCTACCGTTCAGCCATCTTCAACAATGAGGGCAAGCTGGGCGGCAAGGTGGACGGGTGGTGGGTGAACGTCTACAAGAACGACGGCAACGGCCCGCCGCTTCGTGTGAAGTTCAAGGCGATGGAGTCGGTGGCGGCGACGCCAGAGGACTATAAGAACGATGCGTTCACCGGCCCGGATGACCCGCCATTTTGATTCATAACGGTAAGCCGGGAGAGCCGTGGGTAGCGAGGGAAGAACTCGCATCCTAGACCGTCCCTCACGCGGTCGCCCAATCCCCGGAGTGAGACTGCTCCGCCCCTTAACGGGGGTGGGGCAGATTAAACCAGGCAAGGAGCCAACAAATCGACCAGACAAAACCCATCCTGATCGGCTGCGAAGAAAGCCAAGTGTTGTGCGGGGCTTTCCGCGAGGCTGGATACGAGGCGTATAGTTGCGACCTCAAGCCCACGCGGGGCAATCCTAATTGGCACTACGAGAATGACATCATGTGGCTGATTGAGTCGTTGCACCGCTGGTCCCTCATCGTGCTACACCCGGACTGCACTGCGATGGCCGTGAGTGGCAACCGCTGGTACGGCAAGGGTATGCCCATGAATGACAAGCGCATTGCTCAGGTGGAGTGGACGGTCAGGCTGTGGGAGACGGCAAAGTCAAAGTCCAACCTTGTTGCGCTTGAGAATCCGGTGAGCGTCATCTTCAAGCATCTGCCCGACGTTCAGTATATCCAGCCTTGGCAGTTTGGTCACGGCGAGACGAAGAAGACGGGCTTCGCGCGACACAACCTGCCCGAACTCAAGCCGACCAACATCGTCGATGGCCGGGAGAACCGCATCTGGAAGATGCCGCCAAGTCCCACCCGCAAGCGCGACCGCAGTAAGACATACCAGGGCGTGGCTGATGCCATTGTCCAGCAGTGGGGACCGCTGATAGAGGATGCCGACAATGTCTAAAGCAACAAAATACACATGGGGCATCTGGATTGCCGACCAGCGTGAGTGGGCCTCTCTCCCCTCCCGCCTCTGCAAGCCCACGCCACACAACTGCAATCTCGTACCGGCTCTGTTGCCTGTGCTGGGGCGACTGGCCGATGAAGGCCACAAGCCTGAGTTAAAGATGATACCGAACGATCAGCTTCTCCAAATGCGAAAGGACTGCAAATGATTCTCAGCAAACCCCTCATCCTCACCAACAAAGAACACCGCGAGTGCCACGAACTATGGCACCGATGGAAGGCGGAGTTCGGCGACCGTGTCCGCGTGGTCAAAGGTCTGTTCGACCTGGCCGAGCGATCCATTCTCCAGAAGGAGATGCCCACCGACCCGACGATGTGGGTTGACGTGGTGGAGGTGCTGCTTGACGCTCTCCACTTTCCCGCCCACAGCGACCTCGTTGACCGCTCCCTCATGCACCGTGGCGTGCGATCCCTCATCATCGAGCATGAGAAGTACGGGGCAGGCAGCGGCTACGCTGAACGCAGCGTGGTGCTTGGATGGGTGGTGCGTGAGCATGACTTCCTTCTCCGTGACCTCGCGGAGGTGGCGTGATGGCGATGTTAAGCCTAAGAGCCTACGCAAAGAAGTACAGCCTGAACGACTCCACTGTTGTCCGGTGGCTGGCGAATGGCAGGCTACCGGGGAGCCGCACTCGACAGTCATGGCTCATCCCAGACGAACCGCCTCCGCCACCCATGCTGGTTCGCGCGTCCGACCGGACTAGGGGCGGCAAGATTAAGTGCTGCACATGCCGCACTTATCACGACGCCTCCCGCTACACATCGGCAACGGGCCGAAAACGCGGCAGGTGTGGCGATTGCTGTCAATACCTATCGAGGAGGGCGGGCGGGCGTATGGAGATTGACGACATACTGCACGGCAGGGACATTGAGATTGGGGTCTGGTTGGAAGCCCAGCCAGCGGACATTGCGGCCCACCGCGAGGCGGACCTAATCGCCCACGCCAAACGCATCAAGGCGATGGGGCTGGCAGGCAACGGAAAGGACTGGCCCGATGGCGAAGGTTCCTAAGACACGCAACAGCGGACAATGGACAGAGGCTCGCTACAGAGGCTTCATCAGGTCCGCTCTAAGGAAGGCGTGGCAGAGGTGGGGGCCGAACCAAGCCACCAAGAAAGCCGCCCGTGTTGAGCGCGGCATATACATGTGTGCTGGCTACGAGCGAGAGCAGCACCTAGTGACGAACTCAATCAAGGTGGACGGCAAGCGGAAGAACAATATCTTCACCGACCACATCGAACCGATAGGCACCCACTTGACGTGGGATGAAACGATTGCTAAGATGTTCTGCGAGCAAGAGAATCTTCAAGTGTTGTGCGCCGCGTGCCACAAGCAGAAATGTGCAGACGAGCGAAAGTCAGGCAAGATATAGTCCCCGGCCTGCGAGCCACACGGCAGCACACTGATCGGGTCTAGCGGGAAGGTACAGCCCGCGTCCGGCGGCTCCCTTAGCGGGGAGCCGCCAGATTCACTAAACCCCGCTCGAAAGGAGCAATGCTATGGAAACGATTGAACTGAATGGAAAGAAGTATCAAGAGGTCGTGGAGGCGAGCGATCGCGTGCTGGTCCGAACCCGCAATGCTGGCGTGCATGTCGGCACGAAGAAACATCGAGACGCCGATGTCCTCGTGCTGACTGATGCTAATCGCATCTGGCGATGGCGAGGGGCCAACACGCTGAGCGAGGTGGCTACCAGCGGCGTTAACCGCGACGAATACACGCGCATCGCATGCTCGGTGCCTGAGATTGAGTTGACCTGTTCCGACGTTTGCGAGGTTATTCCGGTCGCCAAGGGCGTTGACTTGAGCGAGGTGCATAATGACTGACCAGCACGGCAGCTGCTACGGCGGCGGCAACGGCT
>Ga0208298_1000937_pt1 | contig 11295 bp, 6 predicted proteins | sample 14BtaG_FD_184088 | JGI IMG/M metagenome (GOLD analysis project Ga0208298, IMG submission 184088) | Marine viral communities from the Subarctic Pacific Ocean - 14B_ETSP_OMZ_AT15311_CsCl metaG (SPAdes) (version 2) | ecosystem: Environmental > Aquatic > Marine > Oceanic | place: Pacific Ocean... | reverse complement strand
TGTAAGGTTCAGTGTGGTAACAATACCAGATGATACAAGTGCTTCTGTGGTAAGTCCAACAGAAATACCAGTTAAGTTTGATCCATCACCATAATAGACTGCTGTTGGTCCGTTAGCACCAAATGATTGACCTGATCCAACTTGAACTCCAAGTCTTGCGGTAACAATACCAATTGAGTCAATATTAGTTACATCTTCATATGTAAGAACACCAGTAAACGTTGCGGCAACACCCACAATGTTTCTAACAGTAATATCGGGTGTTCCAGTTAATCCCTGAGCATTAGTAGCAACTGTTGCTGTTGCAGAGTTTCCAGTGCATGATCCAGAAGATCCACTAGCATTACCAGTCACATTACCAGTCACATTACCAGTCACATTACCAGTCAAAGCACCAACAAAACCACCAGTTGATGTTGTTACACCAGTGACTTCTAAATCATTTTGTATTCTAACTTTCTTTGTGGTTGTAATACCAACAGTTCCGCCAGTAGTGTAATTACCCCAAGTACCACCAGCACCAGCACCACCACCAGAAATACTTACATCAATAGTAGTACCATTTATGGCAAATGTATTACCTGTTCCAACAAAATTAAGACTATCTACATTTCCAATCAGTGCTCCAGCTGATTGAATACCAATTCTTCTAGCATCACCTAGATTGAATGCCTTATATGCAACACCTTCTAAAACATCACCATTAATCGCAGCAGATACTAAAGAAATAGTAGAAGAATCAGTCGCATTATAATCGACTCCTTCTATCAGTTTTGTTCCATTCAGGAATAAATCCAGATATCCAACTGTATATCCGGATACAAAAGTAAAATCTGTTGTGACTCCAGTTGGGGAAAAAGTTTGCCTTGAAACTGTTACCGACGAATCACCCGGTGCTCTTCCAATATATCCACTACGATCTGCCATTAGCTAACTCCTGTTAGAATGCTGAGGTTGACATCGACTGCATTTGCAGTATCACAATAAACTCTCAACTCATCACTTGCTTCAAGCAAAGTCTTTCCTGTATCAGAGATAACAAAAGAACTTCCAGAAGGAACAGGAATTTTCTGTGCAATTCCTACACCAACCGCAGTGCTTTGGTCATATGCTTCAATAAATAAATTGATTGAGTTGCCTGTGTTATTGGCAAATGTTCCACCAATCAAAATACTCTTGGTTGCCGCAGGTGAAGTATATGCTGTTGTCGGTCCAAGAAATCTTACTACCTGACTTGTGGCAGATGCTGTATTCGTAGAAGCACGATCAGCATAAATCGTCGTCCCGTCAATTTGTTGAACTTTTGTTCCGAAAATAAAGTTTCCGTTGTCAATCAAATCAGAAACACCAATACCAGTATTTGCAGTCACTGTAATAGCAGTGCTTGCCGCAGCAACTGTACTACCGGAATAACTGGTTACAATTCCAACTGCCCTTGTTAAATTATTTGAAAATGCTTCTGCCATTTTTCTTTACGTGTTATGAGTATTTATTAAATTAACCGCCAAGTGCGATTACAAGACCAATAGAGGCACCGGTTTGAACGGTGACTGTTGCAATTCCTGATGAAATCTCAACATTGTTTAATCCATTTGATGATTTAAAATCAACAATAGTTGCGCCAGTTCCAACAAATGTTCCTTCAGATGAAACACCAATAGAACTAACTAAATCTGTTGCAATACCAGAAAGATTTGATCCATCACCAACAAATGATGTTGCGGTAATAACACCAGTTACATTTAATCCGTCCTGAATAAAGACATAATCATTAAATGTAGAGAACCCTACGAATGTAGAGAAGCCAGAAACTCTTAAATTATTGGTGGTTGTGATACCGCCAACATTTATATCATTATCAAAATTTACCGCAGAAATAAATGTCGATAAACCAGTTACATGAAAAGTATCAGTAACTATTAAGTTTTGAATTGATGCATCGTCAAGTGTGATATCATCAAGATTGAGATCACCAGTGACACGCATGTCACCATAAACATAAAGTGCAGTCTGCCCAGTAGAAACTGAAGACCGCACATCTAATGTATATGCAGGGTTGGGAACAGAAGTTCCAACTCCAACATTATGAGTAGTATCGCTTACATAAAAAATACTACCAGAAGATCCAACCTGTACATCTTGTGTAAAGGTAGAAAATCCACTAATTATAACATCAGTAGCACCAATTCCACCCCTTACATCTAATGTAAATTCAGGTTGAGTTGAACCAATACCGACATTTTTGGTAGCAGCATTTGCCAGAATTACATCTGTTGCTACTTCTAGTCCATTCTTGACAACAAAATTCTTATTGACTGCCATTTCGGGTTCACTCTCCCCCGTGCTTATTTTTACTATTTATCAAGTTACAATTCTGAGAATTATCTTAGCATTTTCAAACTCACTACCACCTTGTTGAGCATCAACAACGGTTATAGATCCATCAGTATATCCTGATCCTCCTCCACCACCACCTCTAGAATTTGTTGCGCCTTGGCCACCTTCGGCACCTGATCCACCTGCACCACCACCGTTTACTCCTTTTCCTTTCGTTTGAATTATATTATATCCATCTTTAAAACCTCTGGTCACAGAATTGGAAGTATTTGTGACTATGGTTCCATCAGATAAGAAAAAATTAGTTACACCAACATCTTCACATGCAGACTTGCCCTGCTCTCTCCAATATACACCTCTCGTGCAGGCTATTGTCCTACCTCCGGCAGATTCGTTTGGAGGGGTGTCGGAATCTGGAGGAACTGCGGTAAGACTCGATGCTGATCCAAAAAGTCCATCTGCTTGTAAATCATTTGCCCCACCACCAGTTCCATTGCCAGCACCCAACCCACCAGATCCACCGATATTTATTCCACCACCAAATCCACCTCTTCCATTGGTTCCAGCATCTCCACCTTCACCAACACATGCAATCAAAGTTGCTTTTCTATAGAGAAATGGTGCATTGATTGGTTCTATCAATCCAGCAAGAACGTATTCAACATTTCTCTCCATAGTAAATCTAATTCTTGAGAACCCTCCCTCACCACCAATTCCTGATCCATTATCAGAACCTTTCCCCCCATACAAATCCATTTCCACATCTAAATCTTTGTCTGGTGAGTAAAAAGAGTATAATTTATTATAAGAATTTACAGTTGGATCTCCAGTAGAAGCTGTAATCTCATATTCTCCATTAAAAAGGTCAATGAATGTCAAGTTTGCAGTATCTGTATTGTTGATACCTTCAATATTTACAAGATACTCATCTGCCGTGCCTCTTACAACAAAGTTTGCAGTGGTGCTTATTTGAGGACTATTAGTTGCCTGAGCACTTACTATAGAACATGATACAGTTTGAATACCAACTTGATCTGCAGTCAATGACAATACATTAGTTTGTGATCCAGAGACAATCGTATTTCTAGTTACTGTAGTATCAACTGATGTTTTACCAGTATATGAAATGCTAGCATATCCATTACCTTGAATACCCCAACCATCAAAAGCAAAAGAAGCAGTTCTATCATCAAATCCACTTGCTCCACCATTACCATCAGCACTATTACCACCAGCACCAGAAGCAGGATAATTAGAGGGTTGTGATCCTCCTCCACCTCCTCCACCTTTATTGGACCCATCATCTCCAGGATTTGGTGATGAAGTGCTATTTGACATTACAGGTCTTGATCTACCAAACCCTAGTCCACCACCTCTAGCATTTGGTGGTCCACCAGAACCACTTCCACCACCGCCTCCACCACCGGCAGAAACAATTGTATATCTTCCTAATGTATCATCATAAACTGCAGTGGCTCCACCACCACCTCCACCACCATGAGATCCTGGTCCACCATTTCCGCCAGATGCATAACTACTAGCACCACCATTTCCACCATTTCCACCTGATCCAGAATTTCCTCTCCTTCCAATCTGAAAGTTTAGAGTTCTATTTACATCAGTTTCTCCTGGTGCATATGGAAGTCTTCCTGCTCTTCCATTATGTCCACCATTACCACTAACACCGCCACCGCCAGAACCACCAGCAACAACAATTGTAATGTCTCTTGCATCAATCAACTCAAGGGTTGTATCTGAATTATAAGTAAAGTCTTGATTTCCTTCTACCAATGCTGTTGAACCAGTAGTCTCAGTAACTGTTCCATCAGAAACAACATTTCCATTTAAAGACCATTGATAACTAACATCACCATAAGAAGAATCGGTAAGTCCTGCATTAACAGAAAATGTAGAAGTTTGATCTACAATAGTTTCCGTGGTAGTTGGTTCAGAAATTATCTCAATTAAGGGTTCTACTGTAATTGTAGCAATACCAGAGTTAAGTGGTTCATTTAGAGCATTACCAGTTCCTTTTAAGATGCTACCATACTCATTAGTTGGAGTATAATCTGCCTCAAGATAAAATTCTCTATTATTATCTTGAGGGCTCTTGAGGTTTGATATAGTTAATGTGGTTGTTGCTGATCCACTAATGTTAGTATTATCATTCAAAATACCAACATTAGATTCGTACCATTGATATGAGATTGTACCAATAGATGATGGTGTTGTTGATGCCCAGGAAACTGTTGCTATACCAGACATAGTTACAGATCCTGTAACCGTGCTACCTACTCCTACTGGATTTTCAATAAATGATAGGTTTGGTCCATTTAACTCTAGATCTGTTGAAAGACCTCTTTGATAGATATTTTCCATTTATTTTTTAACTGAAGTTTTGACCACTAACTACACCATAAAGACCAGAGGATGTAAGGTTATCACCATCAAATGTTTTAAAGGAATAAATGTCTGCCATATCCGCTGTTGTAGTGACACTTGGTAGAACTCCACCAGGCCAATATACTGGGATTGTAACTCCACCATTGTCCTTGAATGTATCTATACCGACAGAATGACCACCAGTTGAATCTTGAACGATTTTAATGGTGAATGATGTCGAACCCGTAGGTGGATTCTGAACTACAAACTCAGTTATACTATCACTTGCAGTCAATGTAAATGATTGTGCCGTGGAGAGGTCAATCGTAACTACATTTGCAACAATCGAAAGTGCTTCAACATTTTCCGAATAGGTTTTCAGTTTTGCATGTCCACCAATGTCAAGAGTTGCTGTTGGCATAGTAGATCCAATACCTACAGAACCTAGCCCAACTTGGGTTGTAATGATCGTTCCACCTGCACCCACATTCAATGTAGTTGCAGTTATTATTCCAGAGGTAATCTTACCTGAAGAATTTTGAATATCATAATTACCAACAATTGTACTGAATCCTACAACCGTAAGGTTATTAGTAGTTACAATACCAGCAAACTTCGCTTCAGAGAAGACATGTATTGTGGTTCCTGAAGAACCGACAGCACCAACAGTTAGATCAACATTACTGAGAGGTCTTGTAGTTCCGATACCAACATTTAAAACATCAACTGGGAAAATACCAGTTCCAACACCAGCAGAAACTGTACTAAACAAACTATCATTTGCAAGATTTGTCAGACCCGAACCATCACCCGTAAATGCTGTTGCAACAACAGATCCACTAAATCTAGATTCGCCAACAACACGAAGTTTAAATCCATTTGATGTTGATCCAATACCAACACCACCAGTACCATCAATATCAACTAAGGTTGTTCCAGATCCGACTTGGAATGTAGATTCTCCAGGTCCAGTTGTAGCAATACCAACCTTATCGAAAATGAAGATTGATGCATCCCTTTCCAAACTGATCGGACCCATGGAACGCCATGCATTATCAGTTGTATAAACATAACCCCAAGTTCCACCCTGACTTGGGTTTGCTTTCCATACAACATTACCTGGGTTTCCTGCTAGTACGGGAACTGATATTCCAACTGTATAGTTTCTTGATACAGTTGCATCACCTTGTAAGAATAAGTTATTTGACTCAAGACCTCTAGAAGAATTGACTGTCAGTTTATTGTTGATAATAAGTGGTCCATTAAATTTAGAGATGACCTTATTATCAGGTCCACCTTCAACTTTAATAGATCTTGCAAAAACACCTTCAACTGGTTCGATAACATTAAGTCCAGGAAGTTCCGCAATATCCTCACCCTCTACAGTTTGAACTGGGGTATCAAAGATTTCCTCTCTACCAGTAATTGTACTGAGTCGCTTATTACCAGAGTATGAAATACCCTTATCATTCATTCCTGTATAGAAGTTAATTCCACCTTCTCTCTTAGCTGATTGTGCTAAAAGTTCTTCATCAACAGAAATTGCTCTATCTTGCTTATCTGGGAATGCAGTTGAGTAGTTACCAGGACCAAATCCAACATATTCAAAGGTATGTCCAGAAGCACGAATGATTGAGTGTCTTCTAAGTTCAATTGGTTCAACTCTAACTCTTCTAATAACAGAATTAATCGTATGTGAAGTTGCTTTTGATCCAAGAATACCACGGAAAACATACACTGGGTTTGATCCAGTTGTGGTGGTCTTGACTCTCATCATTTCACCATCAACCATCAAGTAATCGCCAATATTAATATCAAGAGTTCCAATTTCTTGAATTGCAATTTGATCTGTTGATGCATTTGCGATTGAAGAAGATATTGTTGTAGTAATTCCAGCATAAGTTGGAATCATTCTACCCTCAAGATTTTCATCTTCAATCGTTATATTACCATCATTAGAGGTAAATCCTTCTGGAAGTGCAAAGATAGTTCCTGTTGCTGTTGGTGCAATTGTGCTAACACCAAGATTTGCTTCAAATGATGTAAGTGAATTAACTTTGGAAACAATAAATGATCCATTATATTGATCTTGATCTGCACCAGAAATTCTTACCTTTCTATCAACATCAAATCCGTGCTTATCCAAAGTAGTAATTGTAGCAATACCAGATCCACCAGTATAGGTGAAGGTATTGACATTAACACTTTCTCCAGTCAAATATAGATAAGAACCTGAAGACAATGTTACACCAATACCAATGTCTGATGTAGATGGAATTAAAGTTCCTGATATTGAAGATGCTGAAGATACAGTAATCGTTGTTGCAGATCCTATTGCAACATCAGTAATTCTATGAAGCTGATTATATCCTGAATATGTTTCAGATTTGACTCCAACAACTCTTACAACATCACCAATATTATTATAAATGTTGCTAACTTCAACTACTGCTGGTATAAATCCTGTTGTAGTTTCAATACCAACAACATTCATGGTATTACCAATACCATATGCACTACCACCATCCATCACTTTAACATCAGTAATTACACCACTTCCGTCAATAGTTACTTTTGCTGTGGCATGTTTTCCTGTGGTAGAAGATCCAATAGAGATTAGTTTTGCATCATAAAAATCTCCTGCTGTTCCAGAACCATATGCAGTACCACCACTAACAATAGAGAGTTGAGTAACTCTATTCAGTCCATGATCATATGATGTATGAATAGTATGTGCTATACCAGTTGATGAGAATATATCAGTAATTCCAACACCAATTGCTTTATCTGAATTAATCTTATCAATAGTTTCTTTTGTAATACTATTTCTAGGATCATTTGTTTCAACAAGACCAATTAGTTTGGAAGCAGCAAAACATTGAGCAGATTCTGGATCAGAAACTGCATTATCTCTACTTGTTTGTGGGAAGAGTTCCTTAACTGGTTGAGAGAATTTCTCTTCAGTAAATGGTGCAACAGTTGGAGTATTTGATGCATTAAGAACATTTACATAGTAGATACCATCTTGCTCTCCATTAATATAATGTTGTGCCTCAGATAATCTATAGACATAGTAAGTATCATTATATCTCTTACGCTTAAAGTGTGGTAAATCTGTAGTTCTTGTATTAATATCATTACTAAATGTTCCTGGATCGGTAGTCAATCCTACAGTAAAGTTTTTAGCACTTGAAATACCACTAACTTCAAATGTTCCATTAAATCCACTATTTCCTGCACCAGTAGTATTCAATGTACTAGTAATATTGTTGAGTTCTACTGAAGAACCAACTTTTAAATTATGAGGAAGTTCAGTGTCAATTGACATTTCAGATCCATTCCAAACTACATTAGAAATAAATCTAAAGTTTCTTTGTTGGTTTGCATTTGTAAGTGATCCGGTTCCAAAATATGTCTGGATTTCTCCATCATTAGATCCAATAGAAGTTCCCGTTTCTTGAATAATAAATCCTTCTGTTGGCGGTCTTGCAACAGAACCAGAATCGGAAGGAATTACATACCTCAGTCTATATGTCTTATCAAGTCCAGATCTTGTATCAGATCTTCTCTTGATAAATGCTCTTGGAGTTGCAGATCCAAGAGATGTTGTTCCAAGACTTACGATCGTTGGATAAATGGTATTTTCTGTTGCAGCGGTTGCAACCTTAACATACCACTGAGAATTTGTAGTATCATATTGAATTGGGTGACCAATATCTCCTGAATTTTTATCAGTTACTCTACTTACAACATTAAGTGTTCCACCCTTCTCATTAATAGTAATTGCAGATCCATTAATGGCATCATTAAGAGTTTTTGCAAGTTTGATATTAGTGTTTGTTGTGATACCAGATCCAGTTGTGATTGCAAATGCCACAACATTTGGTGATAAACCATCAGGTAATTGGCCCGTATCACTTAAAATACGAATAGTTTCTCCATTGATGAAATTATGTGCCTTAGTAAAGGTAATTACATTTGAATTACCACCTTCACTATATGATCCAATACTATTAATTCCAACGGCACTTCTTTTTACATTAAATGATTTTTCTGCGCTTAATGTTGGATTGCCACTACCATCTGGCATAACAATACGAGCAGTATATTCTGTTACGATTCCTGCCTGTGTGATTAGAAGTCTTAATTGATCATTACTTCTTGCACCAACTCTATATCCCTCAAGGACATTTTCTGGTGGGGCATCAATGTTGGTTTGAGCATACAGATAAAGATTGCCTGTTGAACCAACACCAGCAACTCTATCTGTTTGAGTTACATCAATAGATGAAAATTCAATAGAACTCTCTGTTAAAGAAACTTCTTTTGGTGGGATGATGTGCGTAATGTATCCTTGATTGTCCTGACTGAATGCATCAGTTCTAAATCCAACCGAAGTCAGTGCATTTGCACCAAAGTTGGAGTTTGAGTTAGTCAGTGAAATATCACCACCATTCTCAGTTACAAAATGTTCAGAGAATCCGATAGCAAAAATAGAAACTGCTTGAATAAAAGAGTTATTAGATACTTTTACATGGAAGTTTTTATAAGATGGTTTATATCTTGCTCTAGAATTAGTACTGATTGATTCATTACCAGCAACTGTATTGTCATCATACGCTCCAGTTGGTGGGGAATTTTCATTATACTTAACAAAAGCATTATCATCTTTTTGCAATCCAATTCCAGTAAATTGAGCTACAACCATTGAACGGAAACCAGTAGCTTTACTTCCATCTGCTTCCATACCACACATACCAAATACAGATCTCAGAGAGATGTTAAAGATATATGGTGATGCTGATGTTACTGTATCAGAAGATAGTGCTAGTGTCGATCCTGTTACTGTGGGTAATGCATTAGTAGGTGCATTTTGAACTTGATATTTAACTTCAGTTGCAGATACTTTTTCAGATACTACAAATTGTCCATCATATCCGGATGCTGTTATTCCTTCAATACGGAAAGGTGTATCAACATCTAATCCAGGAACTGCAGTTGTTGTCGTAACTGTGATTAAATTTGTCGATGTTGTTCCATCACCAGCCTTAATACTTGAAATTCCTACTGATGCACCTGTAGATCCAACGATACGATATTCATCAATTTTTGGTTGAATGTCAAGTCCAGAAGAAGGATAATCTGGTTCAATTGCACGACCAGAAGATTGTCCATAAACAAGACTAATTTTCTCATAGAACATATCCAGATCAGTTCTATTTGTAGCATATGTCTGAAAAATATCATTAATTTTTACTGGATTTACACCATCTGCATATTCAAAACATGAAAGTTTGTGGTGTGAAAAATTGGGAACAAATGAGTTTGCTGTATAATCTTTATATACAACTCCATTTGGATCACCATCAAATAAACTAAACTGCCATAAGTAACAACCACCAGTTACTCTGAATACTGCGCTTCTTTCAATATTATCATTTTCTGGATCTGGGACATACTTAGGTCTAATCTTAGTCTTACGAAGATCTAAACCAACCAGTGATGTTCCTCTTGGAAGAATTACACCACCATGCACACTATTGAGTTTGAAGAGTTCATTCGTTGGCGATGCAAGATCTAAATTGGAAGTTAAATCTAACGGAGGAAGATCATTTGATGTTGAACCGTTTCGCAATCTAAAATTATTTGATCCATCAGGAATAAATCCAGGCCTATTATCTACTATATGTTCTCCTGGATATAATAAAATTGTAGTATTACCAAATCTATCATTATCCAATCCTCTCTGATAGGAAAATCTTGCAGATTCGATTAATGCACGCTGAATTGTCTTAAAAGGACGAGTCAGTGAATTACCTTGATTTTCAATACTATCAGTGGCGTCTAAACTATTCGGATCGACATAAAGGATAGTGCCGCGAGTAGATTTCAAAAAATTATCTAATCTGGAAAGACCCATCTTATTACACTATAAGTTCTGTTAGGATTATTTATCAAACGAAAAAAGGGCAACCCTATATAGGGTCACCCTCTTCGCACTTCCTTCACACGGAACTTATATATTACTCTTCTTTTAATTCATTGTCAAGTATATATTCAACTGTATTTGCAACATCATTCATAGCATCACGCAATTCTCTTTGAGTTCCGGTATGTTGAGACATAAGTCCAGTTTCAGTAAGAGACCATCTCCACTGATTCATTTTTTCGTTGTGCCATAAATTAATAACCATTTTAATCTAAAGGCAAAAGTTCTGGATTTTCTAATTCTAAATCAAAACACATAGGGTGACATTCCTCTGCAACCAAATACATTGAAGAACGATACATCTTCTCTGCGTCCCATCTTGGACCAGAATTTGCTAATTGTATGACACTTGGATTTGCTCTAGCAAGTTCCGGGAGCTCATCAAAGGTAAATGGAATATTTTGAATGCAATACAACAATACCAGATGTGCTCCTTCATGATCATACCAAGCATATTTTGTTTCTATGCGGTATTTCATGGGTTTAAATTTACCCTAGACGTATTTAGGGTAGTGCGAGTAGGGAGACTTGAACTCCCACGGGCATTATGCCCAACAGATTTTAAGTCTGGTGCGTCTACCGATTCC
>Ga0208298_1000931_pt1 | contig 11378 bp, 25 predicted proteins | sample 14BtaG_FD_184088 | JGI IMG/M metagenome (GOLD analysis project Ga0208298, IMG submission 184088) | Marine viral communities from the Subarctic Pacific Ocean - 14B_ETSP_OMZ_AT15311_CsCl metaG (SPAdes) (version 2) | ecosystem: Environmental > Aquatic > Marine > Oceanic | place: Pacific Ocean... | reverse complement strand
AGTATTAGGATTATCTTTAAGCTTTGCAACTACATAATCTAATTGGTAGTTACGTTCCCATTGCCAACCATAATTAGATCTTACCTCATTATTACTGTCAACCATTCGTTGCCATATCTCAGGTACTTTACCATATATATCTCCTAGTTTGTCTACGTTAGGATTACCTGACAAGTACCATTGCCATTCAGCTTCTGCGTATTCATCATTCCATTTCCTGTGTTCAGCTAATATATGATTCCACATAGGTTTTTCAATATAGAAACCTATATTAAATAAAGCCATTGTGTTATCAAACTTAACTCCGTCCCACATTATTTTAGGAAAGAAATAATTAAACGCATCGCTTGCTGTTTCAAATTTTGTTTTTATCATAATAAAATCTATATAATTCAAATATTTTTTCGTTAATCTGTTTACCGTTGTATTTAAATGGTGATCGTTTTTTAGCTCCATTAACCTCTACGTCAATCCACCAGTAGTAATTGTCTTGTTCACTACTTGCAGCCCATGGAGTTATTTTTATTCCATTGTTTATACACCATCTATATGCCTCTGTATTTTCATCAGTCCATTCAGGTCCTAATATGTTGACCTTTTTCTTACGCCAAGCATTCATTAATCCCAAGGCATTTGTTCGTCATCAGCCATCGTTGCTAACACGTGAGGTACAAAACAACCTGATCTTGGTTCCCATTTAAAATGAGCTTCAGCTCCGTTTTCACCTAAGTTCTGAAACTTAACTTTTAGTATTTTAGCTTTAACAGTTTTTTCTTCATAATTTCTGTGAACTAATATACCGTGATAACTAGCATCATACCATTCACCACCACCTTTAATGTTATACATTGTAGGCTCTTCAATATTACCATCTTTGTCTCTGTACATCTTAGTTGGATGGGCTACTATAAATACTAATACATCATATTTTTTTGCAAAAGATTCAATCTTAGTTAAATATTCCATTGTGTAACGGTTTACGTCCTCAGTCTTACAATCAACGTCTCTGATCTTATTAAATGGATCTATAACAAGACATTTAATACCCTTACGTTTAACAAGCTCAGCACCTTTACGTAATACTGATTCTAATGTATATCTTTCCATATCAATATGAAAAAAGTTATCATTACAGTGATCAGCAATCTTATTCCATTTGTCTGAGTTTATATCGTTTCTACTAGGCATGTCTTGCCATATCTTACGCATAAGTTTATGAGCATGTAAATATGTAGGAGCATTTTCAGGACTAGCAAAAGCTGTTTTCCATTGATACTTTTGGTTATAACCTACAACCATCTGATCAACGAAGTCAGACTTTCCGCTAGATGGTATGCCAGTAACAGTGATAAACTGCCCAGTATAAGTACTAAAAATATCATCAAAATTAGGAATACCAATTTGGTAACCAGGTTTGAAACCATTTCTAACAAAGTCTGTAATTTCATCTTCTATATCTTTAAATGTTTTTACATTTTCTAATGGTACAGGTCTTGCGCCTTCAATACGTTTAGCTAATTTGTCTTTGCCATATTTAATTAAATAATCATTTGCATCTTTACAATCTTCAAACGTAGTTAAGAAACAAACTTCAGCTCCAAGACGTCTAATTAGTTCTTGTTGTAAAGCTAAACCTGGTTCATCATTATCTACTGCTAGTATTACTTTTTCTTTATCTTCAAAATAATCTATACAGTTATCTAAATAGTCTAAGTTATTAGAATTTAGAGTTGCACCGTTAGGAACTGAGATAGCATTTTTAATGCCAGCTTCATGTAGAGCTAGCACATCCATCTCACCTTCGGTTATAACACAATAATCATAACCTACAATACTATTTATATTGTAAAATACTTTTTCAGCGCCCTTATATAGTTTAAAGTTTTTTCTACCATCTCTGTATTTAACATTGATTAGCTCATCACCTACTATATAATTAAACTGAATTGTATTCTCGGACTTGCCGGTCTGTGGCATATACTCAGGACCCTCTGTGACCATAAGATCGTCGAGGGTTTTCTGAGATATTCCACGTGACTCAAACCATTTAAAGACCTTAGACGTTATTTGTTTTGGATCTACAACATTTAACGCATCTGGACGTAGATATGTCTTCTCAGACGATCCTTTACGTTGATACGTATGTAATTGAAATGATGAATCACAATGATGACAAGTACCCAGACCACGTTCCCAATCATAACTAGCACATTTAAGCTTTTGATTTTTCGGTTGTCTATCAGACGAACACAGGGGACAAATCCCCTGCGCTTTACCTACATCTAAATTATGTTGGTTGAACTGGTCGATTAAAAATCCATTAATCTCCGTACTGTTTACTTGCATTTATTATTATTTAGTTATTAATCACCGTCTCTGCAATCAGGACATATGTCGCAGAACAAATATTCGTCCTGCGTCATACCTTGTCCACACATCTCACATTCCATTAAAATGGAAGGTCATCTTCTATTGCTGCAGGCGCTGCTACTGGTTGTGAAGCTTGCTGCTGAGGGTTATCGAACTTTTTAACTTCTCCGTTGGTCCATACTAATTTTACATTACCTAAATATGTTTTGGCTTGTTTCGCTTCGCGTTCTTCTTTGCTCTGCGATACAATGACCGGACCTTGATTACCGAACTGATCAAGCTCATCATTAAGAGTAATACTGATAGGTAAATACTTACCTTTCTTACCAATGATGATCTTGTCTTTAGGTATTTCATTTAGGTTAATGCTTGCTGCTAATATTAATGCCATTATACTGCTGTTTGAAATAAATTATTAAACATAGTTCTTAGTTCTGTAGTGCCTATGTTTGCACCTGTAGCTTGTAACCTTCTACGAAAGTTATCTGCTTTTTTACTGTATGCGTGTAGTCCATCTTTAGAATTGTTATTTGCATAAAATTCATTTGTTGGAAACGTCATTCCAGTCATTGCACATTGTTTTGCTGTCGCTTTTTTTCTTCTTGCCATAATAATGGGGTTTAAAGGGTTTTACTAATAAAATATTGTTTCGGATCGAAACTGTCTGTCTTATAAAACAGATCGTAAGCCTCAACGGCTCTTTTAACCTTGTCCTGCCCTGATTCATAGAATTTAGGGGAACAGTCGTATATACCTATTTGATGAGTCTTTTTGTCTATAACAATAAACATAAACTCGTAACCAAATAGACTACTATAAATATAAGCTTGGCTGTCGTAGTTGTACTTAGATGCTGAATATCTAAACTTTTGAAGATCTGCTGTCGTCTTTAAATCGATGATCAGTTTTTCGTCATGGTTTACAATGTCAGCTTTTCCTTTCCACATTTGACCTTCAAGCTCTATAATACCAGGTTGTTCATATTCAACATTACCTGTTATTAAACTTTTACACACGTCATTACTCATGATTTTTTCTCTCATTAATTCTATTGAATCAACCTCGTGTTGTAACAGACATAACTCTCCTCCAGCTATGTCTTTATAAGCTTTTGTATTTCTAGTAGATGATTTCACAACTTTATACTTTTCAAGCTTGTTAGGTTCTAGTATCGCTGTGTGAAAATAACCACCGACTAAAAATGCCGCCGATGGTTTTGACTGTTGTCCAAGTGCTAAAGGGTTGTTTAATAAAGCTGATATATCAGAATTACTAAGGTACTTTTTACCAAAGTCACCATAATAATGTTCATCAATTTTAAGCTTTTCTAACACCTCTTGTTTAGTCATACTATAATGTTATTTGTTTTTCAATTTCAGGAGTTACATTATATTTCTTTTTGATAGCATCGAGCTTTCCACCGGCTTGTACAAAGTCTCTAGCTTTTTGTATAGCTGCTTTGTTCATTGTTAAGCCATTAGTTGCATCAGCATCTTTGGTATCATCAATTAGGAATAAATTACCTAATGCATATTTCTTCCCATAACTTGAAGCAGTACCGAACTGTTGCGGTGTTTGCATACCTTTTTGATTAAGATCGACACCAACTAAAGCTGTAGCAGGTATTGTATTCTCTCCATCAGATATTGTAGCACAACTTTCAATAATAGGCACAGGGCTAGTCTCAACTAAGTTTTCATTAATTGTTACTGTTACTCCTAGTTCTAATAAATAGGGTTTTGTTGCTTCAAGGATGTCTTCGGCTGATCGGAAGTAGTATTTGCCGAATGAATTAAATCTACTTTTCTTCGATTTAAATTTGGTCTGGATTGTGGCCAGTTTTTGGTTTAAGGTCATAGTTATATAATTACATATTTAAATTAAGTTTTACATAAGTAAACTACAGATAGTCAAGCACTTGCGAGTGATCAACACTATCAATTAACTTATCTACAGCTTGCTTTTTTAGCTCTGAAACACGTACATAAGCACTGCTTCCTTCGATGTTTAGTATCTCTGCTATTTTGTTAGCTGAATGCTTTTCACAGTCTAATCCATAGCTTAATCTAAGTACATCGTACTCACGGTCATCAAGATGTTTTCTTAACAGTCCAGTTAAATAAACATTTAATAAACCTATATTATAAGGCTCTGATTTATCTGCGATTTGATAGATCATAGACTCTTCATCGTCTTTAGGTTTTTCGTCAATAGATAAAAACATACTATTAAAAAACATAGCCACCATCTTATGATCTTTACCATTGTCTTTGCGTATTTCATTAAGCTTATGCTCGGGTATTCTTATATCACCTCTATTTTTATCAATAGCACGCCTGATACCACCTTTAATACGTTTAGACAGAAAAGACTTTAATGTTTTTAGCTTATCATCTTCATCACCTACAACTCTAGTCCAATCAATTCGTCTTACAGCTTTAGTTAAGTTTAAATTACCTTCCTGTATTATATCATTTATACTCATAACACCTGACGCTTGCTGTGTTGTCGCAAACTTACGGCCTATATTTTCTACAAGAGGTAAAAACCTGTAACAAAGTTGTCTTTCGTTTAAATCTTCTAGTGCTATTTCTTCGTCTGGTTGACAAGCAATAACATCTTTTTTATATCTAACGTAGTTTGGTACATTATATTTTTTCATTTTCCATATTTAAAAGTTCTTTTTCTTTCTTAAGTTCATAGCCCATGTTTCTATGTATTGTTCTAACAGAACAATTAAGTGATGAAGCTAATTTTGTTATAGTTATTTTTTGGTTCATGTCGTTAATATCTAACATGCATTGGTATATGTCATCTTGGTGTATACGTTTAGTTTTACCTATTAACTGTCCTACTATCTTTAGTTTATCTGACAAGCTTAAACCGCTATTGTCATTAAATATTACTTTTCTTAGTTTGTTTTTAGGTGGTTCATCTAAATCACACATGCTAACGTCATATACCATTCGTTTTAATAACTCTGTAGGTATATCAAACGCAATAAATCCATATTTATAATTGGCTATAGTCTCTGCTAAGGCAGTAAACTGATCCATATTAAGTTTAGGATTTAAATACCATAATACTAACAAATGCCATTTTAAACTTTTGTATGTAGTTATTTTAGCTTTACTACGAAATAAATCATAGCATTCGTAAGTGCCATCTTCATAAAACTTACCATATTCAAATTCTAAGGTAGGTTTGTCAGTGATAGGGTTACGTCTGTATACAATCCGCTTCTTGTTTAGATATTGTAAGTAACGCGGTATTGATACGTAGTTGTGTGACATTAGCCTCTTACTCTCTTATTATTAGACCTATTGTCACGTTTTGGCTTTTGAAAAGCTTTAACTTTTGTTTTTATTTTAAAAACATCTGATGACATTAAATGTTTTACATTAGTTACTGTGCTCATATAATTCTATTTTTACGTTAGTCCATTTACCTCCCTTCATTGTCTCGTCGACCAGGAAGTCTATTCTGTTAGTCCATCTTTTATTCATTCTATCTCTTATGACCCAAAGGCCATTCATTTTACCCGCATTACTAACAACAACTACAGTATTCATTTTAAAACCTTTAGCTTCAAGATCCCGAGACACAGCAATTATTCTGTGTATCTCAGGATTGTTCATATCAATTTTAAAATTTGTAGCTGTTCTATCAGGCGTACTGTCTGTTTGCTTGATGGTAGCGTGGTATATAGTTGCCGTGACCCTCAATGTTTTTAGAGAAGAAGTTGGCATAAGGTATGACGTGGAAATTATCGACGTCATAAGGGTACTTAGTATAAGGTTTTTCATTCTTATTAATTATAGATTTTTTATCGTTAATATAATAATTCCAATATGCTTTTAATGAATTATTTAATACTTTGTATTCATCTGGCATACACTGTGGCGGCTCAATAAAATGACCATTTTGCATGCCTTCAGGAGGATTTAATAAAACTTTAGCACATTTAGTTATACTTAAATGCTTTTTGTTATAACGTTTAGTATATTCCTCACCAAGCGCCATCATATAATCATATAACCAAAAATAATGTTGCATATTTTCTCGTGCCCATTGAGTTGAAGGGTGATTATAATGTGCTTTACGGTAAGGAATATAACCACCGTCGTACTCATACAACTCAGCATAATGATGATGAGCTGTACAGAGCATTTGGGCTGCTTCGAGTATCATTTTAACTTTATGTTTGTCATAATGATAAGCGGCAGCTTTGTTCGGATTAGGGTGTAAATAAAATATATTCATATCTTATTCACTCTGTTATAATGTTGATCAAGTAGCATGTTGGCAACTTCCATGCTGATCATATTGTCGTTGTATAATTGCCAAACTAGCTTACTCATAGTTACGAATAGTTTTAAACAATGGATGTCTGTAACTACCGTATTGAGTACGTTCGAAATATGTAAACGTAGCTCGTTTGCCTATGTAGTCATGAATATTGTTTAGTATATCAGCTAGATCTTTGTAGTTGTAACCTTTACCTGGAGGACAACCGAACTTGTTACCATCGTCATCTTGCATTAAGAATTTACCGATAGTACCTTCACGTTTGCCTTTACCTTCTTCGTAGCCTACAATAGTAGCTTCGGTGTCACTAAAGTCTTTAAACTTTTGTAAATTGTAAGATCGTTTTTGCTGATAAGGTTTGTCTAGACGCAATATAGAGCCTTCGTAACCGTTATTTAAGTTGTATTGATGTCTTAGCTGTGCAGCTTCTTTAGAGTTAACTAGATTAGTTTCTACAAATTTAATTGATGCATCGTAGAAATCAGCACAAGCTAGTTGATCAGCTCTGTAACTGTAAGGCTTATCCATAACTGTTTCTATATAGTCATAGCAATGAAATTGTATAAGATGTTGAGCATTACGTCTATCTTCTTCGGTTGGCTTTTGTTTTCTAACTAGAGATACAATCTTTTCGAAGTCATTTCTAAGTTTATGGTTGTATAATTCACCGTCAAGTACGACGTCTACGTTAGCAAAGTCAAAGAAAAACTTTCTTAGTGATAGTTTAATGTGTTCAAGATTGTGAAATTCTTTACCTGTACGTGAAAAACATCTAATATTTTCTTTGTCGTCGACGTATATAACACAACGTATGCCGTCAAGCTTTGGCTGAATGTATACTTTCTCGGACCAGTCGACAGGTTTTTTGTCTACTTTGTATGCGAGCATTGGTTTAATCATAATTTATCTATTTTATTTTGAATTTTAGTTATTTTATTTTGTATTATTGCAGCTTTTCTGTATTCTTCATCGTCTACATACTTATTTTGTATAAGACAAAGTCTACCTAGTTCGTCTTGCAATATTTCTCTGTCAGTTAATGACTCTGGTGCAATCTCTTCATCTACATATTTAATACCATATGTAGCAGTGTCAGGGTCAATAAACTCTTTGTATAGATCGAATTTAATTCTATCTAGTAGCTTTTCGTATTCTTTTTCTGTCATTAATAAGGTAATTTTTTAGGGTTGGCTAAAAAGTACTTTATATCAGCCATAGTTTCTTCTAGGTCTTCTATACGTACTAACAATTGCTTTAATGTGTAAGACTCACCATCGCGATGAGATTTTACTTTGATTGGATCTTCGGTTTGTTTGAACATATTAATATTATCCATTGTCTACCGTATTTAGTTTGTGTTTTTCATTCCAGTCTGTGTAACCATACTGTTTGTTTGCATACTTATCAATCATTTTTTGTGCACCACCTACAAATTCACATTTGTTAGTGTACTGATTATAAGCACTTAACCATACATCAGGTTTACCTGTCCATATAATCCATGTGTACTCATGATCTATAGAGTCAACATTAGGATATAAGTACTGACTGTTGTAATGAAAGTCGTGTACTAAATGTGATGCTATTCTTGAACCATCGCCAAAATTAGTAAAACCTCTATCGCTTTGCATATGTTGAATCCAGTTAGCAAGCTCTACACCTCTCCACTCAGGATAACCGTCATGGTGCATATACATGTGAACATAAGCTTTATCGCTAACCAATTGAGGTTTAAGCGCAAAGCCTGCTTCATGATCTTCCGCGTGTGATCTATCGATCACTAGTGTCATATTTCTTGTAGCCATTATACTAATTCTTCACCTATGCTGACAAGTTCAGCGATTATTAATACTGCTATACCTATTGGCAATGATGCCATTAGGATACTAAAGCCCATGACTCTAATCATTGACTTTGCTAAACTCACCTTGAAATGAGGTGTAAGTTTACTTTTAAATCTACTCATATTATTATTATTTTAATGTTAGTTGACTCGCCAGGGCTCGAACCTGGACTCTTCTGGACCAAAACCAGACGTGTTGCCAATTACACCACGAGTCATTATGCTAATCTAATAGCACGTGGTAAGCTTTAGGGTTTGCTTTTCTAAACCAGTCTAAGCCTTTTCTTGTTAAATCGTACTTTTGTACCATTTGTGAACCCATAATTAAGTCATACATACTTAATTCTAAGTTGTTTAGTTCGTAAGTGTCGCCTGAAAAAGGGTTCGTTACTGTTTCGCCTGTTTCGTATACTGTACCGTCGAACCATTTAGGTAATTGTGTTTTGTTTTCCATAATCTAAGTAATCTATTCTTTCGTGATCTTTTTCTATTAATGATGCTATATAATCCCACACTTCACGTTGTTGTTTTGTGTGTCTCAATACACCTTCTAGTTGGTCTATTGTTATAAAAGGCGTATTATCATCTTTTATTTCTTGCTTTAGCCTGCTAATGTCAGTGTCTAGACTGTATACATTGGCAAATGCTTTGTCATGCGCTAAGTTTTTTACTCTTGTATTCATTATTCTATGATTATAGAATTACCATATAATAAATCTTGAGCAGACAACTTGTAAGTTGGTATGTCACAATATAATGATATATCAGACACTTGACTAACTGTTAAGTCATACCATGATGTGTTAGACATAAGCGCATACTTAAGTCTTTTAGCGCTAGAGTATTTTCTAGCATTTGTTTGCAGTGACGACTTAAAACCTGGTTTTAGTCTGTCATAAATTGTTTTTAATCTCATATTGTTATTATCCGTGTTAGTTCGTATTTAGTCTGTAACAAATCTTTCTTTATTACTATCGATTATCTCACCGATCTCATCTTGCATAGCTATTATATCCATAGCAAGTAGTTGTATTTCTGCTAAGCCATTAACTTCGTAAGTACTCAGATCATTGACTTCGTTTTCTTGTATAGCGTACACGCAGTCTTGTAACGCTCTTGCAGTATTCTCAAACCTGCAATAACTCATATTTGGCATATTTAATTATTTAATGTTAGTTGCGGGAGAAGGAATCGAACCTCCGACCTTTGGGTTATGAGCCCAACGAGCTACCTCTGCTCTATCCCGCATTTAGTGGAAGTGGGCGGAATCGAACCGCCGTTGAGATACTGTCTTGCCACATTTGGCGAAGATACTGTCTCGCTTACCTTATCACTCCCATTAGCCGGCTATTCACTTATGTGGTAGATCGCCATTTTTACTTGCAATTACACTACCCTGTTAAGCTACTCGTCCGGCCTCTTTTTACTTTCTACGCCAAGCTTTGTGTACTTGATCACTTAGTTCTTGACTTACTATTTGTATTTCTAGAACTTGTTTGTTAGCAATAATAGGTACATAACTATATTGCTTTGTTGAACTACAGTTTACACAATTTGAATAACCTAATGCTATTCTGCCTGCCGGTATTTTGTTATTACATTTACATCTCATATTATTATTATCCACGTAACATCGTATTTAGTTTGTAATTAAATCGTCTGTAGTATTCTACTTCAAGCCTTTCAGCTTCATACTTAGTTATTTTAAGTAGTTTAACGTGCTTATGTCTTAGTTTTTTATTTACCATTTTTTGAACAACATATGAATTCATCTAAACCTGAATGTAATTTTTCTATTGTAGCACACATTATCATGTGCATTAATTGGTTGTATTCGTCACCATTTAGCTTGTCATGATCTAGTTCTGAACCATCAATAGCCCACTGAACAGAGTCATATAACGTTTCTTTGATGTAAGAGACTTGAGCGTCTGCTATTTCATCTATAATTTTCATTTTACTCATGCTTTATTTATTATTTTTAATTGATTAAAGTCGTATTTTTGTGTGTTTTCACGCCACATTTTGTGCATTGTGTACTTACTTGATTGAGTATACGATGTTTTACCACGTAATTTAACCTGTTTGTACTCGCGATCAGTAAATGGTTGGCATTCACCGTGCACTTTGTTGAGCTCATAGTGCTGAAACGAACGTTGTTTACGCTTGTTTGCAACATATTGCTTTAGTTCTTGCATATTACTACACATATATTCTATCATTTATGCGATAAAACGAAGTGTAATCTGTGTACTCTATGTTTTGATGTAGTGGAGTAAGCACTTGGTAACCTTTGTCTGTTTCTAACAGAACATTACCTGTTTCTTGATTGAATTTAATTTGTTTCATATACTTATATTATCCGTTAGTGGTCGTATTTACATTGTAATTTCTTATGTAGAAGTCAAGCATAAATTTAAGTCTTGCCATAGTATTCCAGATTTTAGTTCTAGTGTAACCATTGTAGATATATGTTTTAAGCGTGCCTTTATCAGTTAGAAACATTTGTCTACGCTCTGACTTATAAACTGGATTTAGTTGATAGTTAGATGAGCAAGAGTTTACATTTCTTACATAACCTGATTTGTACACCGCTAGTCTTAATCTTTCACTGTTTGGCCATCTTTTTCTTGCTGGTACAGGAAATTCAAACTCTCGTGTGCCATTTATTGCTTGTCTTTGAGTAGTTATCTCTTTGATATTATACTCTATTAGTAGTCTTCTAGCGAAAGAATCTTCTAACATTTGATTTTCTTGTCGCCAAGTGTATTTATTTGTACTCATTGTAGTAAGGTTTAGTATAGTTAGTATTAAAATTAATTGATTTAGCTACATTTTGTCGCCATTGCCACTCGTT
>Ga0208298_1000930_pt1 | contig 11380 bp, 21 predicted proteins | sample 14BtaG_FD_184088 | JGI IMG/M metagenome (GOLD analysis project Ga0208298, IMG submission 184088) | Marine viral communities from the Subarctic Pacific Ocean - 14B_ETSP_OMZ_AT15311_CsCl metaG (SPAdes) (version 2) | ecosystem: Environmental > Aquatic > Marine > Oceanic | place: Pacific Ocean... | reverse complement strand
CAGCTATTGATTTGGTTTATTTTGTGTCGTTCGTCGATATCTTAGTGCTGACGCTCAAGCAGTTAGATAATTTCTTAGAATTTATTTACTTAAAAGCTTGGTTCGTATAGATGGTTTATTCTATGTTTGCCTCAGTTCTTTGAAAGTATGGAAGCACAGCACGACACCCTAGGGGTGAATAGGCATGGTATGCCTTGTTGGGACATTTATGTCTTTTCGTGTTGTTTGCTGTTCATACTATAGCAAGGTGGAACACCAGCACAAAAGCCTCATTAAGGGGTAGCTAGTTTTGAACTCTTGTTCTTTGACGTATTGATAAGACTATAAACACGACGGAAACGGCCAACGGGCTAAACTCCTTTGTAGAACGCGGTAAGTCTTAACGCAGTCAGTTACACAGCTAAAGAATTTGGAATGGTTTTTTGGTGTAGTGTTTAAAATGGGGTAAAGTATAAAGACAGCCCTAAAAGCTGGTTTAATTGTGGGCATTTTTGCTTCCCGCGAATTATTCAAAACGGCCTTGGGCAAATGCGATAGGCACGGAAAACAAAGCAAGAAAACATATTGGATGCGTTGAAAACCCTGAAATATGGGGTTTTAATCTACTTCGATTGGGGCGCATCCTCAATTATTTATTCATTTATTCATTTTATATTTTAATTATGTCAACCAAAGTAGCAACAAAAACAACAAAGAAAGTAAGTATTCACAGCACCGCATACGGGCAAAAAGTTTTGAAGTCAAACGCAGGCTTAAAAGCTGAATTTTCAAGTACTGGAGGCGCAATGAAGTTCATTTTAGCGCTAGGTAAAAATGCAGTTCCAGCCAACTACATGACGGCAATCCGTAAAATACAAAAGGACGACAATTTATACAAAGCCTTTGACGAAGTAGTACGAACAAGCCGAAAAGGAAAAACTTTGAAAGCTAGTCCTTTCAGAGTATTGCAAGCCCTTTATGCGCAATTGGACAAAAAGTAAGCTACTCTGATGAGCCCTAATAAGAGCGAAACGTCGCGAGACGTCAGTAGATAAAAACGAACACAAAAAAAATGCAACCAATTAAACAAGTAAACGGAATCAATATATTCGACCAAAACGGAACTTTCATGTTGAAAAAGGGATGGGCTACGATAGGCAATTACTTTACACTATCTGAAGCCATAGCCGCAGCTAAGAAAGCGAATAGATAAAAAGTAATCAAAACAAAACAAACAAAATGTCAATAACAATTCAAGATATCAAGGAAGCATTAGACGGCTGCGAAATCCGTTCAATTACAATGGAAGGAGTAGTTGGATTTAACAGGGGTAAGTGTTTTAGAGGCGGCGAAGAGATTTTCCCAACAGACAAGCAGATAAAACGTCTTTGGAAGGAATATTTACGTGAAGAATTAGGAACTTTTAGCTAAACACATAGCATCTCCTTTGCCTCGCTTCCTTTATTGGTTGCGAGGCTTTGAGGTAGAAAGTGAGTATGGGTATTAATTAACTAACCTACTAAAATAAGTCTGAGAGGTATCAATGTACCTATGCTTCGATGCGCTCAGGCTTTCTATTATTTAAATATTAATTAGCACCTTAAAATTATGACAAAGACTACCGAATTAAAAGCAAAAATATTTCTACTATTGCCTATATCCATGGGTATTGGGCTAGAACAAATTGATGATCTAGCGGAAGCAAATCCCATTTGGTTCGATATGTTAAGTGAAAAAATTAGCCACGTTAATACCGCAGATGTAATCCACGATGTGGTCGGGCTTATGGCTAAAGATGAACACTTTCTACCTAGAATCTAACCAATACAATTAAAACAAAACAAACTAAAATTATGAAAGCAATTAACCCCAAAAATCAGTCACTTGTGAACAAAGCGACGCAATGGCTTGAAAAGCATAACCTAGCTAACACATTACGCAACGATGCAGACGATTGTGGAGATGAGAAAGCATATAGAGTAGCTGACAGACGATGCGAACACACTTATGACCGCTTCCTTGATATAATGGAGGAGTTGCCAGGGAATCAGAGAGCAGCTATATATAATTCAGACTTATATTAATAACAATCAAAACAACAAAATAAGATGATTAACAAAGTAACAAAACAAGAGTGCATTGAAGCTATTGAATACTTGCACATTGAAGGATTCGTAGAAGAAATGACAAGCGACAAAAAGTATTATGTGGAAATACTACTTAAGAAAGTAGCTAACGATTATAATTTAAATTTAGGATTATAAATATAATCATTATGAAATTATTAGCTAGTGGAAAGACGAATGCGAAAACGTCTAAAAATAAACGAGATACTGCAATAATGTATATTGCTCCATTCAATCAAAACGACAAAGGGGTGAACCTTTGCCCAAAAGCATCGAAGGGATGCGCTGCAGCTTGTTTATATAACTCAGGACGTGGTAAATTCAACAATGTAAAGCAGGCGAGAGTTAACAAAGCAAACTACTTTGTGAGCGATAAGAAAGCTTTTACTAAGCAACTACTAGACGAACTAGTGAAGCTAAACAACAAAGGGAGGTTTGCAGTTAGGATGAACGGCACGTCGGACGTAGACTTCATAAAACTTATAGACCTACACCACAAAGTAGATGTTCTTGAGAGTCTGCCGAACTTAGAGTTCTACGACTACACAAAAGTATTAAGTAGGGTAAAGAGATATGCAGGTACTAATTATAGGTTAACGTTCTCAATGAATGAGGATAATCAATCTGAGATTGAGGAGGCTTTGAGTTATGGCGCAGCAGTTAGCGTTGTGTTTAGCACTAAGAAAGGCGAAAGCCTACCGACTGAGTACTTAGGATACAAGGTTATAGATGGTGATGCGGCGGACGACTTAATGCTAGATGAATGCGGCGCATTTATACTAGGGCTAAGGTTCAAGGGTAGCAATTCAGATAGGGTATCAGCTGTAAAGTCTGGATTTGTCTTAGAAGTAAAAGAAGAAATAAACGAACTAATATAAATAGTAAAACAAAAGATGATGAAGACAAAAGCAGAAATACTACAAAGATACATTGAGTATATGACCGAAGAACAAGCAGAAACACTTTTAGATGTTGTGCGGATGTTCGGAAATAAATTCATAACTAAAGGAGATATGATGAAGTTTGCACTAAGTGAAGAAGAAAACAATAAAACTGACAGCGCAATACCTGTCGACTATGTTAGGGCAATTCAAGAAATTCATCCAAACTTTAGCACTATGCATCATGCTTATAGCTATGCAAACGGACATGGAGAAATGATAAACGTATCTGAAAAGCTAATTGAGAAGCTAATTGAAAAATTCAATTCAAACTAAACACTATGAAAACAGAAGAGATTAAGCAAAGGATTAAGAGTAAGAATGGGAGATTCTTCTCTGTTGAGTTCACAAAAAAAGACGGTACAAACAGAGTGAGTAAGAATGGGAGATTCTTCTCTGTTGAGTTCACAAAAAAAGACGGAACAAACAGAGTAATGCTCTGCCGAACGGGCGTCAAGAAGTTCTTGAATCCTAGCGCAAAGCCAAAGAAAAGAAACGAGAACATTCAAGTAGTGTACGATGTGCACAAGAAAGCATATCGCTCATTCAATTATCAATCAGTAATTAAGTTAAACTAAAAAAAAAGAGTATCATTGTAAGACAATATAAATTTAAACCAAATCAAATTAGAATTATGACAACAAATGACGTAGTATTTGAGGTGCTAGAAAACACAGGCCTCAACTGGACATTGTCCAAAGAAACAATTCAAACCGAATCAGGTATTGTAGTTCCTGATAAGTACGCAGTAGTGAGAAGCGATAACCAAAAGGCTTTAGGCGTAGTTGGTAACAAGTACGAGTTCATGCAAAATCACGAGATGGCACACACCATCATTGATGCGGGTGAAGGGGTATTTAACAAAGGTGCAGAGTTCAAACACCCCTGGGATAATTCAGAAAGCCTTGGAAGTTTTGGTAATGTGGGCGGTGGTTCGTTACGTGGAGGTAAAGCAGTTTTCCTTCAGCTTGAACTACCTGAAAAGTACATCGGGAAAAGTGACATTCTGAGATACATAACAGCCACAAACTTTCACGATGGAACTGGCTCACTAGGATTCGGGACATCAAATCAGGTGGTATGCTGTGAGAATACGTTTGCAATGGCGCACAAGATGTTGAGTAAGTTCAGGCATACAGCATCTATGCAGCAAAGAGTTGATGACGCAATGATTAACATTTCAAATATGCTCAAGGAAGACGAGATGCAAATGGAGGTCTTTGAGGCTGCGGCTAATAAGTCATTCGATAAGCACCACGTGCAAGACATTGTGATGAGTGTATTTGGGCTTGATGTTAATCAAGCAAAGGGTGACGTGTCAACAAGGAAAGTTAACCAAGCCACGATGTTAGCAAAGGACATTCAAACGTCCATTGAGGAGCAAGGTGAAACGCTGTGGGCTTTGTTCAACGGGGTAACGCGATACACTAACCACACCACCAACAGCAAGGACAAAGAGTTCGGGCTGATGTTCGGTACTGAGGCTAAAACCAACGAACGAGCATACAAGACGATGCTTGGATGGTTGAATATGACTGAGGTAGCGCAGTAAGTATGTATTATTGGGGGTGGCTCAAGTGCTGCCCCCTTTTATTTAAAATAAACACGAAGAAAAGATGAAAACGTATAAAATAACCACAGTTGGGTGTTGGGATGATAAGGTGTTTAGCTAATTATAGTGGCTAACGCATTGTATAAGGTGCGTTTTAATGCACTTTATACGTTGTTGTGCATAGTACGGATTATTAACAGAAAAACTAAATAGAATGAAAAAAGTAATAGTAAAAGATTTAGAGGGGTTAGATGAAGAAACAATATCTAAAATTGAAGTACCTATGATTTATTTAGGTGAGTATGAAGAGTCTGGAGATGTGTTTGCAGATTTGAGAAATAGCAAAAACGAACCTATTAGAATATTCCACGAAAGATTACAAGATGCTTGATTATAGAGTTTCAGTCTGACGCTGATGCTTTTCTTGTTTACCACCCATGCGATAGAGATGAGATTGAAGAACTAGCACTCGAGAAATACCGAGAAGAAGAGATTTCTTTTCGAGTTGACCAAGCAATAGATTTTAACAGAGGATTATGAAAGAAAATAAACAACCATTTAAAGCCCTGGGCTCTTTAGTAAAGGTAAGCAGTAGACCTTCATATACTACTACTATGAAGGATTATGTTCTTCGATTTGAGCCGCACAAGGACACGCAAAACATAATATCAACTGAAGTAGGTAGAGATGTGAAGCTTCTTGAAGCCTTATTACAAGTATTTGAAAACTAAATAAAAGACCACAAAAGGAAATGTTTTATATACGTTGTTATGTGGTGTTAAATTAAAACAATAACATGAGAAAAAGAAAAAGCTTAATACGAGAGAACCTTGCGCAAACTCGCCTCAAGAAAAAGCGTACTGAAAAAGTAAGAGTTTCAAAGTACGCAGACCCTACTAGAAAAGGTATCTTTATAAAGACAACTTTTGAAAGAGATGAACTGGTATCTCAACACGTTGGAAGAAATTACAAGCATAAGCAAGACCTTATTAATGATGGTACGGACTTACTTCTTGACCTTCTTTCTGTTGATTTGACTGCTGAGAGAGTGCGCGAAGCTTTCGGAATACCAAGTAAAGAATTTAGAAACGGAAACTATAAAGAGTTGTAACGTTAGGGGTATGGTGCGTTGCCCTCACTAACTTAAATTAAAAAAAACATATTATTATGATAAGTATATTTCACTTTATGCTTGTATGGCTACTAGGTAGTGGTATGAGTGGGTCTGGGAGTTGGTCGGATGCCTTCTCTTCTGTTGTTAGGGAGAGTAGGAATACTATTTATGTCGTTGACTTTCGCGGGAAATTACAAAGAGCTAGTGACGATAAAGACCTGTTAATCAGGTACTGTAGAAAATACTATATTTGCGGTCACCTCCAAGAAAGAAACGAAACAACTGAAAAGATTAATGACATTAAAAAAGCAAGAAAATGGGTAGAGAAGATTTAGACGATACATTAAACAACTAACAAATATAGAAATGATATACACTACAAGCTTACACTTTAAGAAAGTGGACGACAAAGTATTTATAGGAACTAAGGAAATACCAATGCCATTAGAGGATTTTGACTACCTTGATGACGGAGAGGTATTCATAGACGTTGACCTTGAACTTGATTATGACGACCAATCTATAATAAAGGCAATTCTTTTTGGCGTGGACGTACACGATGAATGGTTCAAAGAAAAACCAGATGATGTATCCCTTGCTATGTACCTTTGCTCTGAGGAATACGAGCAAGAAAGAGAGGCTTACTTTATGGATAGACAACGAGATATAGACAGAGGACTTTAAACTATGGTTACAATATATGAAACACTGAAATCAAAGAAGCCCATCCTTATTGACGTGGATAAAGCCCTTGCGCGGATTAAAAACGGAAGAAGTAAGGTCGCTGTTGAAGGGGTGAGAAACGGGGGGGTTGATAAAAAGGACTTGCCTTGCGTGATATTTGCGGGAGAGATAACAAGCCCCACAAGAAAAGACGTAGACGTAAAAACACACAGCGGGTACATGGTACTTGATTGGGATAAGGTAGACCCTATCTCTAAGAAGTCTCAACTATCCCAAGACCCCTACATCTACGCAGCCTGGATAAGCCCTAGCGGTAACGGAGTAAAGGCTTTGGTTAGAATCCCTGCAAATATAGAGACTCACTCAGAGTACTACGACTCCTTTATTGGGAGATACCCTGAACTTGACACTACCTCACGCAACATCGCAAGGCTTTGCTTTGAGTCCTTTGACCCTAACATATTTCTAAATAAGAATAGTACTACATGGACTTCTAGGTTCTCTAAGGCAAGGGATAAGCAAAACAATAATAACATTCGTAAGACCCATAGAAACAACAAGATTCTTTCTATTGCGGTTGGTATGGTAAGGGGTTCTGTTGATGGTGAGAAGCATGACACCCTTTTACGTGCTGCGAAGTTACTAGGAGGATATATCGCTGTAGGGCGTATAGAAGAGGCTCATGCGGTTCAAGTGCTAACTGATGAAATACTAGCTAAAAACATTAAAGACGAAGCAGGGGCGCTACAAGCTATCAAGGATGGTATTGAGTATGGTAAGTCTCGACCCATCCAAGAAGCAAAGAAGATTGAAAAGGCTCAAGAGTTTATCAAAAGAGACGATGGAACCTTTGACTTCCTTGCCGACCAAGAAGAGATAGATGAGTACGAACGTGCTGTTGTAGATGGTACACTTGAGATGGGTTTGAGTACAGGTCTTACGGGTCTTGATGAGTACTGGCTTATTAAAAGGAATCACCTTGTGTTCTTCCTTGGTCTTGATGGTAGTGGTAAGTCTACTATCTGTTGGTATATCGCTGTTCTTGCTGCGATTAACCACGGATGGAAGTTTGCGGTGTACTCGGCAGAGAACTCAGACGGACACGTATCAAGGAAGTTTAAGGAGTTCTACATAGGTAAAACCCTAGAGCAAATGAACGCTGATGAGAAAAAGGAAGCCGATGAGTTTGTTCGTAAGTACTTTAGAATCCTTACCTCTAAAAAGAATTACACTTGGGAAGAACTCCTATTGCGAGGAGAGATATTGTTTGATGAAGACTTTGAGTACGACTGCTTGATTGTAGACCCGTACAACTCTCTTGACATACCTCATGGTACAGACAACCACAGACACAATCAAAATAGCCTGAACCTAATACGTGTGTTCAAAGAGAACTACTCTGCTGTGTGGATACCTGACCACGCCAACACATTTGCGGCAAGAGACAAGGACTCAGATGGATATATTAGAAGACCCTACAAGAGCAGCGTAGACGGAGGACAACTAAAAGCCAACAAGGCTGACGACTTCCTAGCAGTACACAGGAACAGCAAACACCCTACCGAATGGATGTACACTGAGATACACGTTGATAAGATAAAAGTCCAAGAGACAGGTGGAAAGCCAAGCCCTAACGATGACCCATTTATTATGAGTATGAGAAAGGATAGGTGTGGATACATACAAGTGGACTCACGGGATAGCGTAGCTGAACACAGGGCTAGGCTCCCGTACAAGGATGATAGTGAACAAGAAGAGGACGAGTGGGAATATAAAACAGATGATTTTGAATAACAGACTCGTAATCGGGATAAGCGAACATTCCATTGCTGTTCCCATTAATTTTACTTAAATTTGAATTATGATAGACATAGACACCCTCCCCGAAGACCGAGAAGAGAAAGCTAAAGAGTTTCTTGGAGTTTGGCATCAGAAAAAAGAATCTTATGAATACGATGAGGTGGCAACACTCCTAAGTACCTACGAATCACTAATACGAATACAAACAACAACAGAACGAATAAATCAAATTATATCAGAATGAAAAAAGCAAAGTTTAAAAGCATAGACTACGCAAATAAGTCTTGGGACGGAGGTGCTAAACCCATGTGGTTCCACAAAGTTGTTATGGACAACGGAGACGAAGGTCAAATTACAACTATGAGTTCTAAGCCAGATTGGTTGGTTGTAAATGGGGAGATTGAGTACTCCTTGCTCACGGATAAGAAAGGAAACCCCAAGATTAAAAGAGAGTACACCCAAGGTGGCGGTGGTAAGAGTAGTGGGTATAAGAAGCCTAGACTTGAATTTGTAGACATTAAGCGTATGTGTAAGAGTAATGCTGTGCATGCTGTTGTTAGTGTGAATAGTGCTAAGGGGTCTGAGGTTCTTAGCGGGAAAGACCTATCTACAATACTAGCATTTACCATCGGAGGGTTAACGGACGGAATTGAAAAGTTTGGAGAGGATGACTCTCTTCTTACTTCCCGACTCTCGGCAGTAAACAACGCAGCATTAATGGCAGCGTACAAAGAATTTAAAGATGGTAAAGACCTAGTAACAGAGGCAACCAAATTGTTTAACTATATAACAGCTAAGTAACATGAATAAAGTAATACTAATTGGAAACGTAGGCGCTGACCCCGAGGTAAAAGAATTTTCGGGAGGAAAAGTCGTGAAGCTACGAATAGCAACAACAGAACGCTACAAGAATAAAAACGGAGAGAAGCAAGAGAATACCCAATGGCACAATGTTGACATTTGGAGAGAAGCCATTCAAGGAGTGGTGGAGTCTTACGTTAAGAAAGGTGACCGTATCTCTGTTGTGGGCAGTGTTGAGTACAAAGAGAATAATGGTAAGTGGTATACTACTATTATGTGTAATGAGGTTCATCTGTTAGGAAGTTCGGAAGGTTCTCCCGCAAGTAAGCCAAGAGTTACCGCCACACCGCAACCCGCAGCTAATGATGCAGAGAGTTTGAATAATGACTCTGAGCCATTACCATTTTAAAGTAAAGCCTTCGGGCCTATTATTATTGAATCATTTATATAATTAACAACAACAGCCCATTACTTGGTAGATTGTTGGAGAGGGTAAAGATGGTTCTCTGGTGAAATATATCGGGGATAGGGGGGCTACGAGATGTAAGTCTTGTCCTTATCCCCGTTTTTTAGACGTATTAATAAATACGACACGCCACCCGACAGCAAACCCACAGAAACCTATTACGCCACCCGACAGAAAACCCACAGAAACCTATTAATCCGTAGGGTAGTCGTTCTTTGCGGTGATTAGAAGGTCTATCTTCTGGTCGTCGTCAGGGAAGAACTCCATCATCTCCTTGAAGGTCTTCTTCGAGGCTACCACGTCTAGTATTCCGTCGTTGTTAATGTCAACGAGTTTGTTCCCAGTCATAACACAACCTTGTATATCGCTCTTGCCTGTGCGCGGGTTCTTACTTCCAGCGTAGTTGCCCCAATGGATTAGAATATAGCTACGTCCTTCTACGTCTGTAATGTGCAGGTGGCGGCTGTACTTCTTTGAGTACCGAACAACGACAGTGTATTCCCCCTCTGGGATGCAGCTAATTCTGGATTTATTGTCCAACCACTTTAATTCAAGGCTTTTACACGTCCACTCTATTCCGTTGTCCTCACCAAAGACATATATATCTCCTTCGGTCTGCTCTTTTGTGTAGTACCTAACAATCTGCAATCTGTTAATCATACCGCTTGTTTTGTTTGTAGTGTTTTGATTAGTGTGTCGTAGCACTCCTCATCCGTAAGGGTTCTCCATAATGACCAGTCTTGAAGTCTTATAGTGTAAGTCTTTTTGTCTAGGTCATAATAGAAGGTTACGTCTACTTCTGTGTTTAAGTTTACCGATTCCTTTGATATGAACTCTATTGTGGGTATAACCTCAGACATTTCGTAAACATTCTCGTCAATACTCACAGTGCCCTCTAGCACGAGCCAATCACCATCCAACTTAACCACTTCGGATAGAACCTCAGAGTCATACTTAGGGTGCTTGAATATAGCGTACAGCTCTTTGTCTGGGTGCTTTACTGTAGTCGCCCAGTTGTCTTCCTTGACGTACCCCTCCATCTTAGACACCTCAGCGTCATAAGTCCAACATTGCTTCTGTGTACCTGTGTAATACATACCTAGTAGTGTGAGTAAATATCGTTTATACTTGAGTTTATCGCAAGAAGGTCTGTATTCCCTATGTCGCTGTCAAAGACAATGAACAAGGACTGCTCCATTTCTAGCGGTCTAGTCAAGGCATTCCAATCCCCCAATGTAGTACCTGTAGCTGTTGAAGCTCCACTTACTGTTAGCGTGTTAACAGAACCTCCATCTATTGCAGTTCTGAAGTTTGTTCCGTTTTCAAAGACACTAGATTGTATGAACGCGCCAGAGGCGACAGTCATATTACCCTCTGTACCACCACCATTTCTAACCCTGTATATAGATGAACTCCTATACCAAAGTCTTTTATCATTTACATTGTCATTACTATTTACAAGGGTAGAGCCGAGTGTGGGAACACTTAAGGTGTTTGTTACGTGCACGAATGTAGAGGGGTCAGAGACCGAAGATGCAAACGTATTTTGCAAGTAACTTAGCGAGCCATCAAAGTATGCAACAACATTTCCGTTGGCGTCCACCTCCAAAGCTCCACTGGTTATAATCTTAGGTTGACGACTTGTTGTTGTGCTTGACCAATGCGCTGCATTGCCAGTTTGGTCATACGCTGTTCTTACATAAGCATCGTTAGCACCCACCCAAGTAGCTAGAGTAACTCCTTCGCTGCTTTCTGAGGTAAGTGATAGGATATCGTCACCATCAGGATAAAAGTCTTCTGTGGCGTTATCAGAGCTTCTTCTTAATTCTACTAGCGGTCCAGAGTAAGTTCCATTAAGCCAAATGTAAGCGTAGGCAGCCACCGCCCCAGTGTAAGTGTCTAGCAGTCCCTCAAACG
>Ga0208298_1000929_pt1 | contig 11385 bp, 10 predicted proteins | sample 14BtaG_FD_184088 | JGI IMG/M metagenome (GOLD analysis project Ga0208298, IMG submission 184088) | Marine viral communities from the Subarctic Pacific Ocean - 14B_ETSP_OMZ_AT15311_CsCl metaG (SPAdes) (version 2) | ecosystem: Environmental > Aquatic > Marine > Oceanic | place: Pacific Ocean... | reverse complement strand
ACAAGTGGTAATGTTGGCTTAGGCACATTACTTGGTGCAGCAAACACTATTAGAAACGCAAAAGATTTATCGTTAGATAGTATTAAACGAGAAGGCTTTGGATTATTAACTGATGCAGTTGTAAGTGCAGGACAGAATCCAAGCCCAGGCGGCATAACTGGCACATTTTTTGGTAAGACTTCCGGCAAGGGAACAGAAACTACACAAGCAACTAGTAAAAATAATAATTCAAGTGCCGCAGCTAAATCTGCAAAAATTGGACAAGCACAAGAAGCAAATAACTTACCAAATACACAAACAGGAACTTAAAGAATGGCATTTACAGGAAACATACCTCAAAAAAAGTTTACATCAAGTGACGACTCGGTTAGAGAATTCTTTGATAGTTACTATTCAGCAAGATTAGAATTTTCAGCTAATGAAGTTGACGCAGTAATTACGTATTTTGAAAAAAGAGGTTTTGAAAAAACAGCAGCGTATAGTATTGCAACTATACTAATGAAACAAGCAAAAATAGATCAGTTACCTGTTTTTAAATTATTAGATAGTTTAAAGGGATTTACTGAAGTACAACTTAGTACATTAGTTACAGAAATACTTAACTATAATCGATCTAAAACTAGTACGTTAGGATTTAGATTAGAAAATCAAGAAACTTTAGTTGAATCAAGAAATGTAGAAGTATTTGATACACCTGAAGATATTAATAACGTAGAAGAGGACTACTTAGTTCTTGGATATGTTGAACCAGGATATGTAGGAGACAACTAATGGCAATAATTTTAAGAGCAGATAAAGGAGATCCGTTAACATATGCAGAGATGGACGGAAATTTTATAGACTTAAACACTAGAGTTATAAGTGTAACAACTCTTGCATCAACTCCGGTACAATGGGACAGTATACAAAACAAACCAGATTTATTTGGTGGCAATTATAACTTTTTAACTAACAAGCCAACTATTCCTGTTAATTTACAGGACTTAGGAAATTGTTCAGATACTGGTGCTACTATTGGACAAGTACTACAATGGTCTGGTACAGAATGGGGACCAGCAGATGAAAGCAATACTGTAGATTTATCTTCTTATATTCAGGCTGGAACAGCTAATGCTATCACAGAAAATATGATTTTTGAAGATGTAGTTACGTCTAGAGAACTTGCATCTGGTGCAGTAGATACTGGCGTAGATACTCATTTAAATCAAAGTTCAGCAACTTCTAATCAAATATTAAGCTGGGACGGTACTGATTATGAATGGGTAGATCAAGCAGGCTCAGGCGCATCATATTCAGATTCAGACGCTATTAGTGCTGTCACAGGCTCCGATTTAGACATGGGCGGCAATAAAGTATTGTTTGGTAACGTGTATTCTACAGAAGCTGGCTTACCAGATGCTTCAGCATATCATGGTATGTTTGCACATGTACACGGAACAGGTGCTGCATATTTTGCACACAGTGGTAGTTGGGTACAACTTGCAAATAACGCAGATATCGGCGGCAGTTCATTTAGTGGAAGTTATACTGATCTAACAAATAAACCTACTATACCAGCAGATGTTAATGAGCTTTCGGACAACGACGGACTACTAGGCGGAGGCGGCGGGTCATCTTACACTGATGGTAATGTACTCACTTAAATACAAGTGGTGCTTCAAGTGGGCAAATACTAAGTTGGGACGGTTCGGACTATGCATGGGTAGCAGACCAAACAGCATCAGCAAATGCAAATGCAAGTGGTATTGTATACGACTTAGCAGATCCATCAAACACAGTTATACTTTATTCGGGTGATGCAGTAACTGAGGCAAGATTTGCTGGTGATGTTATTAAAAGAGACGGCACAGTAGTTGTTGATGTTTCAAGTTCTAGTACTACGTTTACTGGTACGTTGGCAGGTACAGCAGCTGGTAATAGTACTACACCAACAGGCTCGCATACAATACTTAACGTGGGTACAGATGGCACAGACAGCAGTTTAACAATTAATGATATTACAGCTAACGGCGATGTTGACTTTACTGATGCAACAGTTACTATTAGTAACTTTACAAGTGCCGGTACTGGCAATTTATCACTAGATAGTGCAGCAAGTGTAAACATTACAGCAACAGATGACGTAAACATTAATGGCACAGCAAACTTTGATAGCGTGTTTAAATTAACACCATTAAGTTCTGCACCAACAAGTCCTGAGCCAGGAACATTTGCAGTAGCTGATAACGTCAGTTGGGACCCCGCAAACTCAGCTAATAGTAGACCTTACCCTGTATTTTGGGACGGCGCTATTTGGGTAAATCTATATTAAGGTAGAATTGAATGGAAAAAGAGTATTCAGTAATAGCAGTGTCAAGAGAACATTTACCTGATCTAGAAGCAGAAATTACTGCAAGCTCAGGAGAAGGACCTATACCTAGTAGAAGTGTTAACATTGCTAATGCTCGTCCAGGATCAAAAATACAAACACACTTTATGCTTACAGATGAAGAAGCCGAAGCACTACGATTAGATTCAAGAGTACGTGCAGTAGAAGAACCTCCCGAAAATAGAGACGATATCCAAATAGGATTAAATGCTAGTCAAAATAATATATTTTATAGAGGTGACAACAGTGCTACAGTAAATGTAAATTGGGGATTACGGCGTTGTATTGAGCCAACTAATGTATATGCTTCTTCGACTACTACAGCAGGCGATTATACATATTCGTTAACTGGCAAAGGTGTAGATATTGTAATACAGGATAGCGGCGTAGATGTAAATCATCCAGAATGGAATGATGCTAACGGCATATCTAGATTTCAAGTAATAGATTGGTATCAAGCAAGTGGTATATCAGGAACACAAGACGCTAGTTTTTATGATGATTACGATGGACACGGCACTCATTGCGCAGGCATAGCAGCTGGTAGAACTTATGGTTGGGCAAAAGACGCACACATATATTCACAAAAATTGAATGGATTAGAAGGAACTAATGATCCTGGAAATGGCATCCCAATATCAACTTCGTTTGATACAATACGTTTATGGCACAACGCAAAAACAAATGGTAGACCTACTGTTGTAAATATGAGTTGGGGTTATAGCACATCGTACACAGACGATCCAACAGGCGGCACATATAGAGGAACACCTTGGACATTTGCAGCCCAAACAGATACAGAGCTTTGGGATGATTACGGTATTGTTTCAAAATTTAATGGCAGCAATGGTAACGACGACTTTCGTAAGATACCGTCACAGGTTGCGGTCGTTGATGCTGAAGTTGAAGACATGATTAACGACGGCATCCATGTATGTATAGCAGCTGGCAACGATTATTACAAAGCAGATCTTCCTGCAGGCGCTGATTATGATAACACGGCTGTGTTTAATGGAAGCACAAGATTTTACCATAGACCCGGTTCTCCTTATAGTGCTGCTGCATTTAACGTAGGTAATATTGATTCTGCAGTTACTTCTAGTGTTGATAAGACAGCTGGATCTAGTAAAAAAGGACCTGCTGTTAGCTTTTGGGCACCCGGAACAGACATACAAAGTACATGTAGTATAAATTATAATACTAATAAATTTACAGCATTAGATTATCCACAAGATACAAATTTTAATATAATGAGTATAAGCGGAACATCTATGGCAGCACCGCAAGTTGCAGGCGTATTAGCATTATACTTAGAATCTCGTCCTAATTTAACACCTGCGCAATTAACAGAAATTATGATTGCTGATTCTAAATCAGTAATAAACGAAACGGCAAATAATGATAGTGATTATAGAGCTTTTACTACTAGTATTATGGGATCATACAATAGAATGATGTATTCTAAATATGGTCAACAAAATCCATATACTATAACTACACAAGCAGTACCACAAACTACATACAGTATCAGTGTAACATCATCTGGTTCGTCTAATTATGTATTAACAGGAAGTGACATTAATGGATCTTTTAATGCCCAAAACGATCCTAGTATAGAAGTTTATCAAGGAAACATCTTAGAGTTTACCCTAAATGTAAACGGACATCCGTTCTGGATTAAGACTGCTGCTGTAACAGGTACAGGTTCAACTGTAACCAGCGGTGTTATTAGAAATGGATTCGAATCCGGTGTGTGTACTTGGGACACAACAGGTGTTGCACCTGGTACTTACTATTACATCTGTGAATTCCACGGCAGTATGGTAGGTCAAATTATAATTTCATCAGAAGAATAATGATATGCCTAAGTATGCTCAAGGTAAATTTAAATTAAAAAATCCTGAAAAATATATGGGTAATAAAACTCCAACATATCGAAGTAGTTGGGAGTTTGCATTTATGAGATTCTGTGACGAACATCCTAGTGTAACGCAATGGGCAAGTGAAGCAGTAAAAATACCGTATCGACATCCTCTTACTGGAAAACAAACAATATATGTACCAGACTTTTTTATTGCATATGCAGGTAAGACTGGAAAAAGTAAAGTTGAACTTATTGAAGTAAAACCAGAAAACCAATCATTAAAAGAAAAGACAGGCAAGAGTCGAGCTAATCAAGCTCATTGGATTATCAATCAAGCCAAGTGGGAAGCAGCAAGAGCATGGTGTAAACAACAGGGAATATTTTTTAGAATTGTTACTGAAAATGATATTTTTCATAACGGCAAAAGAAGATAATGGCTGTAATTATAAGTCCTCACAATAGTATCTTTGTACATATTCCTAAAACAGGCGGCAGCAGTATACAAAAATGGTTATTAGATAACACATCTAGCCAAGTAACAAAAGCTACTAAGCATCACACATTACAGGCACTTGAAGCAAAGTACGGAAGGTTTGACTTTAGTTTTGCAGTTGTACGAAATCCTTGGGACTGGTGTGTAAGCTGGTATTTCTTTACTAGAGATAGAGCGTTACGCAGGATTAAAAACCCTAGAGAAAAAGGTAAATTTAGTTTAGAATACAATCAACAAGTTCTAGAAAACTTTGAAAAAGGCTTTGAATACTTTATAGAAAAAACACAATTAAAAGATCAACATCATAGGACTATAGGTGTATCCTATATTATGAAATTAGAAAATATAAACCACGACATACAACTTCTAAAAGATAAATTTAATATTAAACAAGAGTTACCATACTTAAATACCTCGTCTAGAAATAAAGATTATAGAGAATATTATAACGATAATACCAAACAAATAGTAGCAAATAAGTTTAAAAACGATATTGAAACATTTAAGTACAAATTCTGATAAATAAAACTAGCATATAATGGAATAGATTGATGACTAAAAAACTAGAAGAATTATTAGATTTGCCTGATTCAAAAGAAATTATTGAAAAGGCAGTATCACAAGAAAAAGAACAGCAAAGTCATGAAGTGGATAGACAACAAGAAACTATGCGTGATATAGCTGAGTTTGATAAGATTGCAGGAGCATTACCAGCAGTAAGAGGACTTGGTCAAAAAGCAGACGAAGAACTTGAAGACATTGCATCACGTGCATTAGAAGCATATGATGATTTAATGGACTTAGGAATGAATGTTGAAAGTCGCTATGCTAGTAGAGTATTCGAAGTAGCAGGCGGAATGTTAAAAACATCATTAGACGCTAAGACTGCTAAACTAGATAAAAAGTTAAAAATGATCGAGCTGCAACTTAAAAAAGATAAAATGGATAGAGACTCTAATGCAAATGGTGCCGGAGATGTTATTCATGGCGAAAATTATATGGTTACTGACAGAAACAGTCTCCTTGAGAAGCTAAAAGGTCTCGATAAAGATAAATAATATATAATAGGACAATACGCAATGAAATCTTTTACAGAATATTTAACAGAGTCTAAAAAGGCTTACCCATTTAAAATAGCAATCGCTGGCGAGTTACCAGACGGCTTTAATGATCATCTAAAAACTTGTTTAGAAAGATTTAAAGTATCTAATATAACAACTGGTAAAAAAACACCAATCCAAGAACGTCCTTTAGATTTTCCAAACTTACATAATATGGAAGTTACACATTTTGAAGCAGAGTTAACATACCCGACAACTGCTCAAGTGTTAGGAGAGTACTTAGATAGTTGTTGTGATTGTCCAGCAGGACATATTGTTGTACGTGGCGAAGGCGACCCGTTAGAAGATGCACAAGGTACTCCAGTACCAGATACATATGAAGTAAAGTTAACCCAAGAAGACATGGGCGGTGAGTCTGCACAAGAATCTGTAGCAGGTGATAGAGTAATGGACTTGCTTAAAGAGTTAGAAGTAGCCCGTAAAGAAAGAGAACACGATCCAGCTGCCGCTGCACCAGTAGGCGAAAGCAGCGATATAAAGAATGAAGAGAACGCTACATCAGTAGTAGGAGGAAAATAACAATGGATATGAAAAAACTTTTAGAATCTATGGACGAATGTGGAATGAATGAAATGCCTGGTATGCCAGCAATTCCGCCACAAGAAGTAGACAAAGGAAATCCAGTAACAGTAAATGTGTCAATGAATGCAAGTGGTAAAGAGCACGTAGCAGACTTATTAGACATGATGAAAAATGCAGGATTAGGTGGCGCAGAAGAAGTAAGTGCTAAGACACTTTCTCCGCGCATGGACATGGAACGTTTAGCAGGAATTATGGACGATCCAAAGATTCCAGGTAAAGACGATGTACCAGGTGATTCAGATACAAAAGATAGTAGCTGCAATGATGATTTAGATATGGACGAAGATGGATATGCTAACGCTCCAGATACAAGAGTAGGCGATATGCAAGACGTTACACCTGATGGCGATGACTTACATCGTTCAAAAGACCGTAAAGCAATTCGTACTAATGATCCTGCGTTAGAAAATATCAAAGCTGATCTATATGCAGCACTAAGCGAAAAGAAAGGCAAGCCAGACTTTTTAGACTTAGATAAAGACGGCGACAAAAAAGAGCCAATGAAGAAAGCAGCCAAAGATGCAAAAGTAAAAGAAGACGACAAAAAAGGTTGTCCAAAATGCAAAGGCAAGACACTGCTAAAAGCATGTTCAAGCTGCGGCTGTAGCTAATAACAAAAGATAACCAGCAAACTCAATAGCACCTCCGGGTGCTATTTTTTTGGTTAAATACTAGTATGGCAGCATCATTAGACGGCGTCTTAATTAAGAAGGCGAATAAAACAGAAACGTTTACAGAAGAGCATATTGCAGATTTGCAAAAGTGCATGGATCCTGACGAAGGATATTTACACTTTGCAAAACACTTTGCATTTATACAGCATCCTGTAAAAGGTAAGTTGTTGTTTGATCCTTATGAGTATCAGTTACGTTTGATGCACAGCTATCACAACTTTCGCTTTAACATTAATATGATGCCTAGACAAACAGGTAAAACTACATGTGCTAGTATCTATCTAGCATGGTATGCAATGTTTAATCCTGATCAAACAATACTTGTTGCTGCGCACAAATATACAGGTGCGCAAGAGATTATGTCACGTATACGGTTTGTATATGAAACGTGTCCGGATCATATTAGAGCAGGTGTTACAAGTTACAACAAGCAATCAATTGAATTTGAAAATGGGTCACGTATTGTAGCACAAACTACAACAGGTAATACAGGACGTGGTATGAGTATATCATTACTATACTGTGACGAGTTTGCATTTGTACAACCTAATATTGCAGAAGAGTTTTGGACTTCAATATCACCTACACTAGCAACAGGCGGTAGAGCTATTATTACAAGTACACCCAACTCAGACGAAGATACATTTGCTATGATTTGGAAACAAGCAGAAGAAAAATTTGATGCACACGGTAATGAAACTGAACTAGGAACAAATGGGTTTCACAGTTTTGTAGCAGAATGGAGCGAACACCCAGATAGAGATGAAAAATGGAAAGAAGAAGAAATTGGACGTATTGGCGAAGAAAAGTTTAGACGCGAATACGGTTGTGAGTTCTTAGTATTTGACGAAACACTAATTAATTCAATCAAACTTAGTGCTATGGAAGGCCAAAGACCTATATTAAATATGGGACAAACACGTTGGTATAAAAAGCCTACCAACCAATTTACATATGCTATAGGATTAGATCCTAGCATGGGTACTGGCGGCGACAATGCTGCTATACAAGTGTTTGAGTTGCCTAGTTACGAGCAAGTAGCAGAATGGCAACACAATCAAACTGGGATTCCAGGACAAGTAAGAGTACTATCAGATATATGCAAATACATCGAAAGCGAAACAAGAAATCCAAACGGAATATATTGGTCAGTCGAAAATAACGGCATTGGCGAAGCAGCATTAATCGTTATAAACGATTTTGGGGAAGAGAATATACCAGGACTATTTGTGTCTGAACCTATTCGAAAAGGACATGTGCGAAAGTTTCGAAAAGGATTTAATACTACACACAGTACAAAAATTACAGCATGTAGTCGTATGAAAACAATGATTGAAAACGATAAAATGACTGTACGTAGTAAGACTTTATTATCAGAGTTAAAAGGTTTCGTAGCAACAGGTAGTAGCTTTCAAGCAAAGTCTGGAATGACAGACGACTTAGTTAGTGCTACTTTATTATGTATTAGAATGATGGCTGTTCTTAAAGACTGGGATCCCAGAATTTACAATACGTTTAATCAAGCAGAACAAGACGAAGATTATGAAGCACCAATGCCAATCTTCATTAGTAGCAACTTTGGATAAATAATATTAATATGAACAAACTTGATCAAACAGCAAATGAATTATTTTCAAAGATACGTGGGCGATTTGCCAATGTAACTATTGGAGACGGCCAAGGAAATGTAGTAAACGATCCTACTCAAGCAAGATTTTTTGAATTTCCTTACAACGACAAAACACAAGACTTGGGTAATGTAAGCATATCATTATCAGAAGAAGACGGTGTTGTAATAATGTATCATAAAGGCGTTGTAGAAAATGCTGTTTCAAAAAGTTTATGGTTTGATTTTTTAAAGGAATTAAGATCTTTTTCAAAGAAAAGAATGTTATCGTTTAACACTAGAGACATTACAAAATCAAATTTAGAGAAAAGAGATTATAAATACCTTGCAACAAAGACTGGGGACGACAACATGAACGAATCAAAATTATACGGAACTAGCCGCATTAGCTATCAAAATGTAGGCGAAGCACGTATTATGATTAAGCACACAGAAAGCATTAATCAAGAAACAGCAGTAGGACGTACACGTAGTATTGGAAAAATATATATCGAAAGTGCAGACGGTGAAAGATTTAGATATCCATACAAACACCTAAGTGGTGCTAGAGCAATGGCACGCCATGTCGCTGAAGGCGGACATGCATATGACGACTTTGGTAAGCATATCGTAAGCCTTTCAGAAGAAATGGCTAAACTACGTAAATTTAAAAACTACATGGGTCGTTCAGCAGTAATGGCAGAAAGTTTAGCAGGATACACAGATATTGTTAAAGAGCGTATTGCTACAGTTAAGAAGACTATCGAGAGCTTACAAAAGCCAGCATATTACAAAGAAACATTTGAAGCATTTGAAACCCCAGTACTAGAAGATGTTCCGAGTGATGTTGCAGAAAATTGGATTGACCAATTAACTATTAAACAGTTTAATGAAGAACTAGCAGATGTATTTCCGTACATTTATAATCTAGTAAGCGAAGCAACTAAAGCAACAGAGATTGGTCCAGACGAATTAGACGAAGTTGCAGGACCAGACAAATGCTGGGACGGTTATAAGAAAGCCGGTACGCAAAAAGGTACAGGTAAGAACAAAGGTAAGCGTGTAAACAAGTGTGTTCCAGAAGATGCTGAACTAGAGGCAGCATTTGAAGCTAGTATGGGTCAGTTTGCTGAAGGCGAAACTAACGAAACACAAGAAGGCAAAGTAGGAACTATGGCGTTGTTTGTTACTGATCAAGATGGTGGCGAACACGAAGTAGAAGTTGAAGTTGAAATTAAAAACGGTAAGCCGGAGATAGTTGCTAATACATTACCTGGTCCAGAAGACATGCTTTATTGGGATGACGCTGACATTCAACAACAGGCTGATGAAGCATTCCGAGACGGTGATATCGAGTTTGACGAAGGCAATGCATACTCAGGCGCTGTAGCAAAAGCCAAAATGAATGGCAAGAAAAAGGGCGATGAAATTGATGGCCCAGACGGCGAAAAGATTAAGTTAGAAAAAGAAGAACAAAAGACACCATTAGGCGAGTTTATATTATCATATTACGATAGACAAATAGGCGAGTTTCCGAAAGGCGAAACAGCAGTATTAACTATGATTGAAAAAGATTATGGCGAAGAGTTCATAGAACCCGCAAAGGCGTTTATCGAAAAAATTAATTCTTTATATGACGACTACCAAATGCAAGCTCAACCGCAGCAAATGGAAGTACAAGACGAAGGCGATTTTGACAGAATGAGAGAATTAGCAGGTTTAAGATAATCTGCTAATACTCATAAGTTTTTAAGTTTTTCTTTAAAAAAGACTTGACATTGTTTGTAGAGATGTTATACTTATAACTGTGCTACAAACACTAAAAGGCACAAGAGTAACAATGTAGTTGCTCTGCATATAGGCATTATTATAGGAGAAAAGGCACTATGGCATCATTAGCAGAAATCCGAGCAAAGCTCAAAGAACAAGAAACCCGCTCATCAGGCGGTGGACAATCACAAGGTCCAAACCCAATTTACCCATTTTGGAATATGAAAGAAGGCGAGAGTTCAACTCTACGTTTCCTTCCAGACGGCAACGAAGATAATACTTTCTTCTGGGCAGAACGTTTGATGATTAAACTTCCATTTGCGGGTATCAAAGGAGAAACAGGTAGTAAGCCTGTACAAGTACAAATTCCATGTATGGAAATGTACGGTGAAACATGTAATATTCTAAATGAAGTACGTGGTTGGTTTAAAGACTCAAGTCTAGAAGACATGGGTCGTAAGTACTGGAAAAAGCGTTCATACGTATTCCAAGGCTTTGTAACTGACAATCCAATTGCAGACGATCAGTCACCTGAGAATCCAGTTCGTAGGTTTATTATTGGTCCGCAAATCTTTAACATCATTAAGCAAGCACTTATGGATCCAGACATGGAAGAATTGCCAACAGATTACACTGCTGGTGTAGACTTCCGTCTTAACAAAACAAGTAAAGGTGGATACGCAGACTATTCGACTTCAAACTGGGCTCGTAGAGAGCGTCCGTTAGGAGACACAGAAATGGCTGCTGTTGATACACACGGCTTGTTTAATCTTAGCGACTTTTTGCCTAAGAAGCCAGATGCAACTGCACAGAAAGTAATGCAGGAGATGTTTGAAGCATCTGTAGACGGCGAAGCATATGATGCAGAGCGTTGGAGTTCATACTTCCGTCCAGCAGGCATGTCACA
>Ga0208298_1000927_pt1 | contig 11401 bp, 20 predicted proteins | sample 14BtaG_FD_184088 | JGI IMG/M metagenome (GOLD analysis project Ga0208298, IMG submission 184088) | Marine viral communities from the Subarctic Pacific Ocean - 14B_ETSP_OMZ_AT15311_CsCl metaG (SPAdes) (version 2) | ecosystem: Environmental > Aquatic > Marine > Oceanic | place: Pacific Ocean... | reverse complement strand
ATCTGGAGATATTGCTTGATTAGAAGAAACAGTTCCATTTGTTTTAGTCCAAACAGATTGAGTAAAATCTTCTGAATAAGTAACCAAGTTAGTAGAACTATTCTCTAACAACGCTACTCCTTTATCACTATCTGTGTAGTCTATTCTTAGTTTATCGTGTCCTACTACCTCTATTAAACCCTCTTTATTTACTCTTGTAGCTATTGAATCTCTTTCTACGTTGAAAGGTAGAGGCTTGTATCTATCGTTAGTATCCGAATAAGCCATAGACGAGCCAGTTTTCGTAGCCCATACTCCTTTACCAAATTTTAATGCTTGTGCCATATTATTTTTATTCTATTGTGTATAATTGTCCGTTAGCCATATCTGAGAAGCTGTCCCAAGATGTTAGTTCTTCTAAATCTATGTCTGTTGTATCAAAGTATTGTATTTGTTTAACGTTTCCGTAGAAATCTGAACCACCACTTCCATTATCAAAATTCAATGTGTCTAAACCACTTGGTGTCGTACCATTTGTATCTGTTTCGATTTCAAAACCATTAACCCATAAAGAAAAATTATTTTGCTTATATAAAAAAGCTACTTTAGAATTTAACTTTATATTTCCATTGTAAGTCAATTCAGCTTGGTCAGAACCAGCACTACAAGCACCTTGAATTGTATTGGAACTATTATCGTATTTTACTAAAATTCTATTAGAACCACTACCATCTGAAACACTTATAATTCTATTTGTGCTATCATTAGCTAAAGCACTAATCTCTGCCATCAGACACCCTTCTGAATCGTTAAAGGTAGCTGCATTTCCAGAGCCATTAGCAGTTTCTGCTAAACGAGTTGTAGCACTTCCGCTGGTTTTGATATAGCTTGTTTTAAATGCTGATTGTTCAAATTGTGCACCCCAAACTAAAATACCACTTGTTCCATCTCCTCCAAACGATTGTAACCTACTGTTTGGCGGATAATTATATACAGCAATAAAACCTGCCAATCCCGAACCACTTGATATAGCTGTTTGAGTAAAACTTATTCTATACCAACCATTACCATAATTTTCTACATCAGCGTTTATACCACTTTCGTAAACTACTGTTCCATTACTTAAATCAATAGTAGAAAAAGAGCCGTTAAATTTCGGTGTGCTTCCTCCAACTTGAATGTAGCTATATTCATCTTTTTTAGCAAATAAACTAAAAGTGTAATCTGTTCCGCTTGTAATAGATAGCGATGGCGAATTTAAACCCGCCCAAGCCGATGTTGTAGTAGTAGGTTTTACTTTTGTTGCTGTATTACTTCCATCAGGCGATATACCTGAGTTTATTGTTTTGGTTGATTGAGAATTACTCCAATTACTAAAAGTTTCGCTTTGTGTAAATAAATTAGTCCTCTCCGGTTCAGTCAATATGTGGCCAACTCCGCCACTATAATCAATTCTTGGAAGTCCACTAGCAACAGTTTGAATTAGTCCATTAGAACCCACGCGAGTAGCGCTAGAACCCCTTGTGAAGTCGAAATCGGCGTTTATTACTTCTTTTACCGATACGTTGTCTATTGAACCATTAAAATTATTATTATTATCTTCTATATTAATATTGCCATTTGCACTTCCTGTTGCAGTTATATATCCTGTATAAGTTCCAATAGCTGTTGCAGTCACTTCATCTATTCCAGACATACCTCCTAATCTTGCAGCAACTTGTCCAGAAGAAATAAAAGAAACTGTGTATTGTATTTTGTAAGTTTTACCATTTGTTATTCCAACTGCTTGATACATTGCTTTATTTAGAGTTCCACCAGAAAAATTTGCAGTACCTCCGCTAATAGTCCAACCCGCTTCTTTTGTCCAATCACTATCAGTTGCAAAATCGCCATTGGTTACAAGTTCAGGCCCGTAATATTCAACCGGCTTAACGCTTAATAGTTTCCCATCATTATAAGCCGTTGGCGTTGTTATTATTGATGCTTTTTGTAATAAATTACTCATTTTGTTTTCCCTTTAAATTGAACATCTTTCAAACTCATTTAATATTTGAGTTGTTCCGCTTACATTTTCAAAATATGTTGCACGCGATTGCAATGCACTTAATAATGTGCTAACTTCACCAATGGCCTGATTGACCTGAATTTTTAAACCTAATCCAATCATTTGCTATTATCTTAAATAACAAACAACTTTTCCACTTGCAACGGCAACATCATCGAAATTCCCGTAAATAACAACCCCGGCAGACAATGCTAATGAAGTGATTGAAGAATCACCGCCAACAGTATCGACATCACAAGAAATTGTTGATCCTTCGATTGCTTGAATCGCGCAAAAGTTTTCACCCGCTAATGAAGTAGCTGAAGCCGCTATGATTCGCAATCCCTTATCGCCAAAGGATAATTTTTGAAATTCGCTTGTTTGATATAAATTTGAAGCCATAAAAATAATTTTAAAATTTTATAATATTCACAAAAATACAAAAATTAAAATTGTTTCGCTTTTTAGTTTTTACCTTGACCTCTATATTTTTTTTTGTAGTTCTTTGATTTCTTTGAATGCGAATTTTTGCATTTAGAATGTACGCCTTTTCGTTTCTTTTTTACTTTGTCAACTTTTATATCTCTGTCTTGATTCTTTGCCATTTTATTTTTTGATTGTGATATTCTTTGAAATCTTTTCAGCACTACGGCCCACTACATAGCCGCCAATCCCTAACTGTAACAAGTTCCAAAACTCATTCTCTAACTCTGGGATTCTAAAATTAAATAAAGGCGCTAAAAACTTAACGTAAATCACTATAAAGCCAAACGCAAGCATTAAAATAGGCCTCCAAGAACGTTGAAGCCAGTTTCCGTTTGATTCAGAAACTATTATTTCGGTTTGCATTTTCTGCAACTCTAATTGTTTTTGAACTATAATTTGTTTGATGGCATTTTCTGCTAAAATCTTTTCTTCTTTTGAAGTAAACAGTTTATCAAGTCCTGACATTAAATCTTTAACAACAGTACCACCGAACCAGTCAATTATTTTTTTCATAACTATAAATGTTTGTATTCTTCATATGCATCGAAACAAGGGCAACTTTTTGCTGCAAATTCTCGATGCCCGTGGATTGTTACATCATCGCCGTAAATACTTTTTAATGTTGTAAGTAGATTTAAAAGTGACATTTTTTGTTTATCCGTTCTGGTATCTTTTGCAATCCATTTTCCATTTTGTTTTTCAGCTTCTACGCCTCCGACATATGTGATTCCAATGCTACTTTTATTTTTTCCCTTCGTGTGGGCGCCGGGCCTTTCAATTGGCCTTCCAACCTCTGTAAGTCCATCTAAGCCGATAATATAATGGTAACCAATATCAGACCAGCCACGTTTTAAATGCCATTTCCTAATGGTATCAACTGAAATTTCTTTTCCTTCTTGTGTAGCCGTACAATGTACAATTATTTTATCTATTTTTCTCATTGCTATTTCTTTTTTTATATCCTTCGTAAATCTTCTGAAACGTGTAAACAATTGATGCCAACAACAATATAATTTTTAAACTGTTTTCAACGTGTGTAAAGCTAATCATCAATGATAATCCATTAAAAACCCCCAATTTAATATCCTCCATACTCATAATAATATTTTTTAAAAGTGACTTAAAACAGTAATTAGAAAATTTTCTACTGTTGCCGTACAACCTGATTTGTCAACTCTAACTTGTATCTTGCAACCGCTTGTTAAAACATCTGTATGCGTAAACAATTGAGTTGTTCTTGAATACCTAACTAAATCGTTGTTTGAAGCAATATTATCGTGCATAAATTCAACAGATTTATTAGTATCTGGAAAATATAATCTTGCATCTAATCGAGTATTTGAAGAGCCCGCAGTAATATCAAAATCGTTTCTTACAATCATAATTTTTCCTGAACCTAATTCAGTAAACACTAAACTATTTGTTGCTGAACTCCATAAATCACCCGTAACAAATGACGGCTTATAAGTTGTAACAGTACCGCTTCCGGCTTTGTCATTAGTCAAATCAGTCCAAACGTTTTGTGTTAAATTTATAGGCGTTCCGCTTGTTGCTGAATCTTCATAATCAACCCAACCGCCCTTTGAATCATATAATGAATTTACTGATGTTTTAATTTCATTCATATCAGCGGCCGCGACTTTATTGACTGCCGGCAATGCTGATGTTTGATTATCAATTTTTGTTGTGTAGGTTATTTTAGCCATTTTTTATTTTTTAAGATTGGAGTTCATTTTGCAATTCGCTTTGTAATCCACCTATTGCATTTGTTTGTTCAATTTTGTTTGATATCTCTATTATAGCGCGAAAATATGTATAATCTTTTAAATCATCTTGTAAATACTTCACACCCTCGTTAACTGTTGTGTAAATTTTAAATCCGTTGGCGCTTAAATCAATATAATCGTTTGACCGAGTTCGAACTAATTCAAGGCACTTTGACACCATTAAATTCACATCTAATTCACCGCCATCATCCGAATAAAACCTTGTTATACATTCTATACGCGTAATTGTTTCACTAATAAATGAAGTTTGATTTTGATCAGCTTCATCGCTTGACAAACTATAAACACGGATTGCGGGATATGTTGAATTAGTTGGAATCCTATTAAAAACTGGTACAACAGAGCCGTTAATTGTCACCGCATTGGTTAATTTAGCAATGATTCCGCGCCTTACATAATGAATTGCTTCTAACATATATTTTATTTTATGGCGTTGTTTAGTTCGCCTTTTAATCTACCTAATAAATTTTTTAATCCTATTCGCGCCGCATTATAAAAAAACGGGCGGGCCGGCAAATTTACCTCTTTTATTCCTTTGCCTTTAAATTGTGCCGCATAACTTGGCGGAATACCTAATTGAACCATATCATCAAGTTTAACCATTCCACCAGTTCCAAATTCAACATAAGGCGCGTAATGAGCGCCGGCAATAACTTCAACTGTTTTACCTTTGCGTTCCGATCTAATTGATTGTTTTAACGTTCCTTTGTCAACTGGAGCGTTTTGTTTTGCCATCCTTACAATATCCATTGCAGAACGCCCTAGTTCATTTGACAATGTTTTTTTATCAAAGGCCCGTAAATTGTTCAACTTTTTATTTAGTTGTGACAAATCCGATTTATTTATTTTGATAAAATTAGTTTGCATTAATTAGATTTTGTTGCGATTAATTTAGTTTGATAATCCAAATCGAATTCAAATTTTTCATTTATCCTGTAATTTTGTGAACCACCTTCAACAGTAAATATATCGCCAATCAAAATCAAATTAGCCGTTTTCTTACGCATTAAAATTTCAACTTCGATTTCGTGATCACGTTTGCCAAACTTTTCGTTTATTTCGCCGTTAATTTGCTTTAAATCGCACCATACAGATGCAACAGTTGACAATGTAGAAGTAAATCCACCAAAACCATCAGACGATTTTACCAAACGTTTTATTGTAATCTTTGAATTTAGTTTTCCGGCTTGCATTACAGAAACATTGTTTTATATGATGTTAAAATTGTTTTTGTGTTGCTTGGTATTTCAACAGATTCTTTTGAACTTCCTGAATCAAAATCAGCGCGATTGTCATAATAAGTTGATATTAACTGCAACATCGCTTGTTTAATTAACGAATCGTTTAATCCTTGCGTTATATAAGTAACTTTAACGTGTTCCGAAGAACCGCCATCAAGTTCAATTGTTTCATTGTCTAAACCCAATATTTCAAAAGCGGTTGTATTTGTTCCGTTTACATTTACTGTTTCAATGCTTGTGACTGGGCCAAATGGCAAATCAAAAACGCCGTTTGTTGTTGGTAAATAATAAGTTCGGTTTTTAGAAACAATATCTTTTGATATATAGTTTTCGCACCAGATACGCGCTTGCGTTATCATAGCAGAAATAATATTATCATCTGAAGCCGTATCAACTCGAACATAATCCTTTACGTTTTGAGTTGTTAGGATTTCATTTCCGACTGTTGAATTAATCTTGATCTGTCGCATTGTCTTTATTTTCTAAATATTCAACTTTTAATTCTTTTGTTTCAATTTTAATTTTGCTTTTCTTTTTTTCAACTTTAGATGCCCAACCTTTTTGAATCCAATTTTGTGCAATGCTATCAGAAAGTTCGATTTTATCGCCTTCATTATAACGTTTGCCGTTCCTTAGTAATGATTCTTTAATTATTAAATTCATAATAGAAATTTTTGTAAAGATAAAAAAAAAGCGCCACAATTAAATTGCAACGCTTTTTAAACAAAAACAAATATGAAAACACTATATAAAAGCAAAGTTATTAAAATTTTTTGAATATTTACCGCCTTTGTTTATAACGATTGAACTTTTCGCCTCGTCATTCTTAAAAATATAGAAACCATTATGTGATTTAACCCAAATGGCAAAAAAATCAACATCACTTTTTGAATATTTTTCCTTTTTTTTATTGCGTAGAAAACAACGAACTTTGTCAGAACCTTTTGTCACGGATTTAATTTGAACCTTTTTAAGGCCGTTAATTGTTTCAATGATGCAATCGTAAGGCGATGAATCTAATAATGGAAAGGAAACGTATAATTCGCGCTCCATTGCCATCGTCGCGAATCTATATTCAGCTAAACAACCAATTAAATTGCTATCCATTCGGTAAAGCTACAAAAAAAACCGATTAAATCAATAACCGGCTTTTTAAACAAAACAAAATAAAAATAATTATGGGTTATTTTTAGTTGTAGCAATGCTGATTGAAATAATCAACAGAAACAAGGCGCAAAATATATCGTTATAGTTCATAACTTGCCTGACTGCAAAGAAGAAAAAAACAATTGGTAGTATGATTTTAATCTTTTGTTCCATATCTATAACATATCAGCTTGAAAACATATATTAGAACACGGCCCGGGTTTTTCTGTTTCACAACCGCAAACGCCGCATTCAAATTTTGGTTCATTATCTTCAGATAAATAATCGTAATAAAACATATTTTAAAATTTAAGTTTAACAGTTGCCTTTACATATTTTAATTCCCTTTGTAGGTAGTCAATCGCCTTTTCTAAGTCCTTGACTTCATCTTCTTTTTTTCCGGCGCGACAAACATATTTCAAAACATTACCGCGATTAAAGTTTAGTTTATAATCTTGTATAACGTCAATTAGATCGTATATCTTGCCCGTTTGATAGTGTTGTGGTGTATTAGCCATATTTATTTTTTTAAGTGCTTAAAACGCGTTAAAATGATATTCCAATTATAAATCCTAATGTTAATAATAAACCGGCGATTGTAAATCCAACAATAATATCAGCTTGAAACTCTCTTTTATCTCTTAATTTTTGCTGCTCTGATGGCGTGTAAACTTCAATGCGCTTACCTTTTTGTCTAATGTGTAATCCCGTTAATGTTTTTTTTGTGTTTTTCATAATGTTTGTTTTTAGTAAATGTTATAAATTATGCTTCTAATTATTTCTTGTCTTTTAAGTAGTCGTTCTTTGACATCTTTAGGTACTTCTGTTCTTAGTGTAGTTTCAATGTCTTTTAACTCTTTGTTTAAATCGTCTAATTGTGTAGCCATTTTGTTTTGTTTTATTGCTTCATTGCAACATTACAAATGTACAACTAATTATTAGAAATGAAAGAATTTTTTTAGTTTTTTTTAAAGTTTTTTTGTTTCTTATCTGTTGGATGCCCTAAAAATTAGGCATAAAAAAAAGGGCCAATCGGCCCTTTTAATTTAATTATGCAAATAATTACGGAGTTTCTAGGTCTGCAATTGCAGCCGCGAATGTTCCTTTTACAAATGCATTTGGTAAGTAGTTTGTTAAAGCTACTCTTTCAGATACTCTTACAGTAACGAAACCATCTCTTACGTTAGTTCCATCTTCTCTGAAGAACTCAACATTTACACCTTCACGAACCCAAAGTTGTGTTCCAACGCCAAAGTTACCAATCAAGAATGATCCGGCAGCTATTGCAGTATTTAAAACAACTTTTACGCCCATAAATACTGGTTGTAAACCTCCATATACTTGATCCTTGATATAGTTGTTCGTTGTATCTTTTAACAATAGAATTTTGTGGAAATCTGTTGGGTTTAAAAGAATAGTATCAGCGTTATAATTAGCGATTGCTAATTGGTTTAATGCTGCAACAATTACATCAAATTCGTTTGCGTTATCAACTGAATCAGCTAAATCACCCGCAGCGAATGCAGTTGAATCAGTAATGATTCCGCTTAGTTGTGGCGCAACTCCTGATCCTGATAGGATTTGTGCATCTTCAACTTCCAATAATTTTTCTGGCGCTCTTGCAGAAAGGTATGAAGTTAATTGTGGCGTGTCAGCTAGCATTTCTTCAGAAATACGGAAGTAAGTTCCGATTTTTCTTACGTTAGCATCAGCTGCGCTCATATCAAAATCTGACTGAGATAGGGTTACACCTTCAGCAGTTGCAGCAGCACCGTTTGAATATCCAGATTCTTTAACAAAACGAACAACATCACTTTGTGTAGATCCTTGTGCTAATAATTGACGAATGTGAACTGGTCTTGTTGGATCAAACTTATATCCTGCTACTCTGTCAGCCCCTATAACTTCGCCAGAAAAATCGGCGCCGATAGTCATATCCGCCTTTAATAAAAATGAAGCACTTCTTGAATGTCCTTTTGTAATACCTTCAATAGCGCCGTTTTCGATTGCTTCAGATAATGCACCTTTAAAAGTCATTTTCTTGTTAGCGTTGAATTGCTTCTTGTTAGCTACTTCAAACGCATCAAAACGCTCGTTTAATTTGTTGCTCATTTCAGCAACTTCACTTTTTACAATTTCAGATGCTTTTACTTCAATAGTATTTGCAACCTCGTTGTTTGATTTTTCGATTTTTGAATCAATTGAATTAGATATTTGATCCAATTGGTTTTTTAAATTTTCTTCCATTTTTAAGATTTTAAGGAATTTAATAAATATTTTAACACTTCTGAATCATTATGTTTTACCTCAACATCCGGCAAAGTGGTTTCAACAACCGGCTTTGTGAACTCAATAAATAATGATTTTAACTTTAAAACTTCGGCCTCAATAGCAAATCCCATATCATCAGAGATTTTACCGTTGCGAAGTAATTTTGATAAATTGTCGTAACGCTTAGAAACCTTTTCCAAATCAACGTTGCCTTTTACATCTAAGATTTTTGCTTGGTCATTCGCTGCATAAGTAACGGCGCTGATTTCGTAAAGTTTAACTTCGCTAATTTCGCGATAATCGCTTTTATTTTGTTTTTGTATTGGCAATATACCAACTGAATTTTCAGTTATAACGCCGCCCTTCATTAATTGCACAACATCAATACCCAATTGCGTTTTAGGTATTTCAGCAACAAAAACAAGCCCTTTTTCATCTTCATATAGTTCAACCATCTTTCCGATTGGTTGATTCATATCGTGTTGGTATAAATATTTTACACGTTCACCATTTTCAGCAATTGTTTTTTTATAAGCGCCTTTTGAAATAATATCATTGTCGGAATCTTTGTTTCCAAAATATGATCCATAACCTTTAATTATTCCGGCCTTTTCGTCGGCATCAATTAATTCACCAACTGGCGCCGCTTTGTAAAGAATTGTATTCATAAGAAAAATTTTTGTAAATATACGGATTTTTAAATTTTGTTAAAATGTGTTTAAACCGCCTGATGCAACACCAATGCCAATATCATTGATTTCACCAACTGTTTGCGCACCTTCTTTTGGAAATGGCGCTATACTACAACGGCAATTCACAACCTCGGCAGCCGGGCCGCTAGGATCACCCGGGTACATCATTAAAGAACCGCCAACCATAAACGGATCATTATATGGTACTGGATCAGATGCGCCCGCTTCGGAGTGTGTGCTTCTTGTTCTATCATCAAACGATGCAATCCATTCCTTCATCATTTGAGCGCCCGGAAATATAGTTGTTGCTGATTCTAGTGTTGCAAAGTTAGCCGCGGCCGTTGCTTCAGTACGAACCAAACGTTCAGCTTGATATCTTGTATAACTACTAAATTGATTGTTTAATATCCTAGCTTGTTCGACCGCGCCTAAAGTCATAAATTCAGGATCAGCCATCAAACGTTGTGTTATTTTAATCAATGTATCTTTTGCAGTTCCTGAAACTAAAACAACGCGTTGCGCTGCAACTGCTGAACCATAAGCGCCAAAAGAATTTAGCCATTGGTCGATAAATGGTTCTGATTCAATGCCTTTGGTAATGTATTTGTCGAAACTTTTTGCATACCATTTGGCAAACTGCATACCAATATCAACATATAAATCACGGTATATTTTTGATAAATCAGTTGTAGAAAATAATAATTGGAAATTTGTTTGGCCCTCGGAAACAAACGATTGAACACCTTTTTTGTATTCCGTTTTATAGTAGCGTTTAACTTTTGATAATTGACGGCGCTCGGCTTTGTCAAGTTCATTTTCAAACGCCCTTTGCCATTTTTCCTTGTTTATTGCCAAACTATTCGTTTATTTGGTTTAGTTTTTTAATTACCCAATCTTTCATTGCAGTACCACCCCAAAGATTCCAAGAAACATAACCGTTGTCCTTCCAAGGTGTATCCTTGTAACGTTCAGCAATTGTTTGGTTGCCTTCGTGTCGTGCAAAGAATGATTTAATACGATTTAACATTTCAATATCTAAAGGCGCTCTGTTAGCCAACATTGATGCCCTTCGCCATCCCGTAGCCGTTCCGGCTTGTACTTCTGATCCATACTTTTCTCGCCATTCAATCATTCGTTTGGCGTTATTAGATGCAGTTTGTGGATACGTTGAATATGTATCCGCCTTAATTATTGGATTTTTTTTTTCGATGTCTTTACTTAAAAACTTATTCACATCAATGTCAATCGGTTCAATAGGCGCATCAATGTCGTTTGGTTTAACGGGAATTAAGTTTGCCGGAATGTAGTAATCATTTAGCGTTTCATCTTCTTCATCAACACCATAATTCATCACTTCACGTTTTTCGTTTGGCGTTATCCACCACGCTTTGGAAAGTTGATCAACTACCTTGTCGGATTCTTCTTGGAGTTCTGGGATGACTGTAAAATCAAACTCAATGCAAAGTTTATCACCATACATTGGCGCCAACCATCTGTTTAATTCATCTTTTATTTTAATTAGTTCAGGAATAACCGCGTTTTGATATAACGCTTTTTTGGCTTCCTTCATATTGTTGTAAGATGCCGAATCTGTATTATTTAACAACTGAACCGGTACATTGTAGATATTACATAAATCTTTTACAGATGCATCGTATTGCTCAATCAATGAAACATCTGTTGCGTTTAATCCAAAATTAACCCAACTTAATTTTTTAGGTGTAATTATAACATCACCCGCATTGTTAGAACCTT
>Ga0208298_1000924_pt1 | contig 11417 bp, 13 predicted proteins | sample 14BtaG_FD_184088 | JGI IMG/M metagenome (GOLD analysis project Ga0208298, IMG submission 184088) | Marine viral communities from the Subarctic Pacific Ocean - 14B_ETSP_OMZ_AT15311_CsCl metaG (SPAdes) (version 2) | ecosystem: Environmental > Aquatic > Marine > Oceanic | place: Pacific Ocean... | reverse complement strand
TGGACTGTTTATCATCAAAATACATCCAATGCTTATATTTATTTAAATGAAAGTTTTGCAGCAGAAACGGCTAACGCTAATTTAAGATTTGGTAACAACTCTTCTGTTGTTGCTCCTACCTCTAGTGTCTTTACTGTTGGCAATAGTAACGATGTAAACGGTTCAGGTGGAACGTATGTAGCCTACTGTTTCTCAGAAGTCTCCGGCGTATCTAAGTTTGGGTCTTATGAAGGTACTGGAACAACTACGGGAAATGTAGTAACTACTGGATTCCGTCCCGGATTTGTTATGGTTAAGAACATAGATGCAAGCTCTACTGACTGGTACATCTGGGACAGCACACGAGATCCATTTTTGTCTGGTGGTGACACCTTAAGACCTAATTTAAGTAACGCAGAAACATTGGGGAATTACATTGAGTTTACTGACACAGGCTTTCAACTAAAAGAGGTATCTGCTAGTTATAACGCATCTGGTAACAACTACATCTACATGGCGTTTAAGGGCAGTTACTCCGACCACGTTAGCCCACTGAATGATGATGGATCAATAGACAGCCGAGTCAAAGCAAATCCAGATAAAGGTTTTAGTATTGTAAGTTATGAAGGTGATGGGAGTGCTGGAACTGTTGGTCATGGTTTAAGTTCTGCTCCTGAAATGATAATACTTAAAAACAGATCTATTACTCAAAACTGGCGAGTGGCACACACAGGTTTAACCAATATGAGTGGTTACCACATTAACCTTGATTCTACCGCAACGCAAACAAATTCTGGGGCACTTGTATGGAACAATACTGCGCCAACAAGTTCTGTTTTTAGTGTTGGATCTGATTCTTCCGTAAGTGGAAACGGTAACAATCTCATAGCCTACTGCTTTCACTCAGTCGCTGGTTACAGCAAGTTTGATAAGTACACAGGCACAGGTAGTGCAGGTTTGTCAGTGACTACTGGTTTTCGACCAGCATTTGTTATGACAAAAAGAACTGACTCTACTAGCAACTGGAACATTTCAGACAGCCGTAGGAGTCCAACAGGCACAGCTAATACAACAGCGTTACGAGCAAATACCACAGATACAGAAAATACTGTAGGAACGGCTTACGTTAAATTTACTGATACCGGTTTTGAAATTACTGGCACTAGCACAGAAACAAACGCAAGTGGTGGTACTTACATCTACATGGCGTTTGCAGATACTGCTGATGCTGTATTTAACTTTGATGCGTCTGGTAACAAGAACAACTGGCTGCCTAACAACATCAACAGTAACGCCGAGTCTGAGACCACCTATGACTTGATGAAGGACACACCAAGTCTGGTCGATGAGAACGCTGCTAACTTCTGCACGATGAATGCGTTAAACGGCATCGGTACAATCAGTGACGGTAATATGACTCTGTTGTCTACGGTAGCAAACTGGCAATCTCGTGGTGGAACAGTAGCTGTCAGCAGTGGTAAGTGGTATTGGGAAGCTCATGTAATTACAAGAGGCACCTATATGCAGATAGGTATAGTCGGTAGCGATGTCTTTTTTCAATCTACTGATGACATACAAGAGTGGCCTACGGGATATGGATACTACTCTGTTGGTAAAAAAGTACATAATGCCTCTAATTCTTCGTATGGTGCTACATATACAACTGGTGACCTAATAGGAATAGCATTAGATTTAAACGCAGGAACTATTGAATTTTACAAAAACAATGTTAGTCAAGGTGTTGCATTTACAGGAATTAGTGGTGAGTTTATACCTGCTTTTGCTGTTTACGGAGGATCAGGTAAGGTTACTGCCAACTTTGGACAACGCCCATTCAAGTACACACCACCAACAGGTTTCTTAAAGCTCAACACGTTTAACCTGCCTGACTCGACTATTGAGGATGGATCAGATTACTTTAATACTGTGTTGTATACGGGTAATAATACTTATCCACGTTCAATCACAGGTGTTGGTTTTCAACCTGATTTGCTTTGGACGAAAAACAGAAGTAACGCTTATGACAATTTGTTAATGGATGTTTTAAGAGGCACAGGAAATTTAAAATGGTTATCTTCAAGCGAAACCAATGCGGAAGGCACTTATTTTGGCAATGCAAATGTAACTTCATTAGATTCTGATGGTTTTACAATTGGATCAACTTCTGGAACAAACGTATTAAATAATTCAACTTCTATCGTTGCATGGAACTGGAAAGCCAACGGCTCTGGTGTCAGTAACACAGTAGGTTCAATAAACTCCACAGTCTCTGCAAACACTACGGCTGGATTCAGTATTGTTAGTTTTACTGCACCATCTGGCACAGGAAACTTTAGCGCAGGGCATGGTCTTGGTGTAACTCCTAGTATGGTTATTGTTAAGACTAGAGATAGTAGTTCAGCACCTTGGTACACATGGCATAACACCTTTAGTAACTTAACAGATGACTATATGCGTTTGAATGCTACTAGTGCCAAACAAACACAATCTAGTGGTTGGGGTGCAGGTATGACCTCATCGGTTATTGGTTTAAGAGCAGGGTACACAACAGTTGCTACGGAAGATCACATAGCTTACTGCTTTGCAGAAGTAGAAGGCTACTCATCATTCGGTAGCTACACAGGTAACGGCAGTAGCGATGGCCCGTTTATCTACACAGGATTCAAACCTGCTTTTGTAATCACTAAACGTACTAACTCTACAAGTCAATGGACTATGGTTGATACGTCAAGGTCTCCACTAAATGTAAACGACAATATTCTTTATGCAAATTTAGCTAACGCAGAAGTGGCAGATGAGACGATTGATTTCGATTTACTTTCTAATGGGTTTAAGTTGAGAAGTGGATCAGCAGGTAACAACAATACTAGCGGATCATCATACATCTACATGGCATTCGCCGAGAATCCTTTTAAGAACGCACTAGCGAGGTAAACAATGTACTACTTAGGAAGCACAGCACTAAGACAGAACTCCAGCTTCGAGATAGGTGGTACGGTCTATCCGAGCAACTGGTTACAGCAATCCACAGAGGACGAGAAGACTGCTCTGGGTATCACATGGGTTGATGATCCTGTAAGAGCAGATGACAGGTTCTACTGGAACGGTGACGTTAATCTCCCTAAAGCATTAGAAGATGTTGATGCTGTTGATGAGAATGGTAATCCTATTTATGTCCAAGTTTGGAATGAAGACACTGAGCAGATGGAAGATACCTCTGAGCAAGTAGTGACTAGAGGTTTAAAGTATTCTTGGACAGCACAGGTTAAACACACAGCAGGTACGATGCTGGCTCAGACGGATTGGATGGTGACTCGTAAGTTTGAGAGAGACGTAGACATACCGGCAGACGTAGTTACTAAACGTGCAGCTATTGTTGCTGAGTGTACTAGACTAGAAACAGCTATTACTGCAGCAGCAGACATGGATGCTTTTATAGCAGTAGTACAAGATCAAAGGTGGGCAGATGAGTGATCCTAGATTAAAAAGAGCAGGAGTATCAGGGTTTAACAAACCTAAACGTACACCTAACCATCCTAAGAAGTCACACGTTGTTGTGGCTAAAGAGGGTGACAAGGTTAAGACTATAAGGTTTGGTCAGCAAGGTGTATCAGGTGCAGGTAAATCACCTAAGTCTGCGTCAGAAAAGGCTAGACGTAAATCATTTAAAGCAAGACACGCTAGTAATATATCTAAAGGTAAAATGTCAGCAGCATACTGGGCTAATAAGGTGAAATGGTAATGGAAGATTTAAACAAACAGATAGGTAGATTAGAAGCTCAGGTAGAGTCTTTACAGCGTCAGATGGAACAGTTGCGTATAGACGTTCAAGGAATGACTGAAGTAGTAACTAAATGGAAAGGTGCTGGTGTACTGCTGTTAATACTAGGTGCTTCCTTTGGGTGGCTAGTAGACCTTATCCTTAACAGATGATTAGAAAGTACTTGACTTTATTGTCAATATGTGGTATATTTCTTTTACAAGGATGCACCGCTTTAGGTATTGCTAAAGCTGTTTTACCAGGTAAGTCTGGTACTAATGTCAATGCTAATGCTCAGGTAGGTAAAGAGAACACACAGCAGGTAGTAGGTCAACAAGACAACACCAAGATCGAAGGTGAGAATGTTAATGTTAGTCAAAAGGAAAATGACACCAGCATTAACACATCTAAAGTAGATAGCTTAATACAAAATAATACTAATGTGCCTATGTGGTACTTATTGTTGTTGGTATTAGGGTGGTTACTTCCTAGCCCACAAGAGATATGGAATGGGTTTATCGGATCAATAGAAAGATTAATTCATGGCAAGAACAGTAAGCGTAGCAAAAACACTAGACTCAAGTAGTAGTCCTGCTGCTGATGTAAAGCAAGTATTGTTTACTGTACCTGCTAAAAACACAGGACTATGGTTAGTTAAATATATTATTAGTTTAGATGGTAACGAAACACCAAAAGTTTATTGGTATGATTCTTCAGAGAATGAAGAGTATTTAATAGTTGCTGGTAAAAACTTAGGTGCTGGTGAAAGTATTTTACTAGATGGTCAGGCTTCTGTTGCAATGCAAGAGCATGATGAAATACGAATACAAAACTCAGGCACTACTCATGCAGTAACTTACTTATCAACAATAGAATTACAACCAGCACAAGCAACACAATTTCATAACTAATAGGAGATAGATATGCCAGGATACGGATACGGTAAAAAGATGAAGCCAATGAAAAAGAAGAAACCAGTAAAGAAAAAGAAGTAATGCCTAAGGCAAAGTCTAAGGTAAATCAGGCTGGTAATTATACTAAGCCTACAATGAGGAAGAGGTTATTCGAGCAGATTAAAGCTGGTAGTAAAGGCGGTAACGCTGGTCAGTGGTCTGCTCGTAAAGCCCAAATGTTAGCAAAGCAATACAAAGCTAAAGGAGGAGGTTATAAGTAATGCCTCTGAAGAAGTCACAGAAAAGCCTGAAGAAGTGGACTAAACAGGAATGGAAAACTTCTGACGGTTCTCCTAGTAAGGGTAAAAAAAGATATTTACCTAAAGCAGCTTGGGATAGTTTATCTCCTTCTGAGAAAGCAGCAACCAACAGAGCTAAAGCTAAAGGTAATAAAAAAGGTAAACAGTTTGTTAAGCAGCCTAAAGCTATAGCAAAGAAAACCAAAAGGTTTAGATAATGAACTACTTAGATTTAGTTAATGACGTACTAATAAGACTGAGAGAAGACGAGGTAACTGCTACAACAGATACTCCGTACTCTAAGTTAATTAGTAAGTTTGTTAACGATGCTAAAAGAATAGTAGAAGATTCTTTTCAGTGGAACGTGCTAACAGAAACATTAACAGTAACTACTGCTGATGATTTGTTTAACTATGTTCTTACTGGTTCAGGTCAACGCTTTAGGGTTATGGATGTAGTTCACTCTGAGGACGATATCTTCTTACAACCTGTTACATCTAGCGTTATGACTAACTATCTTTTAAATGCCAGTGTAACTAAAGGTTCTCCAACGCACTACAACTTTAATGGTGTTAGTAACGGAGACACACAGGTTGATTTGTATCCAGTACCTGACGGTGTTTACAACATTTACTTTAACATCTTTAAACCACAGGTAGCACTGAGTGCAGGAGCAGACGAGTTACTTGTTCCTTCTGAGCCTGTAATTAAATATGCTTACGCACAAGCTGTAGCAGAGCGTGGTGAAGATGGCGGACTAGCTGCACAAGAAGCTACTGCAATGGCTGATTTGTCTTTAGCAGATCATATAGCTATGGCAGCACACCGACAGAATGACGAATATGTTTGGCATCAAGTCTAATGGCTGGTAGATTACAGTCATCAACAATATCAGCACCAGGCTTTCTTGGTATTAACACACAGGAAAGTAGTGTTGATCTTGCGTCAGGCTATGCACTAGAAGCATACAACTGTGTCATAGATAAGTTTGGTCGTATAGGTGCTAGACGAGGTTGGCAGAAAGTAAACAGTTCTACTAACTCTGATCTAGGTACTAATGATATCGAGTTTATTTATAACATTCCTGAGACAGATGTAACGCTATGTGCTGGTAATGATTTAATACTTACCAGAGCTAGTGGAGCAAGTACATTAGTAACAGCAGTTAATACTACAGTATCTAATGCAGCAGGATCAGGTACAACAGCATACAGCATCACAGGTAACGACTGGATGGGTGCTAGTATTGTGTTTGGTGAAGGACCGGATGTTAGTCCTCATGCTTACTTAGCACAGGAAGGACACTTACCGTTAGTCTATCACAAACTAGGAGCTAGTCATGCACACACAGGTGCTTATGGTTTTAACTTACTTAGCGATGCTGGCTCAGTACCTACCACCTACGCTTCTGCTAGTGATTTTAAGCCTAATGTAGTTATAGGTGCGTACGGTAGAACATGGTGGGCTGACATTGTTAACGATAAACAGACACTTTACTTTAGTGCGTTATTGGACGGTACTAACTTAGCATCAGGTGATTCAGGTTACTTGTCATTGATTGATGTGTTTCCTAACGGAGACGAGATAGTAGGACTAGCAGCACACAACGGTTTCTTAATTATATTTGGTAAAAGAAACATTGCTGTTTACGCTAACCCTATTGATGTTACTCGATTAGAATTAGTAGACTTAGTAGCTAACGTAGGGTGTATTGCTAGAGATAGTATTGTCAACACAGGTACGGATGTTATGTTCTTGTCTGACACAGGTGTAAGAAGTATTGCTCGTGTTATTCAGGAAAAGTCAGCACCTATTAATGACATATCATTTAATGTTAGAGATGACTTAGTTGCATATGTAGATTCAGAATCTAATAAAGAAAAGATTAAAGCAGCTTACTATCCTAAAGATGCTTTTTATATTTTAACACTACCGACATCTAAGTATGTATTTTGTTTTGATCTGCGAGGTAGACTACAGAATGGTGCAGCAAGGGTTACTATCTGGGATAGCATTGAACCCACCGCCTTACATGTCACTTATACAGGCGATCTTCTTCTAGGTAAAGAAGGATACTTAGGTAAATACTTTGGGTTTTTAGATGACACAGAAAAGTACAGACTACGCTACTACACTAACTACTTTGACTTAGGTAGTCCAACAACTATGAAGTTCTTAAAGAAAGGTAACTTTGTAGTGGTAGGTGGTGTTGGTCAAGACGTAGCATTAAAGTATGGATTTGATTACATTAACTCATATCGATCAATAACTAAGCAACTACGAACTGGTTCTGTTTATGAATACAACATTGGTGAGTACGCTATTGCTGAATACTCTAGTGGTTTAGTTCTTGAAGAAGTTAACAGTAACTTAGGTGGTTCAGGTTCTATTATGCAATTAGGGTTTGAAGCAGATATAAATCAAAGTCCATTGTCAATACAAAAGATAGATATTTATGTTAAAGCAGGTAAAACAGTTTAGGGATTATTATGTCTGATTATACAAAAGCAACTAACTTTACATTAAAAGACGGATTAAGTAGTGGTGACGCAGGTAAGATTATTAAAGGATCAGAAATAGATGCAGAGTATACAGCTATTGCATCTGCTGTGACATCTAAAGCTGATCTGAATGGCCCTACGTTTACTGGTACGCCATCAGCACCTACAGCATCTACAGGAACATCAAGCACACAAATAGCTACTACAGCTTTTGTTCAGTCTGCTTTAGTTGGTGCGTATCCAGTTGGTTCTATTTACATGAACGCTACTGTAGCTACTAATCCTGCTACCTTGTTAGGCTTCGGTACTTGGGCAGCGTTCGGTGCAGGTAAAGTACCAGTAGGTTTAAACGCTGCTGACTCAGACTTTAACACTGTAGAAGAAACAGGTGGTAGTAAAGATTCAATCATACCTACACACAACCATGCAGCAGGAACTCTTGCAAACGCTTCTGCTGGAGCGCACCAACACACCACTGGAACAGGTAGAGCAGCAAGTACTGCTGGTAGTACTATAAGTTATTTTGCTGGATTACAGGGAGGAGCTTCTGGTACAGCCTTGTCAACTACAGACTCACAAGGCGCACACGTTCATACAATATCAGGTGACACAGCTAATGCAGGTGAATCAGCAACAGGTAAGAACTTACAACCGTACATCGTAGTTTATATGTGGAAGCGTACAGCTTAGTGAAAGTACCTGTTGTAACTACTAAAGATTTTATAATTTATTTAGAAGACTATCAAAATAACACTTTTATACATTGTGATGTTACTTCTAAATGGACTAAGACAGTAAAGAAAAATTTAACAGAAGCGTTTAACAAGTTAGATAAAAAAGAATTACTTGCTTTACACAAACAATCAGACAAAAAACATAGAAAATTTTTAAAGTTGTTTAATTTTAATTACTTAAATTCATTTGAAGGGAAAGATAACACACAATACGATGTGTTTATTTGGAGATAACTATGGGCGCAACAGCAGCAATGGTAGGGGCACAAGTAGTCGGTGGTCTAATGCAGAACAGAGCAGCCAAGAAACAGGCTGCAGCAATGGGACAACAAGCAGCAGCACAGGTTGAAGCTGCTCGTATAGCTGCTGAAGAAGCTCGATTTAGACCAATAGGTATTACTACTCGGTTTGGTTCTGCTACGCCACAGTTTACTGACGGTAGACTAACTGGTTACGATTATCAAGGTTCTCCTGAATTAGTTGGCTTTCAAGATCAACTAAGCAGGTTATACGGTTCTAGTCTTGGTCAAGCTGAACGTGCTACTGCCCTACAGCCACAGTTTGAACAGACTGCTCAAGGACTATTTAATTTAGGTCAAGCTGAAGTACCACAGAGTAGAGAACAAATTATTGCACAGCAACAGGCTTTGTTGCGTCCTTACGACATTGAACAAGAGCAACGGTTAGCTGCTGGAGTGTTTGGTCGTGGTCGAGGAGGACTGAGTGTCGGTGCTGGCGGACAACCAGAGTTACAAGCACTTGCTGAAACAAGAAGACGTAGAGATTTAGAGTTACTAGCTAACGTAGATCAGACCTTTATGAACAGAGCGCAACAAGCTGCTAATTTAATGAAGCAAGGATCAGGAGTACTCGGTACTGGATATCAAACACAACAAGCTGCATTAACACCTTTTGAAGCTCAGTTTGGATTAGCTGGTAAGTTAGAAGACGTAGCTAGACAACCTATGGATATAGGTACAGCTTTAGGGCAAAAAGTTACTTCAGCTAACACTCGCGCAGGAGAAATAATGCAACAAGGCTCTAACGCTGCTGCTCAACTTCAATCACAAGCTTCACAAGCCAGAGCGTCCGGATTAGCGTCTATGGGTCAGGGTATTGCTAACTTAGGTCAGCAGTATTATCAGAATCAAATACTACAAGATTATCTGAATCCTACGACTACTGCTCCGATTGACAATAGAACAATCGATCCTAATGCTTTTGCAGCCCGTAGAGCAGCAGCAGGTGTGTCTAATTATTCAAATAATTATTCTTCTTTACCTCCTATAGACGCAACAAGAGGTGGTTTTACTGGTAATTTATTTAGAACTTACTAACTAACAAAGGTATTAAGATGGCTGACAGTTTATTTGGACCTTCTCCAGCACAAATTTTATATGCTAGACAAAAAGATTTAGCAGACCGACAAGCTGAAGATTATAGAACGTATTTAGCTACTGCTCAGACTCCAGCAGAGCGTACTTCTATTATGGCTGGTAGAACGCTGACACAAGGTTTTGCACCTTTGCTTGGTTTAGGAGCAGGAGCACAAGACCCTATGTTACAGCAAGCATCAATGACTCAGAACATTATATCTAAGTACGGTGCAGATGCTTTAACTAATCCAGATACTTTAGATCAAATGGCTACTGAATTTAAAGCAAGTGGAATGAACAATGAAGCATTCCAATTAGCTGCTCGTGCTGCCGACATTAGAAAAAACAAACCTAAAGATCCTGATAAATTTATAACTGCGTCAGGTAAAGATTTAATGGAAAGGTTTCCTGAGCTATTTAGTGGTTTAGATGAATTTGCTGGTTATCAAGTTAATACAACAACTAACGAAGTAAAAGATTTAGGTTCAGGACTTACTATTGGTACAGTTCCTCCTGGATCTAGGCTTAGAAGAACTGAAGATGGTTTAGTTGTTGAAAAAATACCAAGTACACAAGATGAAGAAGATACTTTTATAGCAGCCGTAGATTCAGCACAACAAGCAGCTTTAGCTTTAGGTAATGTTAGAAAATCTAAAGAAATAATAAAAAACAATAAATATATAATGTTTATGGATGGACTTGCTCTAAGATTTTTTGATCCTAATAGTTTTATAGGTGGCAAACTTCCAACAGAAGTAGGTAACTTATACGGAACTATTCAATCTTTACAATCTGAAATTGCTTTAGGTGCTTTAAGAAGACTTAAAGAAGTGTCTCCAAGTGGCGCAAGTGGTTTAGGTGCTGTAAATCAACGAGAGTGGGGAGCATTAGAAAATAACATAAGAAGTCTTGATATAAGAAAATTAACTGTTTCTCAATTATATGAAAATTTACAAAAAATAGAAAGAGATTTTGAAACAGCTATTAATAAAATTAAAAATGATCCAGACTTAGAAAGAAGACAAAGAGGACTTAAACTTTTAGAAGAAGCTGGTTTATTAGATCAAGTTTTTTTAGAAGGTGAAAATAATAGTACTTCTTCTTCAAGTACGCAACCTGATATTGATATTGGACTCAACTTTGGTGGACCAGGAGGATAATTAAATGGCTTTAACGCTTCAACAAACTAGAGAACAATACCCTCAATATGCTGACGTACCTGATGGTAAATTAGCTTATGGTTTATGGAACACACTAGCTAAACCAAAAAATATGGCGATGGGTGAGTTTGCTAGTCAAGTAGGATTAACAGACGATCAGTTTGGTGAAATGATTGCTTTTAGTAAATCTGTTGGTTATGAGCCTACTTCTCAGACTTCAATTGAAGGAGCCGAAAAATCTATATCTCCTAAAGCAACAAAAGTATTACAGTTTTTAGAAGGACAAGGTATTGGGTGGGGCGATGAAGCTATAGCTGCAATAGCTGCTGCTTTTGACGGTAAAGGAGATTTTAAAAGATCTTATAAAGCATATAAAGCAGAACTACTTGCTAATTTAAAACAATATCAAAAAGAAACTCCGTGGGAAGCATTAGGTGTAGAAGTAGCTGGTGGTTTTGCAAGTCCTTTAATATTTCTTTCTGGTCCTAGAGCAATAGAAAGACTTTATACGGTTGGTGGTCCTCTTATTAAATCAACTATTACAGGAGCTAGAGCTGGTATAGGAGGTTCTGTTTATGGCGCAGGTGCTGCTGAAGATGTAGAAAGCATACCAGAAGAAGCAATTCAGGGAGGTTTAACTAGCGTATTTACTTCTCCGTTAGGTACTTTAATTACAGGAACAGTTAGAAAATTAAAAGGCGGTAGTTCGTTAGCA
>Ga0208298_1000918_pt1 | contig 11476 bp, 9 predicted proteins | sample 14BtaG_FD_184088 | JGI IMG/M metagenome (GOLD analysis project Ga0208298, IMG submission 184088) | Marine viral communities from the Subarctic Pacific Ocean - 14B_ETSP_OMZ_AT15311_CsCl metaG (SPAdes) (version 2) | ecosystem: Environmental > Aquatic > Marine > Oceanic | place: Pacific Ocean... | reverse complement strand
TTGCTCGAACAAAAGAAGCCCCTGCTTCATCAAGAGCACCGACCTGATCAACCATAGCGCCAAGGAGCCTGTCAAAGCCAAGAGTCGTAATTTTTCCAAAACTATTAAACTCACCAATAAAGCCGGTCGCTGCTTCTTTCGATGCTTGAATAACGCCACCAGTCCTTAAAGATTGCTGGAGTATTGCATTGTTGACGCTAATTAACTTATTGGCAAAGGTCTTACCAATGTTAACACCTTCTTGTATAATTTGATTGCGTTCTTTTAGTTTGTTGAGTTCTTGTTCTAGAAGGTTAACACGCTCTTGGGCATTAATGGCGTCCTCTTTTTTGCCTTCCCTCTTGGCATTCTCAAGATCGGCTTGCGCTTCAAGAATGCTTAATTGTTTTTCTAAGAGGTCTTTCTCTATGCCCCTGGCTTGGTTTATTTCTTCTTCAAGTTTTTTTATTTTTTCAGCAGCCAGAGCACGATTAACTAGAGTTTTGTTTACCGCCTCTTGCTGCTCGGGTGTCAGGTTCTTTTGATTGTCATCAGCCATTTAAAAAATACCTTACTTGAGCGGCCACTTCATGCCAGTTTCACGCTCAAAATTTCTTATTGCTTTGTTTAGTTTTGCTTTTGAATTAAAAGTCTTTGGATCGTTCAATCCGTGCTTTTCAACTGCTTTTATGTATTTCTTTTCACTGGCAGCCGCATTTCGAAAAGAAGAAACTTGGGATCTTGTTCCTCTTATCGCAGAAGGGACTGGAAACAACCTAAAATAGTCGTCTAAGCCAAGCATTTTCATCAAGGCCCCTTTCAACCTTGCCCCTTGCTCCGCAAGTCCTTCATCTAGTTTTGTGAAATCTAAAATAAGATCTTCTTGTTCCATTGTTCTCCTCCTACACAGTAAATAGTTTATAAAAGAAAACCCGCCATAAAGCGGGTGGGTCTATCGTTCCTTTCTTGCTTTTTTCATTTGCTCTTTCTCATCTTCCTTTTGCTTTATTAGCCTTTGAATAAACCACTTTCTTAGGCCAACTGGAATTAAGTAAGACTCATAAAGAGAGAAGCCCCCGTGGTATTTAAGGGCAAACATCTCTTCATAGATAACTTCTTGATAATCAGAGGTCAGGCCAAAGGAATCGAAAGTTGATTGGCAAGTCCATCTCAACCTCCGTGCCGCAATTGCCACATTTATAACTGCCACGTAAATCCACGCCGGGCTGTGCTGCTTTAAACACTTCCTTTAAGCGCTTTGCGTCTCTTAGGGGCATGTTTTCAACATAGGAAGCAACAAGTGCTGGGTTGTCGTTTACAGAGACAATCAACGCCTTGTAGGTCTCCAAAGTGGGTGAGAACTCTACATTGTGCTTTCTATACTTTTCTCCTCTCGCAGCAATCTGCTTTTCGTCATTGGAAGTTAAAAGTTTAATCTCAATCTTTGCTTTTGTTTTTGACGCTGTGTAAACAAAAGTATTTCTTTCTGTTTTCTCAACTCCTTCAAGAAGGATTGTGGGCTTTTCAAGCACGCACTGCTCAAGATCGAAGGCTATTTCAGCCTTTGTCATACAAGAGCGGCAAACTGTCTCAACGGGATACTCATCGCCATAAGCAGATCTTCTTATTTGAGTTAAGATTGCGTTCTTGTCTCCTATTAGAAGATCATCTAAGTTAAATCCATTTGTTAAAACAAGAGATTCAAGTAGTTTCTCAACAGTTATTCCTTGCTTTAAATAAGATTGATTTAGAAGAATGTCTTCTTCTTTTGCTGTCATTTGTTTTACTTCAACGACAGGATTTTCTCTTAGCGGGTGGCCGCTTGGATAAAACTCTCCCTTTGAAGGAAGTTCAACAATATCATTTGCGGCTACAAAAGAAAATTCAGCACCTTGCTGAGCCACTGCAGCAGGTGCTGTTTCGCTATGTTTGGGAGCCTCTGGTGCCCCCAAACGATCTTGGTTGTTTCTCATTATACTCCTAAAGTGTTAATTATGCGCCAAACCCTTGGATTGCTGCTTCACCGTCTCCAAGGAAGTCAAAGAAGTCGTATCTAAGTGTTACTGAGATCTCTGAAAGGTCTTCGCTGTCATAAGCCAAGCCTTGTGGGAACTGAAGTTGCTTAATCCAGGCATTTCGAAGTTTAAATGCTACCTTTCCTTCTTGGCCATCTTCGTCAGCGCCAAGGTGCTCAATTGTCACATCTCCAAGTGCTCTAACAGAGTTTGTTTTTGTGATTAGAGACTCGCCAGCATCTGCTTCGTTGCCTGGGGTGTTGTATCCTGAGTTGGTGAAATTTTTGATAATCCTTTGTGAGACGTTATTATCAATAGCATCTACAACTGTAAAAGAAATCTCATTGAAAGTAACTGTTCCTGGGAAATAGAAAGTGTGATTTAAGAACTTGTGCTCTGATTCTCCCACATTGATTTCTGGAAGGTTAACTCCCTTGACAACCCAAACAGGCAAGTCGATTACACGCAATAGAAATTTAAAGTTTCTGCGAGGTTCAGTTTTTGTTGTTGCACTCCAAAATGCCATTTATTTTCTCCTTTATTACTTGTAAATAGTCTTAGTCATCAAAACTTGCGCCGGAGCGGAAGATTTCGAAATCGATTGCAATGAACTCAATAGCCTTTGTTGGCTTAAGAAGAACCCTTGCGTAAAGTATGTTTCTATCAACTAACTCTGGTGTGGTTGTTGTCTCGTCTAGGACAAGCCTGTAATCTTCTAGGCCGAACTTAGCCTTAACATCGTCCAGGGCGGGCCTTGCTCTAAGAAGGAATTGTGCCCAAGTGTCTCGAACGTTTGGTTGGAATAGGGTTGTATTAGCAATTCTTGAAATCTCCTTCTTGAGGAAGATTAGCAAGCGCCGGACATTTACTCGGTCAAGAGCGGATGGCTTAGCTTGAAGTGTCTTTTGTCCAAAGATAACAACGCCCTCTTGTGGGAACTGTGCAATTGGGTTGACGTTTACGCCGTAAAGATCATCTCTTTCTCTTGAGGTAAGACGCTTAGAGACGCCTGTTGCGACGATGCCCGAAGAGCCGTCTGAGAGGCCCCCTCGGTTGAAGCCGGCTGGTGCGAACCAGGGCTCTGACACTCTCTCTGTGTAGCCAAATGCGGCCATTGCAGCCACTGTTGCTGGAACATAAAGAATGGCGTTTGTGCCTCTATCACGAACTTGAACTGCGGGGTAGTAAGCAGCGCCGTATGAGGTATCAAAACCTCTTGTTTTCATTGAAGAAACAGCGTTGTCAACATTTGGTAGTGTTGTTCTGTTTGTTCCAATCTCGCCAGATGTAAGTTCAAATCGTGACTTGTAGTCATTTTCAATGTCGATAAGAGCAAGGGTGTCTCTGCGCTCTTCAGCCATGTCGACAAGGTAATCTGTAACTAGTGGAGCAGATACTCCTGGAACTGCTACAACGTTATGTTCAACAACATCTGGATCTCTTAGTGTATCGATTGCCTTACGAACAGAGTAAAGTTCGTAAGAGGTTTGATCTGTTCCTGTGATTAGGCGGTTTGCAAAAGGCTCTGGCTCTGTAATGTCGAAGCCGTCTGCTCCACCAACCATTGGCATGGTGAAAGAGTTGATACCAGCGTCTAGTAGGGTATCGATGCTTCCTGCGCCTCGAAGTGAAGTCGCTGCTGCTCGTGATCCTGAAGTGTATACAGGGACAGTTGCTGTGCCGGCCACATCATCAAGTGTGAACACAAAAGAGTGCTCGCCACCGGTTGGAAGCGCTCCACCGTAAGGGTCTGCTAGGTCTGAGGACATTCTTATTGTGTAGTCGCCGTACCCTCCATCTCTTCGTGCAAATGTACCTTGTGAGCGGGCGCCGTAGAAGGCCTTTCTTGGTGTTGAAACACCGTAAGCACCGGATTCACGAAGTGAAAGTCTTTGGAACTCAAGTCGAATGTTGAAGCCAGCGGCTAGGGTCTCTGAGTAGGCCTCGCCAGAAGCGGTTGTTACTGTAGCACCGCCATACATTGACTTAGCTGCTAGGGTTGCGCTACCATTAGTTGCGGCAACGGCCTGTGTCTCAGTCCGAACTGGGCCATAGAAACCAAATGGAAGAAGAGCGCTATTGGCTGTTCCGTTATCGACCTCATCATTCATCTCCATACGAATGTATTTAGAGATATTATTGTATGTTCCGTATTCTTCGTAGTATTTTTCATCATTGTCCCAAGAAAGATACTTGTCGCCAATTCTGCGAGCAATGTAGTCTGGTGATGCAGGGTTTAGGTTTACGCCGGCAAACGACTCAATGATGCTTAGTGAGTTATCTGTATCTTGTGCGCTTCGAACAAAGACATCAAATGTACCGTATGGGTCTACTGTTGGGTTGACTGCAGCCTTGATGTTTGCAATTGAAACTTTAATGTTTCGGTTGTCCCAATCACCACGAACATCTGTTGCAGCAAAGCGGAAAAGTTGCTGCATGCTGTTTGGCTGGTATGAGCCTGTGTCTTGTGTGAGGTCTTGCGCAAACACGAAGCCTGACTTAGCAACGGATGATGCGCTTGCTCGGTCTGCTAGATCAGCGCTGGCGCCATTTAGTTCGCCAAGGAAAGCAAAAGCATGGGCTGATGCGGTTGTGAGGGTTGTTGGGGCGCCTGAACCTGCGGCGCCTCCTACAACTATTTCTTGAAGGGCGCTCTCAAAAGTCTCGCCAAGGAAGTAGTTTAGCCTTGTGTCTGAGCCGTAAAGTGTGTCGTTGGTAAAGTGCGGGTTTGTGTTGAATACTTTACGAATGTATTTTTCAGAATCTGGATCAAAGTTGAAAGTTGCTGTAAGGTGGTTTGAGCCTTGGTAGTTTTTAATGATTGCTGTAAACTCAATCGCCTTTGGATCTGTTGATTCGTTCTGCACTAGGGTGCCAGCCGCTGTAACGGGTGTAGTTTGCCCATTTGCTGTGCTGATAAGTTGTAGCTGGGCAGTGGCGTCAGCTAGGTAGAATGCTGCACCAAGAGAAGCGGTTATTTGGTCTAGGCCACTGGCTCCGGAAACAGCGTTGGCGACAAAAAGACCGCTTGCTGTTAGGGTTGTCCAGCCGGCATGCCCTGCTGTTGTTGCTGATGGGTGTTGCTCGCCAGCAAGGCGCACAAAAGTTACAGGGCCGTTGTTTCTAAGGTAAGCCTCTGCTGCGTAAAGCCCGTAAGTTGGGGCTGCTTGGTTTCCATTTCTCCAAACATCGCCACCTTGCCCTCCGGGTGATGGTGCGCCAAAGGTTTGGTAAAGGTCCGCAGTTGATTCAAGCCGAACTGGGGTCATTGCGGGGCCGTACACTGCTCGGCCAACAACTGCTGGTCCAATTGGTGGGGCTTGTGCTGGAATTCCAGAGCGATCAATTTCTGCTACTTGGACTCCAGGGGAAATAAAACGAAAATTTTCTGCTGGCATGTTAATAAACTCCTTGAAGTGAATTGTAAATTTATAGTTCTTTACTAAATAGTTGTGAAATTTTTAAAAAACAACTATTAATAGAAAATTGTTGTTTCTTTGGGGAACTTATACTCTACAATACTTTCTCTAATAATAATTTTTGGCTTTTCTTCATTTACGTATTGGCCAAATAAATAACCAATTAAATTAAATGTTATTTTTGCTTCTAGTTTTCTTTGCTCTTCACCTAAGTTTGCTGAGTTATCTGAGATGTTGTAGCTTGAGTCCATAAACAACTCATAGCGGTGAAAATTGTTTTCAATAACCTTGTAATTGAAGTTTCCTGTTCGCACCATGAAAGGTTGAAGCATTTCATTCATTTGTTGTGTATACAAAGAGGTAAGGATTACTTCATAAACTGGATTAATGTGCACCACTTGAGGAATGCCAATAAAATCATAGACTGTTTTAGTTTTTTTATTTCTTCTGCTCTGCGTAGAGCGACCGGTCTTCTGCTTTGCAAAAGCATTTGAAAAATCACCTGTTTTGCTTTGCATTATTCTTTTTGCAATCTGTATTGAAGCACCATTTGAGTCAGGTGGGACATTTGCTTGAAAAATACCTTTTTTAGAGGTATCTTTTGATAGCCCAGTTCTTGCAACTGTTATTACTGGGAAGTTAAGAACATCGTTTGGCCTTGGATTTCTCTTTGTATACCAAGCACGCTCCGACCCCTGCCAGAATACGGGCACTTTATTAAAGCCTTTATTTGTTCTTGTGCTTACATTCAGATCCTCATTAACAAAGTTAAAAACTGCTTCATCAATGTTCTCCAATGTGGAGGGCTCAAAAGGAATTTCAATTATATTTTCTTGTTCTTTATTGTCCATCGAATAATCCTTCTCTAGATCTTAGACACTTAGCAGAGATCTCAAATCTTTTATCTGCTTGACCAAACAATAGCCTGGGCTCCATTAAGGTTGTTATTTCATAAAGTATTGTGTCGTATAGAACAAAATCGCCTTCTCTAACATAGAGATCTTGATCTTCAGTTAATCTTCTTTTATGAAAATTAACAACAATAGAAGCAGTTTTATCTAAACCGTAATTTGAAGTTTCTGTTTGGATCCCATCAAACTTTACAAGAGCGTGAACTCTTACGGGTGGTAGGAATGTTTTTTGTATTGCCTCTCCGTAAAGAGGGTGATAGTTTGTGTGTTCAAGAGATAGAGGATAATAAGCAACAGTTTGCCCAATAACTCTTTCAATAAGTTCATCATTTACTTGTTTTACAAGATCTCGCTCTTTTTCATTAAAGAAAAGAGGTGGTGGCGGGCTTGCTGGGCGGCTCCACTCGTCAGACATTATGAACTACCTTGTGGGCCTGTATAAATGGCCATTGGAATTGATTTAAAGGTCTCGACCACGGCAGTTATCTTGGCTTGATCATCTTGTGCAAGTTTGGTGTAAGTCAATTCGTCCATAATGGCCTTCAGTTCGTCTCTAAGGGCTTGCTTTTCTGTCTTGGACTCGTCCTTAAGGGCAGTGCCGTTAAGCGTCACAGACTCGCCAGGAATGGGCACAGTGGCAAATTTAGAACGAACTTCACCCAACTGCCCTTTTGAGACAGCGAGAGCATAGCGTCGAATCCAGTGCTTACCGATTGAGTTAACATTTTCAAATGGAATGTTTTCAAATGGCAGGGTGTTCATATTATTAACGCCATTTATTTGTTTTTGCACATAGCCAACTGAGGATGATAAAGGAGACTCGTCGACAGAGTATTCAATCCACATTTTCTTTGGCTGAACAATAGAAGGGGCAGGGAAGATCCTTAGTTTGTTGTTTCTTAATTGATAAGAGAACCCACTTGTCCTTGTATAGATGTTGTCCTCAAAAGCCATAGCCTGGGCTTTGTTTTGCCAGACTGGAATAACTTCAAATGTTGAATCATCAGCATACTGGCCATAGCTAGCCAAGTTGCCAACTGTATTCAATCCGCCATAATAACCATAAAATCTCCACATTGCTTGTGGTGTTTTATAATATACTTTGCGAACCATTATTCTATTATCTGTTCCAACAGTACCAGAGTGTACAGGATCGTTTCTTAAGATCTCTTCTAGATCATAGTCTTGCTTCTTAACCTCAACGTCAATCGAAGCAGAGTAAATGGTGACAAGGCCACCAACACGAACTTCTGTACCAATTGCATCTCCAACTCTTCTTGAATATTCAAAGGAAAAGCGAGTAAACTTTGTTGCGGCCGAAGATCCTGATGCGTCTCCGCCAATAATTGTTCCATCCGAGTCAAAAGACCCTGTTGCGGATCCAAGAAGATCAGTAAGTGAGTTTTTGCTTTGGTGAAGATTAACCAAATAAGAATATTCAACACAAGCGTCCTCATAGGCCGCATAAACATTGCCAGCAGTAAGTTCAATATCTAAAACATCACCGCCAAGCATTTTATACGTATAAGCAACTTGGTCTGCTGCTCCTGTTAAGAAAGAGTCTGATGTGGAGTATATACCGTAAGGTAGGGTTCCTGCAACATCAGTTGCTGTTCCTGTCTGGGGCAATATTACAGCCGAGGTTTGTGAAATGGGGGTCAAAACAGGCAAAGCCATTCTTTTGGTCTCCTTTTTAAGTAATCTATCTTAAATAGTTCTCGGCAAAAGAAAACCCCCCGACAATAATGCCGAGGGGTTTAATATCTAACTTAAGTTAGATTAGCCAAGGAAGTCTTTGCAGACTACAAGTCCGTACATATCGGGACGAACCATCTTCTTAGCGTAGCGTGTCATGACACCCTTACGAGGTACGAAGTCCTCAACGCCGAAGATTGTTGGTGTGACCTGGAGTGGTACGTATGGAGCGTATACGTAGCCAGACTCAAGGAAGGAAGCGCCTCGACGACCAACTAGTACGACATTGCGTAGGAAGTATGGGTCGACGTATACGTCAAACTTCTTGGAGATTGAACCAACCTTTACAGCGCCAACTGTGCCACGATCGTCGTCGTGAGTTACAGAAGCACGGAAGCCGGAGGTGAACTCAAGGAAGTTAGCCATTTCTGGTGAGACAACAATAAAGTTGGCGCCGCCACGAAGTGTCTTGCGGTGAATCTGAGCGGAGATGTCATTGATTGTCTCAATGAGTGTCTCGTACCACTCGGAAACATTACCGGTGAAGTCTGCACCGAGGAGTGACTCGTTTGCGGTTCCGCCGCCAATATCAGCGCCGGTCTCACGGTTTAGGAATCTGCCTGGTCGACGTGACCAGTAGAAAGTACCAGCGGTCGCACCCTTAACAAGGTCCTCAAGGATTTCACGGTCAATCTCAAGAGCAACTTGCTCTGAAAGGATTGATGTAAGCTCAACCTCTGCATCCATGTTGTGGTATGCGTTAAGGTCTTGGCCGAGCTCTGGTGTCCACTTAGCCTTAAGCTTCTTGGTCATTGCTGTGACAGAGATTGAATCGACCTTGATGTCGATCTCTGGGATGTCTGCCTCATTCTCAAGACCCCAAGATGAATCACCAACAACTGAACCAAGTGCGCCACCGCCAATGAAGTCGTCGTCGATTGGAGCAGTGCATGCTGTAACAGCGTTAAGCGCTGTTGCAAGGGTTGTTGCTGTTTCTGAACCCGAGGCTTCAACAACAACAAGAACATTTGCTGAGTTTGTTGGATCGAAGCCGGTAAGGCGTCGAACTTGACGGCCATTACCAAGGCTGGTGAGGGTTAGGGCGACAAAATCATCTTCGTTGAACTGACCGGCTGTTAGAGTGGCAAGTGGGATTGTAGCTGCAGCGAAAGCTGAGCCTGAAGTTAGATCGGGATCGAAGCGAAGAAGCTTCTGTAGATCGTATCCTGCTGTATTGCCATCAAATACAAGGCCGCCGCCTTCTGTCACAGAGCCTGAAGCAACAAGTGTTGTTGCAACGGTGATAGAAGCGGTTGGTGAAGCAAAGCCGTTGTTAAGTGCGTAAGGGCCAACCTCAGCATTAGCACCGGTAAGGATTACACCGCCAGTGATCTCTGAAGCAACTCGGCCTTGGCCATAAATTGAGGTGCCACCGACATTACCAAGACGAGTACCTGTCTCGTTTGAGAAGGTAAAGTCTAGGAAGAAGATTAGACCTGATGGAAGTGACATTGGCTGAACAGAAACAAGGTCCTGCGCAACTAATGAAGCGAATACTCGACGAACAAGGGGGAATGCAACTGCTGCAAAACCCTCAACATCGCCGGCTGCCATTGCGGATGACTCACGAAGAAGCTCCTTGGCTTGGTTCTCAAGAAGACGAGCCATTTGAGTACGGTGATCGTCTGAATTTAGACCCTCAAGAAGACCAGTTCGCTCCCACTTTTGAAGTAGAGCGGACGACTCCTTATAAAGGTCACGGGGCTCAATGCCCTCTGTTAGTGTCTTTAAAACTGACATTTTCTATTTCTCCTTTATAATTTTATAGAATTAAAGTATGCCTGCTAGTTTCTTCATACGAAGAACGTCGCTTGACTCGCTTATTGTTTTCTTTTTAGTTGGGCGAGCCACAAGTGTTCTTACTTTTAGCGCTTCTGTTAGGCTTTCTGGTGCTGCATTCTTTGCAGAATCAGTTAAAACAGATTCACATAGAGTCTCAAACACATCTTTGACCTTATCGGTCGCATCGGCTTTATTGATTGCTTCAACAATTCTATTTTTTTGTCGCTCATTCAAGGAGGAATCGGATAGAGCCTTATTAGAATAAAACAGTTTCGTATTTAAGAGATGGGACTCTGAAAGCTTATTCTGTAAGCTTTCAATTAAAACTGCTGTATTCTTAATTAGTTTTTGTTTTTCTGTTAATTGTTCTTGTAGATTATTTTTATTTTCAGTTAGTCTTTCAACTGCTTCTTTAAACTCTTGGTTTTCATCTTGAAGCTTATCGCATTGAAGCCTTGCAAGTTCAAGTTCTTGCTCAAAAAATACCTGGCTATCGGGGCGACCTGCCCAGCCGCTCTTTTGACCTGAAAGATCAACAGTAAGGGCCTCTGCAAGGTCGAGAAGTTCATCTTCTGATAAATCAAGCTCTTCTTCGAGAGCAGTTTCGGGCTCGCCGGGAACTTCTTCTATTTGTGCTTCCCCTTCGTCGTCAACCTTGTCTTCAAGGCTGCCCAAGTCAATTGTCACCACTTCATCATCGTTGGCTTCTTCGCCAATCCTTGTAACTTGTGTTGCAAGTTGGTCAAGCACATTCTGGGCTTGCTCAAGGGCATCAGAAGCATCATCAATCATTTTTTCTGCTTCTTCCACCTCGTCGGTTGGCTGAGCTTGGTATGAAGCTGGAATGTCGTCTTCAACGCCATCTTCTACTTCCGCATCAAGATCTAAAACTTCGGCTCCATCTTCGGCGCCAAGATCCCCTGCTTCAATTTCTTCTTTATCTTCTTGCTCAAGAAGACGATCAACGGCTTCTTTGATTTGAGATGAGTATTTTTCTAAAACTTCAGCCTCAGCGTTTGCCTTTGCGGCTTCACGAAGTTCCTTCGCATCGACGATGGCTTGTTCAAGCATTGACATTAATAAACTCCTTATAAAAATTACTTTACTTTAATAAATAGTACGCTTTTTATTAAAAATACTATAATTCGATAAAATCTGGTGATGGATTAAAGAAAATTATGTTACTGGTTACTGAATGGCCAACAACTCTAACACAATGGCCTGCGGTTGTTGGCTTAACAGTTGTAAATCCACCAGGGGTTGTTGGATCGGCGTAAACTTGTGTTCCAACATCTAAAGATCCTGTCCCAGTAGAAGAGCTCAGAGCCAAGTCGCCGGGTCGACAATAGCCTCTTGTTAAAAATCCGGTTTCGGCGTTGTTGCCGGCAATGAACCCAAGCAAAGACTCAATCCCTGATCCTGTTACAGATGCTGTTAATATATCAATTTTGCTGGAGCTGTTTATGTATCCTAGGATTCCTTTTGTTATTGTTCCAGTTACAGCAAAGTTGTATAGATACTCTCCATAGTTTTCGGATTCGTTTAAATTTTGGTTCTCAATAAACAGCCTATATTTTCTTGCGCCGGCTGATGACGAATTCTCTAGAAAGCCATT
>Ga0208298_1000917_pt1 | contig 11476 bp, 8 predicted proteins | sample 14BtaG_FD_184088 | JGI IMG/M metagenome (GOLD analysis project Ga0208298, IMG submission 184088) | Marine viral communities from the Subarctic Pacific Ocean - 14B_ETSP_OMZ_AT15311_CsCl metaG (SPAdes) (version 2) | ecosystem: Environmental > Aquatic > Marine > Oceanic | place: Pacific Ocean... | reverse complement strand
ACGCCAAACCTTTCCCCTGACCAATGCGTACAGGGCAGCAAGTTTTGCAAATATGGGAAGAGAGCAAGCAGGTGGCGTTGCTCCTCAAGTTTCATTTGAAGACTTCCTTAGAACTACACGAAATCAACCTTCCGGTCTTAGTGGTACTTACGGTCAAGCCTTGCAGGATGTGGGCTACCTAAGAGGACTTGGGGGAAGTCAGGTTCCAGTAGGGCTTGAGGGTGTATTCAATCCAGAACAAGCAGCGAATACAAGGGATGCCAGAAACCTTCTTGCAGCAGCCCAAAGAGGAAAATACTCAGGGCTTGTAAGCAGTGCATTCCGTCGCCCAACAGAAGACGATCTCTTCTCTGATTATGTTCTTGCAAGGCAGGATGCTTCGGCAGCAGGTACTGCTCCTCAGAACTTCCTCAACTTTGCAGCATCAAGGTACGGACTCTAATGGCAATCAATCCTACATTCGCAGGGTTTCTTGAAGAAGAACCACGCGCTGCATTCTTTGGAACGCTTGGTCAAAAGGGAATGCTTGATACTTCTAATAGAAGAAAGCAGGCTGAAGATATTTACTCAGGAGCAATGACTGAGTTTTACGGAAAGCTTGGCGAGCAGATCCTTGGTGGTGGAGAACCAACAATGACGTTCTCTAATTTCCTTGAAGACTTTCCATTTACAGATCGGTTCGCACAACTAGGAAGGCAGTACAGTCAGCAAAGTAGGTACAAGCCTTCCACTAGATTCTTGTATTACTAATGACCCAATCGTTTTCAAACTTTGTTGGAGCATCTCCTCCTCAAGACAACTTGTTGCTAGCTAGGCTTGTGCAAGAAGCAAGGCAAGGTGGCACTAGAGGACGCTTGGCTATCAACCAGCTACGCAGACTCCCCGGTGGCAGAGAGGCTTTACAGGCAGTTCTTGCCCCTGCGCCTCCTCCTCCCGCTCCTGCGCCGCCTCCAGTTGCCGCAGCCCCGCCTGCTCCTGCTCCTACGGCTCCACCGCCTCAAGCTTCTCCTAGTTTCTTTGACCAGACACTTGGTCGTGGGATCGGAGCAGTAGGTCGTGGCGTGTTAGGTGTTGGACGTTTTGTGCAGCCAGTTACAACGCCTGTTCTTGAGAACCTTGGTAAGGCTATAGAAACAGGTATGTCTGGTGCTGTATCAACAGTTGGTGCAGTTACCCCCGGAGACTTTATGGGTCTTGAAAGTAACCTCGCTGAAGAAAGGGCTAGGCGTGGGATTCAATCAAGTCTCCCTAAATTTGTACAAGCCAGCCCGTTGTTTACTCTTGAAAGCCTTATAAAAGGAAACGCAGCAAAGGAACTTCAAGCACAGGCAGCAGCATGGCGCGCAACGGACATGCCTTCAACTAGGCTAAACGCACTTCCGGGTCAAGGCATTCCTCTTCCCGGTGGCAAACGACTAGACGAAATAGATGTTGGAGTCAAAGGTGCATTTGAACTTCTGCCTGAACTTGCGTTAGGTATAGCAACAGGTGGTGGCTCTGCTGCTGGAGGTCTTGCTAGAAGGACAGCTACGAGCGCAGCAAATGTTCTTGGTGCAGACATAGCGATGCTTGGTGCAAAAGGCGCACTGGGTGCTGGAAGGGCTGCTACAAAAGGAGCGAAGGCTGTAATTCCATCAGGGTCTACTGCAAAGCAAGCTGACGCTGCAGCTAGTGGGGCTGCGGTTAACCTTAATGAAAAGTTAGCTTTAGACCCTGATACTCCTAAACTCTTCGATCAAGGTAAGTTAGATACACGGACACCACAAGCACAAATATTGCCTTCCATAGGTGTAGAAGGTCTTCACAATAGGTACTGGTGGCACAGACCACCATCTCACGTTCCGGTTCCGAAAGAGGGAGGGCTAAATGCTTACATCCTAAAACCGGGCGAAGCTAAAGCAATTTTGGGTGATGTAAACGAAAAGGGTATTTGGCTGGGGGAAAGTAAAACTCGCGGGGAAGGTTCTGTTCTTGTTGATATTTCTAAATTAGACAATAGCAATATGTTTGTAGAGCAATCAGGCATCGTGCATCGTGGCGATATTCCGAAATCAGCCATTGTCGAACCACCTCCCACTTCAGCCACAGGCACGGCTGCTGCTGTTGAACCTAAACAGCTAAGTTTTAAATTTATTGATGATCCTGACATCAGTCCTACCACTGGCAAGCCTTCTGCTGTAGATGAGGCGTTTGAAGTAAACCAAACAAAGGCAGTGGAACTTCCTGCTGGTTACGCACCCGGACTTGTCGAAGATCTTATTCCGAAAATAGTATCGCCTGATGTTATTAGAAGAGCCGTTGAAAAATCTAAAGCAATTCTTAAAGCAGTGGGAGTAAGGGACGAGCAACTTAACCCTAGTACCCTGCCGGGCATGGCTGTAAGCGCAGTAATAAAAGCGTCTGCCCCACGGATAAGTAGTACGGCAAATAGATTAGTTGGTGATATTCGTGGGAAGTTTCGCGAGTTAGATGCTGGCGATAGCAGCGTCTTTGTGTTTGATGATGCCGATACAGGGCTTCGGATTGAAAACCTTCAAGGTGTACCAGAAGGAATAAATTCTCGTACTGGTAAATTATATGAAGCACGACCTACCGTAGCTGACCTTGCTCAAGACTACGGAGCATATAAGAAATTCTTAAGTCCTAAACAGCAAGAAGCAATGGATTATTTGCGTGTAACAGCACAAGGTCTAACTGCTGATATGAACGCCTTTGGGTTTGAGTCGCTTTACAAAGCAGAACTTGGTGACGGAGGGTTCTTTATTTCTCGTGGTCCAACACGACAAGAAGTTGAAGAACTTGTAAAGGGGCAAAAGCGAACAGCAAAAGGGTCTTCTGAAAAAGGAAGAGCAATCGACAAATCGACAGGCAAGGCTTTCACTCAAGCCGAAATGCTTGAAAAAGGGGAAGAGTACCTACCTGTATGGGATGAGATGGGTCAATGGTCAACAGAAATTTATGAAGCTGTCCTTGATAAACAAGTTGGCAAGTTTGTTCTTAATTATGTAGACCCTGTAACTGGCGAAAGAATTGCCCTAACGACAAAAGAGTTAGCAGGTATTGAACTTACAACTAAAGCGCATACCCTTCGTGCAAAAATATCTTCTGCTAGAAGGAGATTGGGCGAACAACAAGTACGGCTTACATCAAAGCAGCAAGAATATGTTCGGGCATCTAAAGCATTTAATACTTATACGGGCAAGTTATCTAAGCTGACAGCTAAGTTAGAAGAAGCGACTACCGTTGCTCAAGTTCAAAGAATTGTTAAGAAGCTTCAGGATGAAGCAAAGAACGCAGTAGATAAAGCTGAAGAAGTCTTAAAGACAAAACAAGGCAGGTTGCAACTTGCCAAAATGCACTCTGCTGATTTACAAGATCAGATAGAAAGCCTTGTAAAGTTTGAAGAATCACAGAAAGAGTTACTTGCAAATGCAGCGCAACGCTTAGAGTCTCAGCAACTAAAAGGGACAACTCCAGAAATAATAGAACGCTCGCTGAAAGAAGTAAGTGAGGGAGAAAAATTTATAGCCCGGACAAAGAAGCTGCGAGAAAGAGCAGAGGGTTTGTTTGCCACTGCGCGTAAACGAGAGGACGCTGCTGATGCAGCAGAAGGAGCCGCAGCAGTTGATGTAAAACTTTCAGCAAGAGACTTGGATGATGCAGAAATTCCACTTAACGGAGATGCTGCGTTTGTAAAAGCGCGTGAAGAACTTAAGAAATTTAAAGTGCAAGTAACTGCTCGTAAAAATGAACTAGACCGAGCAGGAAAAAGGTCTGACACAGCAAAGCGTAGGTACGCCCAATCTAAACGCAGGCTAATAAACCTTCAGTTAGAACTAGATGATCTAAAGCCCAAGATTGATTTTGCTATACAAGAGGCACAAAAAGGAAGATCACGCGGAGGCGATACAAAATTTAGAAGTATAAATGGCAACGTGTGGCTAAACACTGATGACCTTCAAACAATCAGGCGTTCACAAGAAGGAATGCAGGCTACAACAGGTAGGGGTGCAAAAGTTCTTGGTCCTTTAGGTACTTACCAGAGTATAAGGCGAGCAGTAGGCTCAACACTAGATGACTCTGGTATCAGTATTCAGGGTAAGTCAGGGCAGTTTTCTAACCCTCGTGAGTATGCTGCTGCTTGGAAAGATCATCTTCAGTCTTTGATCGGTAAGCCCGGACGCAAAGGCAAACGGTTACAGCGTGAATCAATGGCAGACAACATTAGGAACTTTGATAAAAAGTCACAAGCTGATGGCGCGCCAAGTTCTCACGAGATAATTGACCGTATGGGCATAAGGCATGGTGGAGTAGATACAGAAGTAACTCTCCGACCAGAAGGGATTACTGGAACAATAGGTAAAGCCCCGCTAATTCGTAGGGCTAACGAAGCTTTCGGTGCTTTCGGTGATATGTTCCGACTTAGACAAGCCCGTTCAGAAATCATGGAATACATGAGGATGTCAGGGAAGACCTTTGACGAACTTGTTGCAGATGGGACAGCGCGCCAAATCGGAAACGGTGTAAACGGTCTTACTGGCTGGACTCCAAACGGAGTGGCTGGTGTATTTGGTGACATACTTTTATTTGCACCAAGATTCTTTAGGGCAAGAATCGAGACTCTACATCGTGCAACAAAGGGCATGGATGTTGACTTCATGGTAGATGCTCTTCCGTTTGACAGGCAGATAAGGCGTAACCTGAATATCAATTTTGGCATCAGAAACAATAAAAACGCAGACCAGTTGATTGCACGTAGGGCTGTAATGAAATTGGTATCAATGGGTACGCTTATTACAGTTGCAGCTAACGAAGTATTGGGTCAAGAAACAGATTTTCAACTAATGAGAAATGGCAGAATGAATCCAAACTTTATGTCTGTCAGGCTAACAAAGCTTGGTGCGCCTAGAGACTGGAACATTTTCGGTCCGTACAAGTCAATGGCTGCGCTTATATTAGCGTCAGCCGGGGCTGGTTGGGAAAAAGAGCCTCAGAAAGCATTAGATGCGTGGCTCAATTTGTCCTCTCCAATCGCTGGAGATATTTTTGAGTATCTGAATTTCAGACAATATGGCGAGTCCCGATTTGGTGAAACTCTTGGTGAGTACATAGCGGAAAGTCACATTCCATTTGCGCTTCAAGAAGTTCCGAATATCATCAAAGAGTCTGCAACAGGCAACCCCAAGGATGCTTTTGGTGGAGGGCTTTCAATGGGTCTAGAATTTATCGGTGAGCAGAGCAGTGCGCTTTCCCGGTCAGATATTTTGCAAGACCGTGTTACTGGTTTGTTCAAAGAAGGAAAGCTTTCTGCTGACAACTATGAAGACCTTGAGCCTTACGAGCAGAACGATGTCAAAGACGCTCTTGTTGCAGAACTAGAAAAGTTTGATGCAGAGACTGCTGCTGCTGGTAAACCTTTCAAGCGGTTCTTTGCAACAATCGACATTATCAATAAGCGCAGAGACTCACAGCTTCAGGAGGCTTTGGTCTTCTACAACGCAGGTCGCCGCAGCGATGGCAGTGAATATACTAAGCGCGAGTTTACAAATGATTACTTCGACATTATTGACGATGCACGAGAGCGCAAGGATCAAGTAAAAGAAACTCTTGGTGTCGAGTTTGAAGATAAGATCCCCGCCGATGATGACCTTGAGGCACAAGCCCTTAAAGCTTGGCACGAGGCTCCTTCTCAATCACTAACGGCAGCGGGTAATTACTTGCCAGATAAAGTAAAGGTCTTGCGAAATAAAGTTTTGGTAGATTACCCCGAACAAGTTGATTACATATACCGGAACACTAACGACACGCCGTTACCTGCGGGGTTCTTGGAAGCATTAGTTCGCGCTGGATTAGAATCGCAAGTCGAGAAGATCATGCGGTCTAAAGCAGCTAGAGCAGCACAAGGCGCACCACCACAGCCGATAGTTCCTTCTAGTACGCTTACTCCCCCAGAGCAGCCTGCAATGGGAGGAGGGAACATTACTCCTATGCCTCCTCCGTTAGGTAGTAATCCTGCTTTGAAGGGGCTTCTGAAGCCAAGCTTTGTTGCTCAATAAGCAACTGATGCTTTATTATTTGTGAAACCTAAACAATAAGTGTGCCATCTAACGGTGTCATATTTTGGAGCGTGAACATGGTTACTGAGACAAATGATCTAGGATCTGAATCTACGGTAGAAGTTACCGAGATTCCGTTGAAGCTTGACGATAGTGTAGAAACACCTGCACCAGATATCACTGAAGATTTAACGGAAACGGCTGACTCCCCTATCGAGGTTACTCCTGAACCTGAACCTCAAGCTAACACTGAAGAACAAACAAAAACTACAGAACCAGTAGGAAGTACAGAACAACCGAATCCAGAGTTACGCAAGTACCAATCTGCTACCGATAAACGAATAGCAGAGATGGAAACGCAACTTGAAACTGAAAGAACAGCGCGCGCAAGAGCCGAACAAATTCAGAACTCTAATACGTTAGAGGCTGAAGTAAACGCATACGGTCAGCAGCTAACCCAAAGATTTATAGATCAAGGGATGGATGATTCGACTGCAATGCAAATGGCTCAACAGCAAACTGCTCTTGCTAAAGAAGCGTATCTTGCAAAACAACGGGCTGATGAAGTCGTTGGTAAATCCCAGCAAATGCAGACCGAGTTAAATACTCGTACTCAACTTGCTAAAGCATACGAACTAGCAACTCAATATGGAGTTGCGTATGCGGAGTTACAAGACTTACCTGACCCTGTAACTATGGAAAAGCATGCAAAGGCTTTGTCGCGAATTAACAAGCTAGAACAAAGAGTTCAGCAAGTTACTCCGGGTCAGAGTTTGAACAGCGCAAATCCTTCGGCAGATGTAGCACCTACTAATTCTGAAAACGTCTTAGATAGATACAACGCAGGTGATCCTGCGATAACTACAGAAATGGCAAGAATAGCTTCTAAGAAGTTAGGTCTTTCTATTTTCGATTGAGGTAAATAAACATGGCAGTACAGACGAGTACATCTGGAAATCTCCAGAACATGTCTCGTATCATGCTTGCACAGGCACGATACACAGAGGAGCATAACGCTCCACTGGTTGGGCTTATTGAGAAGTTCAATCTTGGTAAGGGTGAGTACAAACTAGAAATCCCTAAAGTTGCTCAGATGGATGCGGAAGACCTTGCAGAAGGTCAGGACATGATCGACAGTGAAGACATTGATGTCTCAACTGTTACAGCAACTACAGCGGAAGTTGGTCTTAAGGTAATTATTACCGACACTCTTCTTCGACAGAACAACGAAGATGTGTACAAGATCATTGGTCGCCAGATGGGTGACGCTATGGCTAGGAAGAAGGACACAGACATCATTGCCCTGTTCCCTTCCTTGAATGGTGGAACTGTTCTTGGTGCTGACGGTGCTTCTTTGAGCCTTGCTAACGCATCGGCTCTTATTGCTAATGCAAAGTCAGGCAAGTTTGGTTCAGAACTTTTTGTGGTTCACCACCCTAACGCTATTTGGAACCTTGCAACATCAGTTGGTAACACGCTTGCTACCTACCCGTTGCCTGATGCCTTCAACAAGCCAGCAGTAAAAGATTATTACTCTGGTGTGAAGCTTTCCGGTGTCCCGTTCTTTGAGGATGGAAACATTGCAAAGATTGGCACGGTTGATTCTGGTTACGGAGTAATTGCTGACAAGTCTGCAATGGGTCACTTGTCCGCAAGTGGTCGTTCAGAAGAGCGTGAGCGGGATGCATCGCTTCGTGCATACGAGGTTGTTGTTACTGAAGACTATGCAGTCTTTGAAGTTGATGACACTAAGGGTGCGGCTGCTCGTTACGAAATTGGCGATCCAACTACAAGTGCGTAGTAGGTAATTCAAGGGGGTTTTCATAATGGTTTCTAGGCAAAGTAGAATTGAAATGTCTGTAGGTGGGGTAAAAAAAATCTCCCTATGGAAGATGGCAATGATTGAAGGAGAAGAAGTTTGGGAAGAACATCCTAATCTTCCAAAAAGTTTCCTTCAGGTCTATTTGAATAGAGGCTTTGTTGAAAGCCCCCCTGAACCTAAAGCTAAACTTGAGCCTAAGGTAGAAGAAAAGGCAGAAACCTTTGCTGAAGCTATAGCATCAGGTAAGCTAGACACAGATGTCCGTATAAAGAAAAAAATAGGGCAATCTAAAAAGGTGTAAAGATAGACCGAGCCTTTAACATCGGACTATCGCAGGGCTTAGAACCTGCTCAAAACTTATCCCAAGGAGGGATATTGAAATGGCATTTCCGCTAACCGTACATTTAGGGTACGGACAGGAAAAAGTAGAGACTTCTTCTCAGAAGCAGAAACTTGGTACAAGGGCGGTCACGCCTGACGGAAGAGTTTTCTATTACGCAGAAAACAGTGGCACAGCTATTACTTCTGCTGGTCAAATAGTAGATGGCATTGCTGCTGTTGGGGCGCATGACGGAGATCTAGCTACTGCTGCGTTAGCAGCGGGGTCGCTGACAGCAACCACAACTACTTCTCTTACTGTAAGCAAAAACCAGTACAAAGATGGCTACCTTTTTATCAACGACAATGCAGCGCAGGGTGAGGTATATCGAATTAAATCTAATACCGCAGTCGCTAGTGCAGCAGGTTGCGAAATAACTATTGATGAGTCAGATGGCTTTAGAACTGCCTTCACTACTTCTACGCAGTTCGGTTTGATGTATAACCCTTACAAGGATGTAAAGATCATTGACGGTGACGGTACTATGACTACCGGAGCATTAGGTGTAACTACCATTCCTGTAACCGCAGACTACTTCTGCTGGATACAAACTGCTGGTCCTGCTGCTGTACTATCTGGCGCAGCGACTTACGTAGTTGGTGACGCAATTGGCACAAGTCAGGCTTCTGGTGAATCCGGTGCTGCTGATCTTTGGGATACTTCAGCTAATGAGGACACAAGACCGATTGGTACTTCTATGGGTGTCGTTTCAGTTGACACCGAGTACGGATGGGTAATGCTCGCAATTCGCGACTAATTTTTAGAGAGGGTTAACTTGGCGAAGCAACAAATATGGCTGCCTGTATCCGCAGGTAGAAAAGCTGGGCATCGTCAGGTTAACCTCTCTAGAGATGTTGAGCGTGTGATCGGGCAACCGTCCGAAGAAACCTTTGATGTTGGGCATGGAAAGAATGTTTACATCCCCGGAGCATCAAGACTTGAAGGACATCAGTTACAAGAACTCCTTCACAAAGAACGAGAAGTTGCAGCGCAAGAGGCACAGGCTTTTGCAAAGCAACAAGCAACCCATCCGGTTAGCAAAGAAAAACTAGATGACCTAAAAGGTGGTCTAAGATCTTTAGCTGACTGGCGTAGAAAGCGCAGAGCAAGCAAGTAGGTACATCGTGGCTGCATTTCAAAGCAGGACTAGAGAGCAGATCAGGCGATCTATTGCGTCGAACTTAGATCAATCGCCAGCCAGTTCCGCAAGTGGCAATGGAAGTACAACAACCCTTGTCGATGCTAATTACTTAGGTGGAGATGACGAGTTCAACGGTGGTTGGCTTGTGTTCACCTCTGGTACTAACGATGGTCTTATCCGTCGTGTAACGGACTACGTTAGTTCATCCGGTACATTCACCTTCAAGCCAGCCGCTACTGCGTCTACGGCTACCTCAGACACCTACGAATACTGGCGCGCTGAGTATCCACCTGAACGAATCCACGAGTTTATCAATCAAGCTATAACTCAGAGGACTCCTCGTGGGCTTGTTATCAACGAAGATATTTCTAACCACGGTCATATAAGGGACAGTCGTTACGACATCCCTACAGCAATGACAGCAATCTCGCAGGTAGATTACCGCCACCACTACTCTGGTGAGCAGATTCAAGACGCTAACATTGTTTGGACAGAGCAGGTTGATGGTGATGTAACCATGACCAAAGACTCTGAAGATTTCAAAGCAAACAATGCGTCTTCTCGCCTGTACATAAGTGGCTCTGTTTCTTCTGGGGATATCCTTGCATCACATGCTATTGGGTCTAAAGATCTCAGGAAGTATGATGCCATTGAGTTCTGGATAAAATCTTCTACGGCTACAACAGCAGGCAATATAACTCTGTGCCTAAGTAGTGCTGCGGATCTTGGCACAATAAAAGAAACTCTTGCTGTGCCTGCTTTAGCTGCAAGAACGTGGACGTACTGTCGTGTCTCGCTAGCTAATCCCGAAGAAGACAATGCAATTATTTCTGTCGGATTGAAGTACGCAACGACTGGTGCTAGGTATGTCTGGATCAATGACATCAAAGCTGTCGAAACAGAGTCTGCTGTATACAACAGGTTGTGGGCTGGTACTTATCGAGTAGATAGAGAAGCTAGAAAAGTTTTCTTATCTGAGTCGGCTAGAAAAGAAGTTGGCTACAGCTTGGTACGGCTCATTGGGTACAACCTTCCGTCACTACTAAGCAGTGACTCTACTACTTGTGAAATAGATCCTGACTTAGTGGCTGCGCGCGCCACGAGCAAAGCTTTGTTTAGTCTTGCTAGGGGGCGCACAACAGACCCTGATGACAATGACCGAAGGGCTGCGTACTTTGAAGGAATAGCTGCTCAAGCAGAGCGTTCCCTTCCTGCGCTTAGACCCGGAACAAAGATGGTGGACTAATGGCATCTGTTATTGGGAAGAATGAAATACTTCTGAATAGCGAGCGGTATCAAATCTCTGGTCCAGTTCGTAAGACCCTTGTAAGTATTGCAGCCCCAAGGTTCACCATTGGCGACACTCAACGGGGAGCAGACCCAAGGGCTTCTATCCTTACACAGAACGACTTCCGTGGCGGTATAGGCTGGAACAGAGGGCTAGACCCTTCTACGGCTGACAGGGTTTGGTGGTCTGACTGTCAGACTAGGTTCAAAGGACATCTCCTTTTACCTAGAAAATCTAACGCAGCTACAACACAGGCTGTTGGAACTATCAAGTCAATTACCGAATTTACTGTTGGGTCTAGTACAGATGTGTACGTTGTTCATTCCGACAACAAGGTTTACAAATATCTAAACGCTAGTGATGCGTGGTCTTCTAGCCTAAAGACACTATCAAGCCCAACAAAAGAAACGATTGTCTTTAGGGACACCACAGCTAACTACATGATCTTTGCTAGGGGGTCATCTGGTTACACCTATACGACTGATGCCTCTACGTTTACAGACATGGATGCTAGTAGTGGAGCGGCAAGAAATGTCGAATACTTTACTGTTTGGCATGGTCAGTTATGGGGTATAGATAACGAAGGAGTTCTAAAGCAATGGGCTTCTGGACCAACTGCTAACCCTACAGAGAAAGCTGCTTTACCGCTTCCAGATGGCTACGTTACGTCTTTGTTTATATACAGAGATGCAGCGGGTACTCCAATTATTTACGCAGGCACAAAGGTAGGGCTTTGGGCTTTTGATGAAACCAATAACCGTTGGGAAGAAACAGAACTAAGGCTCCCGTT
>Ga0208298_1000913_pt1 | contig 11493 bp, 19 predicted proteins | sample 14BtaG_FD_184088 | JGI IMG/M metagenome (GOLD analysis project Ga0208298, IMG submission 184088) | Marine viral communities from the Subarctic Pacific Ocean - 14B_ETSP_OMZ_AT15311_CsCl metaG (SPAdes) (version 2) | ecosystem: Environmental > Aquatic > Marine > Oceanic | place: Pacific Ocean... | reverse complement strand
TTTTAACTTTTCTTTTAGGCGGTCTACCCATTTTGCTTCCGTATGTTCCTTTACCTCTTGGCATAATTACTCCTTATAGATTAAATGAATGATAATAATTTTAACTTATTTAAGACGATCCTTGTTTAATTTTTATTGTACTAGAAGAACCGCCATTTACTTTAACGGTGTTTACAACACCTGATTGTTCTAAAATAATAGTATAACTGCCAGAGTTATCAACATCTAATCGTAAAGAATTGCCTACCATCCTTCTAAAAGATATGGCTTGTCCTTGTACCAGGGTTGTTATTTGTGTTTTTTTATCTTGACCTATCTCTGTTCCTGTAATGTTTATAGATGTAGCAGATTGATTTAGCTGATCTTCTTCTTCTGCAAAAGCCAAAGCATCTAGCACACTTAGTAAGTCTTCTAAGAAGTTTACATCTAAGTAATCTATATCTAATTCTGTAAACTCTAAGTCTGCTTCATTGTCTAAGAAGTTTTCTGACAAGTAGTCAATTTCTAGTTCGTTAAAATCTAAATAGTCTGCTGTAGCTTGTTGTTGAGTGTCTTCTTGTAAGTCTTCTCTAGGTTCTGGTGGATTTACAATTAACATATTGTCAATTAAGTCTAGCGTTATATCTAAGATAACAGGCTTAGTAGGTGCTTGTTCATACACACTTGCTACCGTAGATTGATAGGGCTGATTAAGAACTACCATACCCATAGCAGTTTCTACTGTTATCTCACCACTAGACGTACCATCAATATTAGGTAATAAGATGACTAACGATCTACCAAGTTCGTCTACAGTTATTGTAAAGTCTGTTCCTCTTATACCTATGGTTGCACTATTCGTGCGTATTTTAATATTTTTCTTTGGAACTTTATTAAGTCTACCTGTAACAAATCGTGCTGTGCCTTTAGCAAAGGTCAAAGCCATTTTAGATTTATCTGGGTTAGGATCAAATATAAACTCATCAATCAATACTTGTGAGTTTTCTGTCAGTCTTATTTGAGTATCATCAATAAACGTAATACCCATACGACCATTTGCAGTTTCTACTTTGTCATAACTCAGTATGCCAAAGTCTAATTCAGCTCCGTAGGGTTTGTCTCTTAGAACTTGTGCGTTGCCTCTAAGCTCAGATATAGAGCCTATATCAACAGACGAATGAAGTTGTTGCGTCTGACTGAGTAACACAGACAGTACCGCTAGACCCAACAGATGTAATCTTAAGCCAATCATTATCAGATGTAGATTCCTGATCTATATTAAATGTTCTTGATCCACCTGTATGATCTAGGTAGAAGTAACCACCCGCATAACCGTCACCATCATAAGTAACTGTGTTGTCATTACCATCAATATCCATGTAGTTAGTAGCACCATCTACATCTATAGCTGCTGTAATACTATTACCTCCACCTTGCACTATCCAATCTAAATCTAAGTTCGCTGCAAGTGCGGTCATAGCGTGATTCAACGTCATTGTGTTCGTATTGCCTGTGACTTGTACGTTTACATTAGAACCATCAGCTCCAGTAGCGTTGGTTTCATCTGTAGACATATTAAAAGTATTGCTGTCACCTATAAATGAGAAGTAACCTGTGTAGTTATCTGCCCATATATCGCCTAAGAATTTATTTGTTGAGCCTTTCTGCAAAACGTCTAACGTCATAGACGCGCCATCAATATCTAATGCAGTCATAGAACCAGCAGCCGCGTCAGCTCCTCCTATGATGTTTCCACCACCACCCACTTGTTCTATATCTAAGTTAGATGTAGCACCCGATTGATCTATGAATATCTCGTTGTCCGCTGTATAAATATTAAGCGATATAAGTAACAGTAATAGCTTTAGTTTATTCATTTAGTTTCCAATACCCAGATTCGTGACCTTCGTTGATTGTTTGTAATACCGCAGTTTCAATCGCCGCTTGTAATGCAATGTTTATAGATTCATTTTCCACTATACCATTTTCAATTTCAACCAATTCTGTGTTGTTTGCATAAAACCTAAACACATCTGAAGAGATAGATGCGCTGAGAACAGTCTTTGTGACCAAAACTTCTAATAATATTTTTCCTGTGCTAACTGAAACTGTGCGTAAAGATATGGTAACTGAGTCTTGTCTATATTCTTTTGACATACCAATACCTAAGTATCTAGCTCCCGCACCACCTGACTTTATATTGGTTTCATAACCTATAACACCACCTTCCATTAATAAACCAGCAAACAATAAAGGCTTGAGTTTTTGTTTTTCTTCAAAACTTTCTCTGGTTGTTCGTATGATCTGTCTTTCTTTAGTCAGGTTGTCTAATCCTGTACGTTCTACTACATCAAAGAAGTTAGAGTGTTTAAGTGCTCTGATTAAATATGCGTCTGGTGATTGTGTGATAGCGGTACTAAAACTAGCGTACTGACTATTACTTCTACGTTGGCCCGTATTGTCTTTAAAAGAGTTTGGATAAACCGCAACAATAGGTTTGCGTACAGGCGATTCAATGTTTTTTAATTCTGTTATTAACAAACCCACTTCTGCGGGTTCTATATTTCTTATGGGGGGTACTCCGTTATCTAATGGAGGTATGATAAGCGCACAACTAGAAAGTAAAAGAACCGAGAGGTACAGTAATTTCTGTTGTGTTGCCTTCTTCATCTGTGATTATTAATGTTACCTTATCGTCTTCTACTCTATATTCTATAGTGTTACCTTCTAGTTCTAGCGTACCGAAATCAGATGCAGTCTCACCAAATAAACTATCAACCAACTGTCTGCTTAGTTGTGCGTATATTCTACTCTCTAGGTTGCGTATAAACCTAGCTAATGTTGTGTTCTCTGCTTCTCTTTCCAAGTCTTCTATATAGGCTTGAATTTCTTCGCGTATAGCTTCCTTTCTATTGAACTCTTGGTTTTCTATAGTTAGATAATGACTGGATGTACCAACACCTGAGAAGCTAGGATTCTTAAACTTGTGAGTCATTTCATCGGCACGAATGTCTACAGCTATAACCAATAAAACAAAAGATAAACCAAGAATAGCTAATAGCTTATCGTACTTAGTCATCAGTCTTTCCTTTGGTCGTCTCTATCTGCTTTCGCTATTTTGGCACTATCTATTAACTGTGGCACACCAAGTATTGTTTTAATAAGTGTGTCTTGTCTAATGATTTCGTTGTCTAACGATCTGACTCTATCTATTAATGCAACTAAGATACCGTGTTGAGAATCTAGCTTAGTGCCTAGTCTGTCTTCCATGTGAGAGATTAATTCAGCTTGCTTATCATCAAGTGTGTCAAGCTTAGTTTCCATACCATCGATGATACGGTTGATAAGTTTCCATATAAAGAAACCTAGACCGCCCGCAGCTGCTATGGGAAAGCCAACTTCGTTAATCAGTTGGACTGCCTGTTCCATAGATTACTTTTTTTTCTTTGCGGTCTTAGCTGCCTTTTTAAAAGCTTTAGCAGTAGGAGCACCTTTTGTACCAGGCTTCCTCATTTTTTCTTTAGAACCCGCTTTTATTCTTTTACGTTTCGCGTGTATGTTTGCGTATAGTCCTTTCTTTGGCATTTTATTTTTTAAGTTTTAATGATTCTTTGACTTTGTTGTAGATTTCAGGCTTTTTCTTTTTAACGTAGTAGCCAGCTATTACAACTAAAACTACGAGTGCGATTAATATATCCATAAAAAGATTATACTTAGGTTTTTCTAACACTTCCACCTTCTGCGTGCTTGTCTTATCCTAGAGTTAGGATCGTTTCTAGTCTTTGCAGAACTACGTTTAAGTTGTCCAAGTGATCTAGCACAATAAGACTTTCTTCTTTTGGCTGCCTTGCTACCAGGTTTTACTTTGCCTGTTACAGCAGTCTTTAGTTTAGAACCAGGATTAGCTCTGTTGTAAGCATTGACTCCTTTTTGAGTCATACCCGCACCAGATTTAGTAGATCGGTAGTTACCGCCTTTACCTGTTGTCTTACGTATTGCTTTAGCCATTAGTGCACCGTTCTTTCTTCACAAAGAATCACTTCTGAATCTTCGTTTATCTCACCACCAAACATTAATATCATCATCTCAAAAGCTTGTCGTTCATTCTTGGCAAATACTTCTTTGCCTATAAACACCATGTCGCCTTCTAAAACTTCAATATCATATATTTTGTTCGGGCGCATTGTTAGTAAATAGTCCTTGAGCTTGTTGTTTTGCATTTTGTCTTATAGATTCTCTATCTCTTTCCATAATAGAATTAATCTCTGCAATATTAACTTGTGCTCCATATTTTGCCAACAACTCTGCTGCTTTTAATCGTATTTGTGCTTCTTCTATGTCACGACTTCTATCGTCATCCATAATAATCTTCATACGATCTGTTTCTGCATCTATCATTGCCTTCTGAGCACTTACTTGTGCCTTCATAGCTTCAGCTTGCGCTAACATTTCAGCTGCATCTGGCTTCGGTGGCTCTTGTGGCATAGGCGGCATTGGCGGAACTTCGGTGTTGATAAACGATTCTGGGTCTTTAAATCCAGCCATTTCGATCATTCTGCTCAATGTATTAGAATATTGCTGTAAAGAGACAAGAGGGTTCTGAGGGCCTAATTGAGCCAATATTTGCTCTTGTTTTGTGGATAATTGAGACAATATAGCAAACTTTTCTTCGTCTGAAGTCTTGCTAATTGCTACATTGACAATGATATCTTTGTTGTTGTCCCAATATCTAGGGTCAACGGGTACAAATTTACCATTCAATCTAAACATATCTTGAGCACTTTGATGTTTGATAACCAGATTGTTGACTAATCCGAAGAGGTCTTTCATACCACCTTCGGCAAAATGCCTACAAATAAGCTCTATTCTTCCTTGTGCTCCTGACATAGTAGCGGACACCGCTGCTTTGGTGCTTGATTGAAGAGCGTCAGCGTTTAATCCAGCTGATGCCTTAGACACCCCTGTACGATTCTCTTTGGACTCATCGAGATAGCCCAGTACAGGAAACGCTTCCTTGCCAACAAACGGTACGCTAAAAGGTTGTACCATACCAGGAGCACGCACTCTAATCGGCTGTCCAATATCAGTATTCAATACATCATCAATATTGACCTGACCCTCGACAACAGCCATACGAGGGAAAATAGAATGTCCTAGTGAGTCTAGCGTGTCTCTCATAATCTGAGACTTCGCTGCTTGAATCGGTTTTAAGTAATCTGCTGGACATGAACCAATCGCTGTATGTGGTTCAGGATCAGGGCAGAACATGACAATCGGTAGATCATCCCACGCTTCTACATTTAGAACGTGAATACCATCACCCGCAGTACAGACTCTAATTCTTTCGTCTATACCATCGCCATCAAAGTCGTAGAATAAATAGTGCTCTATGTATAAAACGTCTTTGCCACCCGCATCATTCCTGTCGGGATAAACCATGTTGTCAAAAGGATTACGCGCTTGCACTTCTTCGTAAGCTTCTGGATCAACCGCACTACCGCCATAGCCCGCGTGTTGTTCAATCTCTTCAGGGTCATAACCCATAGCGATTAAATCAGATACCGATTTAACCATACGGTGTGCAACATAAGATGCGCTGTTTAAATCTTTAGCGTGTCTGGATATAAGTATTTCTTCTGGTGGTACAGACTCCATGCACACTTGATCTCTCTCTTTAACTCTTCTAATGGTGAGGTCGTAACTCACAGGCAGTTCTTGTGTAACTTCTTCCTGTGTTAGTGGGTCAAGTGTAGTAATCGTTTCTTTAGTTATTTCTTCTTCGACAATCTCTACGTCAGGGTCAAGCACTAGAGCTTGGTAAGACTGAGGGTCTAAGTTGGAATACTCGTGCGTAGTTGCATCAAGTGAGTCATCCCAAAACACTTTGACAAACCCTGTCTTTCTAACGAGTGCATCTTTAAACGCATCGTATAAAACTTTAAACCCGTTGTTCTTTTGTTGGATAACGTGGTTAATGTAATCTGTTTGCTGTTCGGCAAGCTGTATGTCTTCAGGCCCTTTAGGGATGAATTCAACTACCTTCTTAGTACCAAAGAAAGTACGCATGATAGACGGTAGCATAAACAGTACGGTGTCTCTAACGTCAGTAGAGATAAACTCAGACTGTAGTGTGCTTGTCGATTCTGGCTCATTGCCAAGATAGTATTCTGTAGACTCTGCTCTTTCTTCTCCGACTTGGTAGATGAAATCACGAGCGTCATCCATCTCTGATTTGATAACTCCCGATAGATTCATTAAGTCCGTATCTTCGTTCAGTTGCATTTCAATTTCTGCTTCGATTTGCTTTGCTTTTTTATTTGCCATATAAATACCTAGTTTAATAAACCTCTATAATATTCTTTAAATTCTTCAGGTTTATAATTTTTAGAAAACTCTATTGCCTTGTCTTTATCTTTTCCAAAAGAAATAATGTTACCAGTTGATAGGGCATTATTTAATGCTTGATCTTCTGTTTCAAATTTTTTGTATTTACCTTCATCAAAAATTATTTTTGGAAACACATACCAATTCCCTTCTTTATCATTTGCAGCAGACATAAAATGCGTTTGCATATTTTCTCTATCATCAAATATTGTAGGATTAGGATATTGTTGTGGATTTAAAACTCTGTCAACAAAAGGAACTGATTTGTATTCATTTAATAGTTTTAATAAATTTTGAACATTATTTGCCATTTTGTTTTTCTATTTTTTGTAAATCTTTAAGATAATTTTCAAAATCTTCTTTTATTATTGGTAATGATTTAAAAACTTTATCTGCTACTTTGTTTGGATATTTATAATCAAATTTAGAAGCCCTAAATTTAATATCTTCTTTTAATTCATTATCGTCAATTTTTCCACCAGAATCTAGGTGCTGATAAGCGTGTGCTAAAGCTTCGTCAATTAAAGGTCTGTTGTATCTCGCTTTTAAATTTCTAGTATTTTTTTTAATAAAATTACTATTATGAAAATTTTCATAATATCCACTTGTATGAATAGCCCTATGAACCAGCTCATGAACTTGTGTACCTCTTGCGCCTGATTTTCTTGTCAAATCTGGTCTTAGTTCATCTGTCATTGTTTGATATAAAATTTCATCTTTGTCAAAGTCATATTTACCAGGATTATAAACACCTAGTCCAGAAGTAGTGTCTATCCTGTGGGCTATACGATCAGTTTTCATGCCCATTTGTCTATCTGATAAAACCTGACCACTACCGCTAGGCATAAGGGGCTGTAAGCTAAAACTGTCTATTAACGGAAATCCTGTAGTTTTTATAAAACGAGGATCACGATAGCCTTCACCCATCATTAGATTCATTTGAGCTTCTTTAGAAACTAATCTATTTTTTCTTATATAATCATCTAAATCTTTTCTTTTTTGACTATATTGATTCATAGTGCTTAAAAGATTTGTAACATCATCTGCCATAAATTATCCCACTCTAAATATTCTTGACTTCAAGGGTTTTTTGAAATTATAACCCATAAACGCTTGACTGCCACCAAAGGATGCAGCCGAACTTGCCATCGTCAGAGCTAATGCGTCTGCCTTGTCTGGAGATTTTATACCTCTTTTACGCATTTCGTCTTTACTTTCTATTTTAATTTTTCCAGATGATGTATATTTGTATTGAGGCGCAGCGAGTTCCGAAGCAAGCTCGTCATTATTAGGAAGTCGGCAATCACGCTGCGCCAACCAATCCTTTATTGCAAACCAAAGCTCTGCTCGTAGGTTTAAATAATTCTTTTTTGTACTGGGTGCTTCGGCTACATTCACACCACGCACAGGTAAATTCTGTTCTGCCAATCTATCTACGACTCCACTACCCAAACCAATCACGTCAACCAATATTTCTTGTGGTCGTTCCATAACCGTAGAATCGTCATAACGATTTTTTATTGCACCGCACAACTGCATCAAGTCCATAGAATTAAATGTGGTTATTTCTAAAACTGTATTTCCTTGTCGTATGCAAAGCGCAGAGTTGTCGCCACCAAATCTGGCAACGTCAAGACCCCATAGAATTGGTTCGCTCGCTGCAAGTGTTACGTCTCTGTCTATCGCAGAATTAATTAAGTCCATAGGGATAACGGTATCGTCATCTGCCTTTGGAAACTGACCCATGACTTCTACCCTAGATACAGTAGAGTCTTCTCCGTACTGTTCTATCATTTTCTGAAACAAGTCTTTGTCTGTTCCTTCTACGTCACGAGAGTCTATTTGTTCCGACTTCCAAAAGGCACGTTTGGAGTGGAAGCTGTCGTAGAAAGGCCCTGAATTTCTTCTGGGGTTAGAGAAGGTAAACCAGAAACGATTGGGGGTAGGCTCTGAGAAGAAACCTTCTGACACAGAGTAGATAGGTGCGGGTATACCTGAAGCCTCATCCATAATAAGGCACACACCGTAGCTGGAGTGAATACCAGCGAAGGCATCTGGGTTTTCTTCTGACCAGAGCTGCGCTTGTGCGTAGTAGTAGCCTGTGTCTATTTTTAAGTCTCTAACGAGTGCTTCTTCAAACCAGGCTGCGGGTTTGATGGTCGTTGCTGTCTTTTGAAACCAATGAGAATGTATGGAGAGTGTGAGCCACTTACCGAGTTCCGCCCATGTTCTTGAGCGTAGCTGTTGTTCGGTGTTGGCGGTGACGATGACAGTTGAGCCAAGGCGGGTGGAGAGCATCCATAAGATGATCCATGCGACTAAGGCAGACTTACCTATTCCACGACCTGATCCGACTGCGAGACGAAACATCTCTGGCATATCAATAGAGTTGTTGCGTTGTATGTGTATTGCAATATCTCGTAAAATTTTTTCTTGCCACTTTCTTGGCCCGTCAAAGTGCTCGAGGGGGGTGTCCTTTTGACCCCAAGGGAAGACAAAGCGGACAAAGTTTAGAGGATCATCTTTTATGTTAAGTGACCAGAGAGAGGTCATCAGTTCTTTTTCTTCTTGTGGACTGTATTTCATTTTTTTATAAAAATTTTATTTCATACTGTATATATATATCGCACCCCCGAGGGGTTTGACGGGGGGTCAATCTCTGGAGAGTTTAAGATTGCTGGCATCCGTCAAAAAGGCAATCAGACTAGGGAGATTAGATGTATTCGCCATTACCAGTTATTTATCCTTTTGTTTTAGATCGTGCGGTTCTTTTATTAAGAACTGCTCCCTTTGTTCACCTATACGCTCACTCTTGCCCTCTATAACTCTACTCTGTGCTTCTTGTAACACACTAGACAAGTTGAGCTGGTGATTTACTTCCTGGCGATCTGCCCAGTTGTCCGAATCGGCATTTTTTAAATAGAACTGGATGGCCTGAAATTCGCCATCATCTATTTTATCCATGAGCCGAGAAGTTGCTCTCTGTATTCCTTTTGCTTTCCCTCTCTGTAAAGCATCCGCAAATTCCGCCTTTCTTTTTTTGTTGCGGTCAAAAGTATCCCATGAAATGCCGAGGTTACGACATATCTCCATAGTTCCCATGTTCAAAGAGGCAAGATGCTCTAGGCGATCATAATCTATATTAATTGTCTTCCTTCCTCTCTTTTTGGGTGTTTTTTGTTCCATAATTGAATTGTTTTGTGTCCCTTGCATCCCTTTATTCTAAAGCATTTCAAAGGGCTAATGGGTAATTTATTAATATAGAGTGCATAAAAATGTATACAAGTGTAAGAAAAAGTAGTAATCTTACACAGTCATTAATTAATAGAGGAGAAAAACATGACAGAATTTAAAATTAAACTTAACCCAAAAGCAGTTGTAAAAAACTTAAATTGTTTGAAGTTTCAAGTTTCACTTGAAGAATTAATAGAAACAGGTAATCAATGGTTATTTTGGTATCTTACTGAATTATCAGTTGATCAGTTACTTAATTTTCAAACAAACAAAACTTACACTATCCAACCTCATTCAATGAACACATGGTGGATAAAAATAGAAAAACAGGAGGTGGCGTAAGCCACCCCCACAGTCATTAATTAAACAGAGGAGAAAAACATGACAAAAGCAACTACAGAGACATTTCATCATTTAGCAAACTTACTTGAGTCCAATGGCTTAGAGTCTAGTGATGCTTCTGTATTATTACGATCAATGGAAATTGATCTTACAGAAATGCAAAATTTAATTGATCTTAAAAAGGAAGAAAGAAAAGGGTTTGAAAGGTGGTTGATGTATAAAGTTTCAATCAAAGAAAAACAAGGCTAATTGAAGACGGGTAAATCCTAGAAACGCCCGAAAGGGCGTCTTAGTCATAACAAACAGAGGAGAAAATAACATGGCATTACATCACACTAAATATAAACAGAACTATAAAGAATACATCTTAGAATGTTTAAAGACTGAGGATGCTTTTATAGGCAAACAACCAACAGAAGAGGAACTAATCAAATATTTATTTGATAGATTCTATTCAGAATATGGATGGTTAATGGAGAGAGTAGGCAAACAAGAAGCCTTAACCGATTGGTTACAAGGTTTAGCAATCCATATTCCATATTGGCATGATGATATTATTGATCTAGCTATTGAAATGGGTTCTATTGATGCGAACCCTAGCGACCAGCTAACTGAGAAAGTATGCGAAAACTATTTTACTTTCATGGCCAATATGATTCTTTCATTTGAGCCTAAATCTGTGGAGGTCGCATAATGATTAAAACTAAACGCACGATCTACAAAGAAAACGCGCAAAAGCTTTTTTGTTACTTAACAATGGGCGCGTTTCTCTTTTTCTTTTTATTTCAACTAGGAGCGTAATCAATGAACCACAGAATAATTCATATAGAAGCAGAACTTAAACAAGAACGTCATTTAATGGCGCAGTCTAAGATCATAGAACTAGAAACAGAACTGCAACAATTAAAACAGGGAGAAAATATGGAAAAAACTCAAATATGGATAGAACAGAACTGCGAATGCGGTATTTCTGAAAAAACAGGCAAGTGGTCTGAAAAGGTTTTTGAATTATTTGGTTGTAACTGTGAAACGGAGCAAAACCAATGAGTAAGCAAGGCGAAACCATACACAAGCAGCTGGAAGAAATGCTACAAGACATGCCAGTACAAGAAAGACTGGAGCGCACTCTAGCAAGAATAGAACAATACCTGGCACACACAGACGAGGTAGAGAATCTAAATCATGTCAATTTTATAACTGAAATCAAATATCTGCTTGAAGACATAACCAATAAGGGAGAAAAATAATGCAAATAGAACTTTACGACTGGGAAGTAAAAGAGGCCATAGCCGATTACATGAAAAAAGAATACGGTATGGATTTTAATACTGATCACATTGATCAAGCAGAGATTGAATATCTGAAAGTAGAAGAAGTTTATAAAAAACATAAAAACGGAAAGATTGTAAAAAATGCTTATGGAAATCCAGAAGTAGATTGGGAGAACTCGCCAACGCATAGCCAACTCGCTGTATTTGATGAAGGTTCTAAGATAATTTTATATGTATTCAATTATGGAGATAAATATTATGACTGAATTTACGAACGCAGTAG
>Ga0208298_1000908_pt1 | contig 11526 bp, 10 predicted proteins | sample 14BtaG_FD_184088 | JGI IMG/M metagenome (GOLD analysis project Ga0208298, IMG submission 184088) | Marine viral communities from the Subarctic Pacific Ocean - 14B_ETSP_OMZ_AT15311_CsCl metaG (SPAdes) (version 2) | ecosystem: Environmental > Aquatic > Marine > Oceanic | place: Pacific Ocean... | reverse complement strand
GCTTTCATTTTTCTTACGCAAAATTAAAGTTAAATCGTATGGGTATAGATTTACCAAACTAAAACCAGTTTAAGTTCAGATGGATATTAATAAAATACATAACCAAGATTGTTTGGAAGCTATGAAGCTGATGAAAGATAACGAATTTGACTTAGCAATAGTAGACCCACCTTATGGAATTGATGCAGCTAAAATGACAATGGGAAAGGGAAGTCGTAATGATACTGGAAAGAATAAAAAAAAGAATTGGGATAAAGGGATACCTAGCAAAGAGTATTTTATTGAATTAAAAAGAGTAAGCAGCAATCAAATAATTTGGGGAGGTAATTATTTTTTAGATTTTTTATATGCAACAAGATGTTTTTTAATGTGGGATAAATTAGACTACAATTCAGACTTTGCATCTCACGAATTAGCTTGGACTTCATTTAAAAAAAATACTAAATGCTTTAGGAGGGCAAGAAATAAAGGTAATGAGCAAAAAATACATCCAACACAAAAGCCAGTCAAGTTATACGAGTGGCTACTAATGAACTACGCAAATGAGGGAGATAAAATACTAGACACTCACTTAGGTAGTGGCTCAATAGCCATAGCTTGTCATAATTTAGGTTACGATTTAACTGGCTATGAGCTTGATAAAGAATACTACGACAACGCTATTAAGAGAATAAAAAACCATCAGAGTCAACTAAGGATATTATAATGAAAGGAAGGAAGAAAATACCAACAAAAGTAAAGGAGCTAAAAGGTACGCTAGAAAAATCTCGGCTGGTGGGAAACGAGATGGAGACAACGGCAGTTGTCAGTATGCCTTCAGCTCCCTCCTTCCTTAACCAACAAGGTGCAGACGAATGGCATTTAGTAACTAACGAACTAGCTAACATTAAGATGTTGCATCTAACTGACCTATCAATCTTAGCAGCTTACTGTAATGAAATAGGAATCTATAGAGAGATAGCTCAAGAGTTACAAGGCAACTTTACCGAGCAGACTGTAGACAAAGATGGTAGGTTGAGGTCTAGTAAGATTGCACCTAAGTACAAGGTAATGCAGAACGCTTTACAGAATGCGATGAAAATTGCTACGCAATTTGGATTCACTCCGAGCAGTAGAGCATCTCTTAGTATGCCAGACCAAGATGAGGAAAGGACTGACGATTTTAATTTCTTTGACTAATGATTAATTTATTTAACGGAGATTGTTTAGAGGTAATGAAATCTATTAAAGATAATAGTATTGATGCAATAATTACAGACCCACCTTACGGAACGACAGCGTGTAAGTGGGATAGTGTTATTGATTTTGATTTGATGTGGAAACAATTAAACAGAATTATAAAACCTAATGGAGCAATAGTATTATTTGGTTCTGAACCATTTAGTTCTGCTTTAAGAATGAGCAATATAAAGAACTATAAATATGATTGGATTTGGGACAAAAGAAGCAGTACAAACCCAATGTTAGCTAAAATAATGCCAATAAAGTCACACGAAGTTATTAGTGTTTTTGGATTAAATAAAATAAATTATTACCCTCAAATGGTTAATAAATCAAAAGAAACATTAAAAAGACAAAACAGAAAACAAAACACAAATAAAATAGAAAGTGAACACTACTCACATAAAAGAGTTTTACAAAATAATAAATTAGGATATGCAAAAAGCGTTCAGTATTTTAAAAAAGAAGTAAATAATCAACATAAAAAACCTGTAGTACACCCCACACAAAAACCTCTTGCTTTAATGGAATACCTTATAAAAACATACACAAATGAAAATGAAACTGTTTTAGACTTTACAATGGGTAGTGGAACAACTGGAGTAGCTTGTAAAAATTTGAATAGAAATTTTATAGGGATAGAAAAAAATAAAAACTATTTTTATTTAGCAAGTAAAAGAATCAAAGAACACCAACCTCAACTAAGGCTGATATGAAACTTAAAGAGGATAAGACTTTTTACTTTGATGACAAGGCAGCCGATAGATGTGTTTACTTTATAGAGAATCACATCAAGCACATTAAAGGAGAGCTAGGAGGAATGCCATTTAAGTTAGAGCCATTTCAAAAAGTTATAGTGAGAGACTTGTTCGGTTGGAAGTATAGAGATACTGGACTTAGAAGATTTAGAACTGCTTACATTTGTCTACCTAGAAAGAACGGAAAGTCTACGTTGATAAGTGCTATTGCTTTGTATATGTTATTAGCCGATGGAGAGCCTAGTGCTGAGTGTTACATTGCTGCTGGAGATAGACAACAAGCTGGTATTATTTTTGACGTAGCTAGTGGAATGGTAAGAGCTGACAATCAACTAAACAAGAATCTGAAAGTATTTAAGAACTCTATTATCCACGAGAAAAGCAACTCAGCTTTTAAGGCTATTAGTTCAGAAGCTTCTAGTAAGTTTGGATACAACGCTTCGTTTATTTGTATGGATGAATTTTTCGTTCAGAAAGACTCTAGCTTATGGGATGCACTTACAACATCGGTAGGTAGTAGACGTCAGCCAATGACAATAGCCATTACTACTGCTGGATATAATAGAGAGTCGATATGTTACAAGACAGAGGAGTATGGTCGTAAAGTATCTGAGGGAATAATTAAAGATGATAGCTTCTACTACGTTAAGTATTTTTGTGATTTAGAAACTGATTGGACTACAGAGGAAGCATTGAGAATAGCTAATCCAGGAATAGAAACTGGTGTAGTAAAATTAGACTATCTAAAAAGAGAACAAGAGAAAGCTATCAAGTTACCTAGCTACGAGAATACTTTTAGAATGTTACACCTTAACCAATGGATGAGTAGTGCTAGTAAGTGGCTATCAGACCAACAATGGATGTTGTGTGATAAAGCACCAATCAACTTAGAAGATTACAAAGGGATGACTGCATACGCTGGACTTGACTTAGCAAGTGTTAGAGATATATCAGCTTTTGTTTTAATCATTCCAGAAGACGATAGGTTTACAGTAATACCTTACTTCTTTGCTCCAAAGGATAATGCTTTTATAAGAAGTAGAAGAGACCAAGTAGACTACATAGGTTGGGAGAAAGAGGGATTGATGGAATTGACTGAGGGAGATGTTACTGACTACAACTACATAAAGCGTAGAATAAAAGAAGTAGCTGAGGTCGTAAATATAAAAAGCATATCTTACGATAGATGGAATTCAAGCCAGTTAGTTATAGACTTGACAGAAGATGGATTACCAATGGAAAGCTATGGTCAAGGATTTGCTAGTATGTCAGCACCTACTAAAGAATTAGAGAAGCTAGTTTTAGGTAAACAGATTAACCACGCTGGTAATAAAGTACTAAGATGGATGTGTTCTAATTTAGCTATGAAGACTGACCCAGCTGGTAATATAAAAATGGATAAAAGTAAATCAACAGAAAAGATTGACGGAATGGTTGCATTAGTAATGGCTCTAGGTTGTTATATGAATGACGATACTGATGACTCGGCATATAATGATAGAGGCATTTTATGGATTTGACTTTTGCGATAAATGTTATCTTTGTAAAGTAATTACAAATTTATGGGACTATTTGACTTCTTACGTTCTGAGAAGAGGGGCGATAATTTTTTAAGAGCTGTATTTGGTGGCTATGGTGCAGCTAACAGAACAGCAGTAACTAGAGATACATCTCTAACCTTTAGTGCAGTCTTTGCGTGTGTTAGAGTTATTAGTGAATCAATAGCAAGTCTACCCATAAAAGTTTATAGAGTTGAGGATGATAACGACAAGATTACTGACGTAAGCCATCCAATCTACCAACTCCTAGCTCGTTATCCTAACGAGTATATGACACCGTACACATTCCTAGATACTTTAATGACTAACTTATTGTTAGAAGGGAATGCGTATTTTTATATAGAAAGAGATTCTAATGCTCGACCAGTATCTCTTATTCCTATTAACCCACAAGATGTTAAGGTAATAAAGCACGAAGGCAATATTTACTATGACATTAAAGACTATGAAATAGGAGTAATGAAAGAAGATATGTTACACTTCTTTAACCTATCCTTTAATGGATGTGAGGGTGTTAGCGTATTGAAAGCACAAAATACAACTATAGCTACTTCTATTGCAGCTAACGATACTGCTAATAGTTATTTAGGCAACTCTGCTCAAGTAGGTGGTGTTATTAAGCATCCAGGTAAACTATCTAAAGAAGCTGTAGCAAGATTAAAGAACTCTTGGAATCAAAACTACTCTGGCTCGTTTGTAGCTGGTAAGACTGCTATCTTAGAAGAGGGAATGTCATTCGAGCAGACTAACATAGATGCTAACAAGTATCAGTTATTAGAGACTAGACGTTTTCAGATAGAAGAGATAGCTAGAGTATTTAAAGTGCCTTTATCATTAATAGGACACTTAGAAAAAGCAGCTAACTATTCAAGTATAGAAGCATTAAGTATTGACTTTGTTAGATTTACTTTAACTCCTTATATGGTCCTTATAGAGCAAGAGTTAAATCGTAAACTATTTAGACAAAACGAATTCGGTAGCTTTACAATTAAGCTAGATGCTAATGCTTTACTAAGAGGAGATAGTTCTTCTAGAGCTACTTACTATAGAGAGATGGCTAGTATAGGTGCATTAAGCATTAATGAAATAAGAAGAATGGAAGACTTAAATAGAGTAGGTCCAGAAGGAGACCAACTATTTATGCCTTTAAACTTTGCTCCAGTTGGAGACATAGAAGAGGAGGATAAAGAGTAGATGGCTTTATCTGATATAAATACAAAGCCAACTCAAGAGATGGCTGATGAAGCTACACAAGGCTTAGAGTGGAGAGAAGAGTTTGGCAGAGGAGGAACTGAGGTTGGTGTTGCAAGAGCAAGAGATATTAAGAACAGAGCTAATCTTTCAATAAGAACTGTTAAGAGAATGTACTCTTATTTAAGTAGACACGAAGTAGATAAAGAAGGTCAAGGCTTTTATAGTGGAGACGAAGGCTACCCAAGTGCTGGTCGAATAGCTTGGGCATTATGGGGAGGAGACCCTGGCTTCGCTTGGACTAAGAGAAAGATAGCTGAAATAGAAAAAGAAGAAAAATCTAATAATATGAAAAATAAAGAAGTAAGAACTATAGACGTTCAAGATTTAGAGCTAAGGATGGATGGCGATAATCCAACTGTAGTAGGCTACGGTGCAGTCTTTAATTCAATGTCTAATGACTTAGGTGGCTTTAGAGAGTACATTGCTCCAGAGGCATTTGAAGGTAGATTAGAAGATGATGTAAGATTCTTAGTAAACCACGATGCTAACTTAGTACTAGCAAGAACTACTAATAATACTTTAAGACTATCTGTAGATGAGAAGGGACTACGCTACGAAGCTGATATGCCTAACACATCTACTGCTAGAGACTTAATGGAGTTACTAAAGAATGGTACTATTAGCCAGTCTAGTTTTGCATTTACTGTAGAGGATGACTCTTGGGAGATGAAAGACGGTATGAACGTTAGAACTATAAACAAGGTATCACGCTTATACGATGTAAGCTCAGTAACTTACCCAGCTTACAACGCTGCAAGTAGTTCTGTTGCTTTACGTTCTATGGAAGAGTGGCAAGAACAAGAAGAGGCTAAGAAATTAGAAGAGAACTTAGCTAAGGAAAAAGAAGAGGGCATAAAAGAAGAAAAAGACTTAATGAAACGCTCCCTCGCTGAAATGCGTTTGAAAGTCTTAAAAAATAAATATTAATAATAATTTTCGTAAAATGAAAAACTCAAAATCTTACATAGAGGAGAGAGCTGTAAACATCGAAAAAATGGAAGCTATTGTTTCTGCTGCTGAAGGTAGAGACTTAACTTCTGAAGAGAAAACAGATTTCGACTCTTTAAATGACAAGGTAGAAGACCTTAACACAATGGCAACACGTGCTGCTAACTTTGAGAAGCTACAAGCTACTAAAGCTGTAAAAGAAGAAAGAGAAAACGCTCCAAAAGAAGTTCGTGAGTATTCTTTCCAAGAAGCAATGAACGCTGCTTACACTGGACGTCTAGAAGGTCTAGTAAAAGAAATGGACCAAGAAGCTCGTAACGAGGCTCGTTACACTGGTCAATCTTTCAAAGGTATTGCAATTCCTTCAAGTGTTTTAACTCGTGCTGCAGTAGGTACTGATGCTGGTAACGCTACTGAAGTAATGGCTTGGACTGACCAACTAGAGGCTAACTTAGTTTTAGCTTCTGCTGGTGCTAACTTCTACTCTGGTGTGAACAATATGAAGTTTCCAGTATTTAGTGCAATCAACTCTGGATTCGTACCAGAAGCTGGCGGCTCTGCTCCAGCTGCTAACGGTACTGCTTCTAGCGTAACTTTAGAGCCACATAAATTAATTTCTATTGTAAATGTTTCTGCTGAGGCTTTAGCTCAAAACTCTGGTATTGAGGCTGCTTTAAGAAGAAATATGGCTGCATCTGTAGCTGCTACTTTAGAAGCTGCTTTATTAGGAACTGGTGATGTATCAAATGCTCCAGAATCAATCTTTGCTGACGCTGCAACTGGACCAACTGCTGTAACTGCTGCTGATTGGTTAGAAATGGAAACTGACTTAATTGCTAACGGTGTACAGTTAGAAGGTGCAAGATTAGCTTACTTACTAGACCCATCTGCTTACGCTGAAGTAAAAGGATTGGCTCAAGTATCTAACGTATCTCCTATCTATGATAACGCTAGAAAAGAACTTAACGGTTACTTCTCTTTCGTATCTCCAAACGTAGGAAACGGTGGAACTGCTGGTAAAGACCACGCTCTATTCGGAGACTTCTCTAAATGTCATATCGCTCAGTTTGGTGGACTAGATATTCTAGTAGACCCTTACACTGACGGTGGTATTGGACAAACAAGAATGATTGTTACTTCTTTAGTTGATGGAGACTGTGTACAAAATGACACAGCATTCGTTAAATTAATCGAGGCTTAATTATATTTTTAATTGGTGGGAGGGTAAAACCTCCTACCATTTATTTTTTAAAATGGAATACTACGACTACAACTTTAACACTTTACGAGGGACTAACTATGTACCTTATGGTAAGTTAGTACTAAAGACTGGACCAGCTACTACTGCAATATCTTTAGCAGAGGCTAAGGCTTTTCTAAGAGTTGATTCCGATTATGACGATGACGATGCTTATATCACTTCGTTAATAGGTGTTGCTACAAATGTAGTAGAACAGTTTACTAGACGTAGATTAATCACACAAACATATAATATTTACTACGATGAGTTTCCTCCTTATATGGATTTACAAGTAGGTAACGTAGCTAGTGTTACTCACGTTAAGTATTATGATACCGACAATACATTACAAACTCTTGACACATCTGAATACGATGTTGATATAAGAGTAAAACCAGGAAGGATATACCAAGCTGAAGACGGTAACTTTCCAAACACTTACGAACGAGCTAACTCTGTAGAGGTTGAGTTTATAGTAGGTAGTGCAGCTTCTGATGTTGAAGATGCTATAAAACAAGCTATGTATATTGTAATAGGAAGATATTACGAAAACCGACAAGACGTGGTAATGGGTACACAAGTAAACGAATTGCCATTAATGGTTGAACATTTACTAACTCCTTACCGTTTGCTAGAACTATGATAATAGGTAAACTAGATAGAAAACTAAAGCTCTATACACAAACTTACTCTACTAACGCTTATGGCGAGAGAGTAGTTTTAGATAATAGTTATGTAACTATATATGGAGACTTTGACTTTAAGTCTGGTAATACTACCTATGATGCTGACGATTTAATCAACTCGCAGACTATAGAGTGCTTAATAAGATACCGAACAAACATAGGCACTACTCCACAATACTTTATTCAGAATGGCTCTACTAACTATTCTATAAAGGCAATAAAACAAGTAGGCAATAGAAAGGATGCAATGATACTTACGTTAGAGAAAAATGACGTAGTAGACTTATCTACAGTTGCTCCTAATCAATTTGTATTTACAATAGATACTGCTAACCTTTCTGATGGCTCTACACTTAACACACAATTTAAACTACCTACCGTAGCTTCTGGCTCTTATAATTGTACAGTACTATGGGGAGATGGTAGTAGTAGCACAATAACTAGCTACAATCAAGAAGAGATAACACACACTTATAGTAGTGCTGGAGAGTATCAGATAAGCATAGAGGGAACTATACAAGGGTGGCAATTTAATAATACACAAGATAGGCTTAAAATACTTAACATAAGTAACTGGGGTACTTTAGACATATCTACTAATAAAGCATTCTTTGGATGCTCTAATTTAGAAGCTAACGCTACTGACTATCCTACAATATCTACAGGTAGTTTTGAAAGTATGTTTGAAGGTTGCACTAACTTTGATGGCGTAGTAGATGAATGGAATGTATCTGGTGTTTACTCCTTTGATAAAATGTTTAAAGACTGTTACTCTTTTGACCAGCCATTAAATAGTTGGAATACAGAAAACTCTGGTAGTTATGTTTCTGTGTTTGAAAACTGTTTGACATTCAATCAAGACTTGAGTAATTGGCAAGTAGAAGCAGTTGTAAGTATGAGTAGAATGTTCTATAACTGCGTACAATTTAATGGAGAAATATCTTCTTGGTCTATAGCAGATACTGAGAATATGAGCGAAATGCTCTTTAATTGTGATAGGTTTGACCAATCACTAGCTAGTTGGATGATACTTGAAGTAACTGACTTTACTAACTTTATGCAGAACGCTAGTGGCTTATCTAATGCTAACTACGATGCAACTCTTATAGCTTGGTCTGATGGTCGAGCTAATGATGATATAAATATAAACTTTGGAGGTAGTCAATATACATTTAGTGCATTCTATTCTAAGCAAGAATTAATAGAAGACTTTAACTGGACTATAATAGATGGTGGTATATTTGACCCAACACCAGCTCAGTATATTAGCGTACTAGATACAAGAGTAGTAGCTGCTGGAGGCGTAATGGAAAACACTACAGATACACTAGCATTCTTAAATGAACTTAACGAAATAACATAATGGCAGAGGGACTACTAGACAAAGCGAATATAATTTTAACTCCTACTGGTTATAAGGCTGGTACTATGTATAACGTAGCACCTATAGAGCAGCCATATGAGGACTTTGACTTTGCTAGAGCTAGTGTTGCTAGTAGAGTTAATTCTAGTGGCTTAATCGAGATGGTAGGTAGAACTCTAGGAAGTAACTTAGTACAGAACGGAGACTTTAGTGAGTTAGGTAGTGAGTTAGTTACTAATGGAGACTTTGCTACTGATAGTGATTGGACTAAAGGAGCTGGTTGGAGTATCTCAAATGGTAAAGCATCAAGAACTGCTCAAGGCGGCTCAACAAGTATATATCAAAGTGTTTCTTTTACTGCAAACAAGTCTTATAAAATTACATATGATTTAGATATTAGTGCTGGGTCATTCTTATTAAGAATTGGAGGAGGTACTTTAATAGATACTGCAATGCGAACAACAAGCGGCACTTACACAGAATATATAGTTGCTAACTCTGGTAATAATTTATTAAATTTAAGGGCGATAGATGGTGCATTTGTCGGCTCAGTAACTAACGTATCAGTTAAAGAACTAGACCCTAATGACTATTGGAGTTTACAAAATGGTTGGAGTTTAGGAGATGATGAAGCTGTATTTAGTGGTACAGTAAGTGCATATAGAAAATTATATCAAACTAACTTTATAACAATAGGTAAAACCTATCAACTTAGTTTTGAAATTACTTCTATAACTGCTGGTAGTATTGCAAACTTAGAGCCAGGCTCTCCAAGTTTTGATACGGTTGGAGTCAAGACACAAACTTTTGTAGCTACTTTTGATGATTTATATTTAGAGCCTACTACTAATGCTAACTTAACAATAACCAACATAGTAGTACAAGAAGTAATAGACACCAACAACATTCCAAGAATAAACTATGATAGTAATGGAGAGAATGGGCATTGGTTGTTAGAGCCTACTTCTACTAATCTTGTTCCTTATAGTGAGGATTTTAGTCAGTGGATTGATGCAGGTACAACAACAGTATTATCTAATATAACAAACCCAAGTGGAGGATTACAAAGTTACTTGCTTTCTGCTTCTTCTTCAAGTACAAATGCTTTAAGATATGATTTATCCTTTTCTGCTTCTACCAATTATAGTTATTCTTTGTTTTTTAAAGCTGAAACAAGTCAAGAGGTTAGAATGCAGGTTTATGATGGAAGTTCTTTTTTTAGATTAGCAGTAAATCCCTTAAATAATTTTGAAATTGTAGACCAATCTTCTATTAATTCTTATTTGATTGAAGATTTTGAAAATGGTTGGAAGAGGGTTTCTATTAATATTACATCATCATCAAGTGCTTCAAATGGTTATTTACAAATTTACCCTGATAGAACAGGAAATTTAAATGGTGTCTACATCTACGGCGCACAAGCTGAAGCCTTGTCCTACAGTACATCGTACATACCAACACTAACTGGAAGTACAGAGACAAGAGCTACAGAGACTGCAACTGGTGCTGGTAGTGCTGACTTAATAAACTCAACAGAGGGTGTGTTATATGCAGAGATAGCTGCACTAGCAGATGATGGTACTAGCAGACAAATTTCTTTAAGTAGTGGCTCAAGTGCAACAAACAAAATATCTTTAATTTACACTTCAACATCTAATCAATTACAAGCATTTGTAAGGTCAAGTGGTTCAATCGCATTTAATGTTAGTGAAATTTTATCTGATACATCTGAATTTAATAAAATAGCTTTAAAGTACAAACAAGATGATTTTAGTTTATACGTTAATGGATTTGAACTTGCAACTGACACGAGTGGTAATGCACCAAGTGGTTTAAATGTTTTAGATTTTGATGATGCTGATGGTACAAGTATTTTCTACGGCAAATGCAAAGCACTAGCAGTATTTGATGAAGCACTAACAGATGATGAACTAGAACTACTAACAGGAATAACTAACTACGGTTCATTCGGTGAACTAGCACAAGCTAACGGATATACAATAATATAATGGGAAAAGGTATAGTAAAATTAGGTGAAGGTCAATGGGCAGTTAAAGATGGTAATTTACTAGCTGCTAAAGAAACCAATGGTAGATTTAAGAATACTGAATTTACTGTTTCTAGGGGTACTGATGCTACTTATGTAGATAGAGATGGTCTTATAGTTAATGAAACAGGTAATGATACACCTAGAATAGACTTTACAGATAATACTGATGGTCATTTATTACTTGAACCACAGAGTACAAACTTAGTAACTCATAGTGAAGATTTTAGTGAGTGGATTGATGCAGGTACAACAACAGTATTATCTAATATAACAAACCCAAGTGGAGGATTACAAAGTTACTTGCTTTCTGCTTCTTCTTCAAATACAAATGCTTTAAGATATGATTTATCCTTTTCTGCTTCTACCAATTATAGTTATTCTTTGTTTTTTAAAGCTGAAACAAGTCAAGAGGTTAGAATGCAGGTTTATGATGGAAGTTCTTTTTTT
>Ga0208298_1000904_pt1 | contig 11554 bp, 10 predicted proteins | sample 14BtaG_FD_184088 | JGI IMG/M metagenome (GOLD analysis project Ga0208298, IMG submission 184088) | Marine viral communities from the Subarctic Pacific Ocean - 14B_ETSP_OMZ_AT15311_CsCl metaG (SPAdes) (version 2) | ecosystem: Environmental > Aquatic > Marine > Oceanic | place: Pacific Ocean... | reverse complement strand
CCACCACCGACGCCGGAAGCATACGCCGCTATGCCAGAAACCGCAACAATATCGGTTTCATTCGCAATCGCTTGACCGCTAGCATATACCACTCTAGAAGTGTTGGTCGATATGTTTGAAGTATTTGTTGATATGTTAGACTGATTAGATACGGCTTGACCAGAAGCGTATACTGCTATTCCAGAGCTGGAAATCAAAGACGTAGCAGTTCCAGAGGCGGATAGTAGTGCTGTAACATTACCCTGATTTGAAATAGCCTGACCGCTGGCGTAGGCTACATTTAATTCATTAGCAATAGCTAACCCAGAAGCATATGACACCCTGCTGCTATTAGTAGATATATTGCTAGTATTCGTAGAAATATTTGAAGAATTTGTAGATATACTGGACTGATTAGACACCGCCTGTCCAGAACCATAGGCAGCTATACCAGAAACGTAGGTGTCGTCATCAATTTTCAAAAACGTAGAATCAGACCAGCCGCTAACGGCTATTATCTCTGACTGGTTAGATATAGCTTGACCGCTAGCGTATGTAACCTTAGAAGTGTTTGTTGATATTGTAGACTGGTTAGACACCGCTTGACCACTAGCATAAGTAGCTATTCCAGAACTAGAAATCAAAGACGTAGCAGTTCCAGAAGCTGTTAGAAGCGCAGTAATATTACTTTGATTTGCTAGCGTTTGACCAGAGCTATATATAGCTATACCAGAAACATAATTAAGCTGCGCCGTAGTTACGTCGCCCCCACCGACAGCAGATCCGTTAAACTTGAGAGTGCCGCCGTCATTGTAGAGCTTATTAGTAGTAGAGGCAGGAACAAGATCTGCTATTTGTATACCATTACCAGTAGCTACAATCTCATGAGCAGAAACAACACCGTCTTTACTAACAGAAGCCAGAACACTACTAGAACTATCTTTCCAACTTGTAAGATTTGAAACTTGAGATACAGCTGCCTTCACAACAATACCTTCATCGTTTGCGGAATTTACGCCAACAAAAAAGGTATCATCAAGAGTAACATCTGCAACGCCAACGGCAATTCTTTTAGTATCCATATCGCCCTTTACTAAACTACCGTTAGTAGCAGGAGTAGAATTACCTATAAACACAAAATTATTACTAGAGTTAGAAGTACCAGCGCCTTCACCTATATAAATACATTCAGTACCAGAAGAACTTTTACCAGCATTTTTACCTATGCCTATAGATTTCGTAGAACTGGTAGAGGAATGACCAGCACCCTGACCTATCCATACAGCACTTTCACCCGCCCCATCGTAACCAGCTTGATAGCCTAATGCAACCGCATAATCTTCGCCTAGAGAATTAGCAGCCTGATAGCCTATCGCTGTACTATAGCTACCAAGACTGTTTCCTACTTGATAGCCTATCCCTATAAAACCTATCTCATATGCATTTTCGGCAGACTGATACCCTATGGCGATAGACTCATGTCTCATCTTGTTTCCGGCAGAGTAACCTACTGCCACGCTATTGTAAACGGAAATAGCGGAATCAGAAGTTACCGGACCAGCCTTTGAGCCTATATGAACATTGTGCTGACCTGTTTTATTTATTGTGGAAGATTCAGCACCTATGATAACACTATCACTACCAGTAGTTATACCGCTACCAGCGCCATAACCTATAAGTATATTATTGCTATTTGTGGGACCAGTTAGATCACCTATAGACAAAGACTTATTAGTAATGTTTAAATCAAACACACTATTTTGAACAGGAGTACCGCTAAGATTTACATCTGTAAGCTCTACTAGTTTAGCATCTTTTACAGTTGTCCCATTTGCAAAAACTAATCCAGAAGCACCCAATACGAATTGATCATTTTCATCATTAAACACAGCCCTGCTTGCTGGATACGTTATAAATACAACACCACTTCCACCAAGACTTATTTTATTACCAGAATTAGAACTAGATAGTACAGTTGTTCTTTCTAGGTTGTTTGATCCGTAAGTACCTATACCAACTTCAAACTTATCGTTTTCTTCTAAAGAGTAGTAGGTAGTATCTCCACTAGCTAAAACTGCGCTAAATCTTTGAAATCCTGCCGGAGCGCCGGTTAGAGATAAACCACCAACGCCTGTGCTAGATGTATTTTCCCTAACTCTATCGCCTATTTTTAATGCCATCTAGACATACCTCCAATATAAATGTTGATGTTTTAGTTAGGGTCTGTAATGTCTGGAGGCGTTGGTTGAGGCACATTTTCTCTTTCTATTTTAAGCTCATAGGCAACAGTGTTTTGCATTAGAAAGTCTCTTGTTTTTCTATTAGCGAACTGAGACTCAGATTCAGGATTATCAATAAATTCTGGATTTGTTTGTGCGTCTATAGATATGGATGGATTAAAGTTTGGATTTTCAATTTGAGATTGATAACCATAATTACCACATATAGCAGTGATAACTCTACCGACATCCTGATCTGAAATATTTACTGAAAAAACCGCCATCCCTATCTCCTTGCGTCAAAATTAATTATTTTATTTATGTTTAAGCTATAGTCCTGCCGCTTATTTATTTTTAAAGAATGGTCTATTTGCTTATTAATTACTAAAGGAAATTTTAGAACATCTTTATTAAAATGTAAGACTACAAGACCCCCGCCGTATGGATCTGTTCTTACAAAACCATCGTCTGAAATTGGCGCTTCTGAAAAAGAGTTAAAACCAAACATAACAACCTCCATAATTATATACACAAAACATTGTACATAACAAAAAAAAGCCGCCCAAAATTGAGCGACTTTCTTTTTTACTGAAGATTTCTTCTTTTAGAAGGAGCCAGCCAAGACTCTTCGGTTATCGAGGACGCCAAAGCCGATCTCAGCCCAGCCATAGTAACCTTGACGCTGATGACGATGAAGACCTTCGTCCTCATAGATCTCAACTTGCTTCTTCACAGGCATTACAAAACTGTCGTTAGCAGCTTGGTCCAAGCCGATGACAAGCTCAACATCGGAAGCAGCGAGAGAACCGCCGAGATCGCTAGTGAAGTACTTTTGGTACTCTTGACCGTCACCAAACTCAAACACATCGTGAAGGTTTACGCCAAACACTCTAGTGAGAGCAGGACCGTCATCGTTAGCAACGTAGATTTCTCTTCGGCTAACTTCATCAAGCTGATCAATACCCCAGTTACGAATATCTTCGATAGCCTCTGGAGAAAGATAAAGATCGCTCAAACGCCCCGGAGCAGTCACGCTATTACCGCCACCGTTGCGACGCATAACAGTTTTCATCAAACTGACAAGACGTTTGGTGAATTGACCAGCGGCAGCGTCTGCATCGAACACCAAGATGTTACGATCAACAGCAGCGGCCAGAAGAGTATGCCAGCCATCATCGTTAATTTTCTTAACAAATGAAGCCTCAAGAACCTGCATTGCACGACCAACAACATTCCAGTTTGCTTCTCTAGCGTATTTCAGCAAGAAGTCGATTGAACTTGAAATGCCATAAGTGTTAATCATGACGTAATCACTTTCTACGTGACGCTCAGGAATCCGTCCGTTTCCGGGATTTGTGTAAGCAATATGCTCACCTTCAGTTCCGGGTGCCAAAAGATCCAATGGAAACTCTGGGCTTGCTCCCGGCTCAAGAGACATAGTTTCGTAAATTGAAGTAACTACATCTCCAAAAAGAACACCCTCTCTAAGTGGTGTCTCAAGAGCTTTAGCGATTTCTCGCTGCGCTTCGATAGCAATAGATTTATCTGAGCTACCAGATCTTTTCAAAAGACTGATAAACTCTTCTGATGGTCTTTGTTTAATAGACATGTTAAGTATCTCCTTTATATTTTTATTATAGGTTTGTGTTAGGAAGGTCAATGTAAACCTTAGCGTAACCGTCCTGATCAACACCAGAAAGGAATCTACCAACAACTCTGGTCGAACCATCGGCATCTGTCTCGTCATTTGAAAGGTCGCTAGCGGCCAAATTGCCGCTGTGAGCCAAGAAAGCTGAATCACCAGCGCTTGGGCTAGTGCCTTCCAAGCTGTTAGTTACAACATACCCCTTCTGGAGAAGTGTAACCTTTCCACCCTTTTGAACTTCGTCTTTATATTGGTTCAAGTGTTGACGAGTCAGGTCGATGTTGACCATATCGTTCAGCAAAAGACCAACCGGAACTTTTCCTGAAGGAACAGCAGCGTAAGTGACCAAGGCAGCGCCTTGATCCATTGCCGCTCCAGATCCACCAGTACTAAGAGCCACAACACCGCCGCGAGTAGCGGCTTCATTCATAAAAAATGAAATGTCAGTTTGAAGCGTACTTCTATCAGTTTTAAGAGCCATTATGAATCTCCTTTATAGATTACTTGTCTTGTTTAGGCAAAGTTTGTAAAACAGAACCAAGCCACTCACTCGCTACGCTGCGAAGAGATTCTGCTGGGTCTTCTTGTTCGTCTAGTTCCGCAATAGCAACTTCCTCTACCGGTTCTACTTGCTCAAGAGCTTCTTCGCCAGCTTCGGCGGAATCAACTTCCTCTTCTGCTTTAGCGTCTTTCTCTTTTTTCTTCTTTTCAATCGCTTCTTTAAGAGCCGGAGGCATCTTTGCTTCAGCTTCATCTTGTTTCTTGGCTTTTTTCTTTTCCATCATCAGGACTTTCTTCATAGCAGTAGCAACTTTATCAAAAGTTTCATCGTCTGCGTCTTCAAACTCAGCCAAAGTAGCTTCAGCTTCTTCTGTCTCAAGACCAAGGTCTTCAAGTTGAGCCTTACGCTTGTCCATAGCTTCTTTCTTTTTCATCTTGCGAAGCTCTTCCATCTTCTCTTTCATATCGTCGCCAGCCTTTGCGATAGCTTCAGCTTGCTCTGCAACAACAGCTTCTTTTGCTTCCAAAGCTTCAGCCTGCTCTGCAATAGTAGCTTCAAGCACTTGAATCTTTGACTCAAATTCTGCTTGTTGCTCTGCGACTACTTTCTCTTTCAAAACTTCATTAGCAGTTTTAGCTTCTGCTAATTCAGTGCGCAAATCGTCAATTTGCTTATCTAGATCTGACATATCATTCTCCTTAGTTGAAGATATAGTTAAAATTTGTGCCTCAGATTCATCGAAAAATCTATTTCCTTCCAATATTACACTACGAGGATTAGCAGGTTTAGAAACTAAGCCTTTACCAGAGAACGATAAGTTTCTCAGAAGTCTGCCAACTCTGTAGTCTTCGTATTTTCCACTTCCACCATAGGATCTTAGGTGCTTAGTAAGAAACGCCGAACTTTCTTCTCTAGGTACGACTCTAGTCCCGCCTTCCTTATCTACTAAAGCATAATCAAAATTAGGAAATAGGCATTCCATAGAAACAAACCATTTGCCTTCTTCGATTTCAGCTAGTATTTTCTGTATTCTTTGTCTTTGGTCTACATCGCTCCATTCTTTATAAATGACAGCAGTAGTTAATATATTAAATTCTGAAGGGGTATCTTGCTCTTCAGCTATGGAGTTGCCAGCAAAATCAACAACACGATTACCAGTTATATGACCTATAATATCTTTTTCATCATGCATGAAATTGAAAGGCTTATCTTCGGGTGTCGTTCTAGCAGCGAATGTTTCTTGAGGATCAAAAACATCATCATTCTTATTCCAGCCAGTACTAACTAGTACAGACTCTAAGTAGAACAAATCTATTTGATCTTTATTTTCAGAAGCTTCAGAAGCGATTAACTTCATAGATTCCTGCTGCTCTGTAGATGGGCTAAAACACTTTGCAACACCACAATAAGCTACGCTATTTGTAGATGACAAAAGGTCGCCTAGACCATCTTCTATTTCTGCTTTGTAAATTTCCATAAAAATACCTCCGAAAACTTATACACAAAATTTTTAAATAATAGAATTTATTGCTAAAAATTTGACATTTCGCCAAACGTAGCGGAATATATAAATCTCATTTCAGAAGTACTGGGATCTCTTTTGTTACTCTTTACAAAGTCTTGTTTTTTAGCCTGAGATAAATCATAAAATGCTTGAGATGGCTTACTTTTATTGTCTATTAGCTGTTTTACGATAGATTCATCAATATCCATAAACGGCTGCATTCCGGTAAGTATACAAAGTTTCAGATGCTCTAACTGGTCAACCTCTGCTTTATTTAAGCTTCTGACATTCTTTTTATCAAAATGAGCCAAAGCCACGGGAGATACTATTTCAGATATCTTTGCCTGAGCTTCCATAGCCCAAAGCGTTTTAGCTGTGGCGTCAGAACTTCTTGGTAATACTCTTTTTTCTTTCCTTTTTTGACTATCTTTAGAAAACTTTGGTCTTCCATTTTCATTGACAGGCTCAGTGTTTTTATTATCAACAGCAGGTTTTTTAACTTCTTCCTTTACCCCCTCTTCTATAGAAACAGGAGGAAGCCCTAGACTTTCAAGATATTCTCCATTGCCTAGAACATCTTTTGTCATAGCGATTTTAGCTATATCGTTCTTGTGCTGGGGATTGTGGTATGGACTAGCTTTTTTAGGAGCGGCGACATCATTAGTCCTTTCTCTTTCTTCTCTCCTAACTCTAACTCTCTCGATACTTGGTATTTCTCTAAATCTCTCAAGAAGTGTTTCTTGAGATATAATATCCCTGTCTGCAAGGTCCATAAGAAGCTTTTTCTGAGCAGCTTCATCAGAAAGCACTATAGAATCAAAGTGTATTTCAGCAGGAAACTTAAAACCCATAGCCTTTTGAACAAGCTTGATTTCGTGTCTCCAGAAATTAGATAGAACTTCTCTTCCGTATTCAAGTCTTTCAATCAATGTCTTTAGGGATACATAATTATTAGTGTATCCACCGCTACTACTAGCGCCTGTCAAGGTTGGAGGAATGCCTAAACCTGCATAGATACTGGTTAAAACAGGCTGATATTTTTCAGCACCCAAGAATCTATATACTTGAGACTGACTTTCGGTGAATTTAAGCTCTGGACCCCAGACTAAATCCATCGTACCGCCACCGACATTACTAGCAAGGATATCTCTTAGCTTGTTAATTGCCGCCTTAGTGGGAATGATTTTATGATCGAGATCACCAACTGTCCAAAGTCTAACATTTGATATAGCGCCGTCTAGGGCTGCAATATCTGCAAGTTTCATTTTTTCCAACATAATGATATCATCCAATATAGCATAGATCATCGGATTCGCCCAAAGAAGCCAGTCATCTTTTTTGTAGTAGTGCATCTGAACATTATCAGGATCTAGAGGTATTTTTCTTTCTCCGCTTTGCAATCTTTTCTGGATATCTGAGGGAAGAGTTTTAAAAATTGTATTTGGACTATTGTCAGTTTTAACTAAAGCCTCATAACTATTTTTTGATAAATTAAGAACAAACTCTGGTTTACCTACTATTGCGGAACCGGTATTTTTAATATCTACTGCTAAAGGATTTAAAAAATCGTAAGACCAAGGTATCTCCCTTTTGTTAACTTTTAACGTCTCTATCTTCATGTCAGCCGCTATAGAGTTTCTAAGATTTTTTTCTTGTTGTTTATTTATCTTTGCTGTATGCCTTCTACTAACAACATTACCGCACCTATAAAGGTAGTTTAGAAATCTTTCGGATCTATCTACACCACCAACTTCTTGCCACCATTTTCTATAAAACTTTTCAATATTTTTGTTTGGGTGAACTAAAACAAGACCTTGTGAAGCAAAATCACTCATAAGGTCGATAACATTTCTAATTATGCCAACCTTATCATATGCCTGCATACACTGTTTAATTATTCTTTTCTGGCGATTAGATACAGACTCTCCGGGTCTAAATGCGTCATAGTCAGATCTAAGGAAAGAAGATCTTACTGAGCGACTAGGCTCTATATCTACGAAACTTGTCTTTCTAGTGTACGCAGAGGACTTTTGAATACCGTCATAAGCCTGAACATTATCGTTGGTCTGAGAATATGCTCTCTGCATATCGCTAGCATTGTCCCAAGTGAGATAAAGTGGCGAATCTTTTGACATTAGTATTAATCTCCATGTAATAGTATTGTTAATATGATTGACAATAAACTATACACAAATTAATAGATATCCTGCACTTTATCAGAAAACCAAGAAGGTCCGTAGTACATCTTCTCTGAATTATATTTAGCGTCATTGTCTTCTTGGGCAAATCCTCCGATAGCGCCGTACTCTATAACGTCTTTTTCTATAGATAGCATTCTCGCAGACATATTCGCCATAATTAATGAAGAGTATCTATCCTTTCGCAATCTATTCTTTTTTCCCGCTGCTACTTTAACTTCGGGAGTATCCCACTTTTCTCTACCCGTAGATGTCTGTGTCATAATAATCATAGATAATTCATCTTTAAGCTCTTCTATTTCCATAACACAGTCTTCAAGCGTGTCATACTTTCTATTGGCAATTTTATCGTCTTCAATAGAAAGACCAATGCTAACGGAGTCGAAATATGGAAATAAAACAATTCTGTCTTCAAAGTCTTTTCTAAGTCCATGATTTGCTTCTGCTAACCATGTAGCTTTTGCAAACTGACATAGTTTCAATATATGTAGACCAGCCTTGTGATCCGTATCTTTCTCTTTTTCTTCTATCGTAGGGTATATCGCAACCTCGCCCTCTCTAATCTTGTCTCTGTCCTGCAAAGCCTCCATGACGGCTATACCACCACCTTGAGCGTCTAGCGCTATCTCGGCGCAAGGAAACACTTTCATTAGATCGCGTATCTTTTTAGCACAGTACGAGTAAAAATCGTCTTCATCTACTATTTTAGATTTAAGCTTATCCTTGTGTTGCTTTCTGTTTGTTGTCCAACAGTGTACGATCCTTCTGTGATCTTCATTCATCTCTATAACAACTATACTAAAGTTGTCAACCTCAGAAGCGGGGTCAACTCCGAACACATACTTTTTCTTAGGATTTCCTTTTAGCATTGTCTCGAATGAAACTTCACCAGAAGCAAAACTGATAGGCTTTGTGGGAGAAGTACAGCAAGACTCTATCAAGCTACGCTTAAAGAAACCCTGACTATCTGTAGTAAAGCAGGCGCCGTACTCCATATTGTATATACCAGAGTGTATAGTAGCCTTGGCTCTACCCACCTGACCAGCATCCATAAAACCATCTGGAAGCCTGTTTACAGGTATTCTCATCACGGAATACTCTCTCCAATCAAAATCTTGAGGAACTTCGCCATTGAACACTTCTTCTAGTTTTGAAGTTTGACCACCGCTATTTACTATAGCCCTATATCTTTTCCAATAATCTGCAAAATGGTTAAAATCATAGTAAGCCGTTCCGCTTAATATTATTTGGTTTGATTTGTCTTGAGGAGTATTTACGTCTTCTTCTATAGCAACGCCTAGTTCTTTTGCTTTTTTCTTTTTTGCTCTTTCTTTAACTTTTTCTATAGGGGACGCAGCAACAGCAGCGAAACCAGCCACAACATTTTCAAATATGTCTCTAGGTATAGATGCAAATTCGTCAGCGATGATATCGTTAGCACGTTGACCTCTGATCTTGCTTCCATCACCAAGCGGTAGGCACGTTATAGTGCTTTGGTTGATATGCATGACACATCTATCAACATCTCTTCTAGGACCACTATTAGCCCCGCACAAGTCCCTTAAAACAGGCGCATTCTTCCATATGGTGTCCATATACTCAAACAAAACTTTAGATTGACGGAAAGCGGCACCAACAACAATAATTTTTCTTCTAGGCATGAATAGGGCGCGAAGAAGAGGATATACAGAAAGTATGAAAGATTTACCCATACCTCTAGTGCCTATAAGCATAGGGAATTTTCTATTCCACATTTCATGTAGCAAAAGTGACTGCATCGGAGCCAGATCTATATTTAATACATACTTAGAAGCGAAGGAAAAGTATTCCGGGCGCATCATTAGCCAAGCTATTCTTTCTAGAAGTTGGTCTTTATCAGCACCCTCCATTATGAAATCCATAGGGTTGAAAATTTTTGACTCATCAACGTCTATGCCTAGCCAAGCATCATCTAATTGTTGCTGATATTGTTGAGATTTATCCATTTTCATAAATTCCATCTGCGAAACCATAGTAAACAGCGTCTTGGGAAGATAAGTACCAATCTCCGTTTTTCATTTTTCTTTTTATGTAAGATTTTGTCTGGGATGCATTATAGTCTCTTTCTTGGAAGAATTTTCCATTTTGACACTTTGCGGTAAATGTATTCAACATTAGTTCTAGGTTATATTTATCAAGCTCTGCCCAATTTTGAGAGCTTTGGTAGTCTCCGCTACAGTCTGTAGATCCGAAATGCGCCATAAAATGAGAACTTGGTGACATTAGCCTATTGTCAGCCGACTGTAGTATTATACCACTCATAGACTCAGCCTGTCCATATACGACAATAGTGACGTAAGACTTGCAAGAAGCGATAGCATCGTATATAGAGGTTCCTGCGGCCCAAGACCCGCCAATACTTTGCATGTTTATTCTTATTTCTTCGTTGCTTAACGAGTCTAGATGTCTTATGTTTTTTACAAAATTTATAGCCATCCGGTAATCTACACCGGGATCATCTTCTCCTCCATCTTTAGCGGAATGTAAATAGATCTCCCTATTCTTAACGTCAATTCCGTAATTATGGATTTCTCCAATGCTATCTCTTATATTTGACATTACTGCTCCTTGTGGAACGACTCGTTCAGTCTTTTAAATATACTGTTACATATCATGAACGCATTATGCTTATTGTCACAAAACATTATATTTACATCATAATGTATAGATATTTCCATAAGCGCTTTTAATAAGTATCTTCCTGTTATTTTTGTTTGTTCTACAACTTGAAATCTTTTAAATTTAGGAAGCGATATTTCTTTATTCTTGTATCTCGTATAAAGATCCTTATCTTCATCTGACTTCAAAAGACTAATAGGGTAATCTATAAGATCAGAAGCGGAAAACTCTAAAAGAATATAACGAAAATGAAAATCTCTCATTCTGTCCATTTCTTTATAGAATGTATTTTTCTTCTTTCCTAGATTCATAGCAATCTCTGATACAGAAGCTTTTCTTTCTATACAAACAACATCCTCAAATCCTTCAAGCGTGTAGTCTCCAGTATTAAGCGTTCCAACATCCATGCCAGAACACTTATCGTAAGGAGAGAAAAACCACCCGTCTTGCTCTCTTGTATCTTTTATTACTTTATATTTTGGTATCATTATCTATATTTCAAAACCTTAGAAACCTCGTCCCATTTAGCCCTAGTATGAAGCTTTAGCTTACTCAAGGCAATATATACTTCATTCCACGTATTTATATCGCAAGACTCAAAAACGGCTGATTGATTGGGAAGTCTGGAAATTTCCGCAATAATAGAATCCGAACTTAGGCCCGATTCAACAGCAGGCTGTTCTTTAACAGGTTCCGGCTTTGGAACTTCTATAAAAATTTCTGAGGCGACTTCTTTTTTTACTTGCTCGCTTTTTGCAGTGTCTTCTTTTTTGAACATTAGTTTTTCTTTCTGTTAATAAGTTGCGAAAAATATGAAACGTAGTGGGACTCTTTTCCTGTTACTGATTT